>Ga0182027_10010933_pt1 | contig 12872 bp, 11 predicted proteins | sample 712E1DmetaG_FD_121300 | JGI IMG/M metagenome (GOLD analysis project Ga0182027, IMG submission 121300) | Permafrost microbial communities from Stordalen Mire, Sweden - 712E1D metaG (Illumina Assembly) | ecosystem: Environmental > Terrestrial > Soil > Wetlands > Permafrost | place: Sweden...
GGCGTTCCTTACCGTTATTCCGATCATTGCCGTATTTGCCTACATCATCGGGAAGGGCGCGCCGGCCATTTCGTGGAATTTCCTGGCGGCCATGCCGAGTGACGGCATGCGGGCGGGCGGCATTCTGCCGGCCATCGTGGGGACGTTTTACCTTACCCTCGGCACCGCCATTTTTTCGGTGCCGCTCGGTATCGCCGCTGCCATCTATCTGGCCGAGTATGCCCGGGAGAACTGGCTGACCCGTCTCATTCGCATAGCTATTATCAACCTGGCCGGTATCCCTTCTGTGGTATATGGATTATTCGGGCTGGGGTTATTCGTGCTCTTCCTGAAGTTTGGCACCAGCATTCTGGCAGCTTCGCTGACCCTTTCCATCATGACCCTGCCGGTCATCATCAGCGCGGCCGAGGAAGCCTTGCGGTCCGTCCCGCAGGCCTTCCGCACGGTCAGCGTTTCCCTGGGCGGCACGCGCTGGCAGACCATCCGCAAGATTATCCTGCCCCAGGCGCTGCCCGGCATTATTACCGGTGTCATCCTGGGCCTGGAACGCGCCGCCGGCGAGACCGCCCCGATCCTTTTCACCGGCGCGGCTTTCTTCCTGCCGCGCCTGCCGCAATCTCCGCTTGATGCCACCATGGCTTTGCCGTATCACCTTTTTGTCATCTCCACCCAGGTGCCCGGCATGCCTATCCAGGTCCAGTATGGTACCGCCCTGGTGCTGATCGTTTTTGTGCTGGGCATGAACCTGATCGCCACGGTGATCCGTTCCCGGGCGCGTGCCAAAAGGCAGTGGTAGGCATGGATAAGATCGTCATCGAACACTTGAACCTCACCTACCCATCCGGGACGGAATCGCTTAAGGATATCAATATGGCCATCCCGGCCAATGCCATCACGGTACTTTTTGGGCCGGCGGGCGGCGGCAAATCCTCATTGCTGCGTTGCCTCAACCGGCTAAACGATCTGACCGATATCCAGACTCTGACGGGCAAGATTTTGCTGGATGGCGGGAATATCCTTGACCCCAAAACGGATGTGATTGACTTGCGCCGCCGGGTTGGGATGGTGTTCGCCCGCCCGGTTGTCCTGCCCATGAGCATCCGCCAGAACATCACCTATGGCCTGGAACTGGCCAATGAAAAACGCCGCTCCAAGCTGGATCAGGCGGTGGAGCGCAGCCTGAAACTGGCCGCCCTGTGGGACGAAGTAAAGGACCGCCTGGATGATCCGGGTATCGCCCTTTCAGGTGGCCAGCAGCAGCGTTTGTGCTTGGCGCGTGTCCTGGCCAACCAGCCGGAAGTGATCCTGCTGGATGAGCCCACTTCCGGCCTCGACCCGATCTCGACCGGCAAGGTGGAAACCGCTTTGCAGGAACTCAAAAAGGATTACACCATCATCCTGGTCCCGCACTCTGTCCAGCAGGCTGCCCGGACGGCGGATTATGCTGTATTCTTTTTGCAGGGTGAACTGGTGGAAGCCGGCCAGGGTGGGGAACTCTTTACACACCCCCAGAAAAAACAAACCGAAGATTATATAGAGGGGAGATTCGGTTAGATTAAGAGTAGATCGCAAAATGAGTGTGCGCGGCTTAGCCGCGCACACTCATTTTGAGTTTCTTCTATAATTTTCGGTTAGATACTTATTGAAAAGCGAACCAGGGTTAAGCCAAGACTGCCCGGCGGTCTTTGATTAAATCCAGGACACGTTTCCAGCTGCCAGTGAACTGTGAACGGAACAACTGGACCGGCCCGAAGCCTTCGAACTCCTCGATCTCCAGGCCATCATCCAGGTAGCCGCGTTTGAAGTCGGGCAATTTTTCCATCAATTCATCGATCACCTTTTGCGGTACCGGGTTGAACAGGCGGTAAACCACCGGCGGATCCTGCTCGATCAGTTTATCGGCGGTTCCTTCCCAATTGATGGTGCAGCAGACTTTGCCGCCCACCATCTCGGTGAAATGATGCAGGCCGCGCGCCCCGCCGGCGATGAATGTTCCGGGCATGCCGCGTTCTTCCATCATAATGTACATCTTGCGTGCCACCGCCAGGCCGGCCTGCCACAGCACGTCCCGGGAAATGTCTATCTTCTGGCTCTCGACCACGTTCTTCAAATGATCATCGTAGATGCCGGCGATGTGCGAGAGGAACACTTTGGGATGCCTGCCGGTCTTCCGGCTGGCCTTCTCGTAAGTGTCCATTAGCACGGTGGCCTGCTTGATGCCAAAGATTTCGGTGGCGTTTAACGGCACATCCTTGCCAACCAGGTACTCCATGGCCACCAGGCCGGAATGCGTGGTCGGGATCTTGCAGCAGATATTTGGAGAGAGTTTGCGGTTCTCCAGAGCTTCCCGGATGACCACGTCTGGGTCGTCCTCGCGGATCGGATCGCCCTGGATCGAAACGTAGCCTTGCTGTTCGTTGGATTTCCTGAAGATTGGCAAGAACCGGTCGCTGATCGGTTTGACCAGCTTGCGCTGGAAGATGGCAATGGATTCATCGTCACTGGCCGATTCATGGATGGCTTCATCCAGCAACTGGAGGGCATACGCCCCTTCAGTGGGATGATCGACCATTTTCTGGGAGTAGGAAGGGTTGTTCGTACAGCCCGTGGCGCCATTGGCGATAGCCAAGTCAGCCTGGTTACGGGTGGGATTGTTGATCCAAAATTCGGTCGGGGTCTGCTTGGCAACGCGGATGAAATAGGGTTCTTGCATGGATGGTCTCCTTTTCAAGCATACGAAGGCGGTTTGGGAATGATGCTAACTTTTTCCTCGGAAATAGGGCTATTCTATAATCCCACCAGCACCGCCGCCAGGGCTTCAACCGCCAGGCGCGGGCTGGAGAGTATGGGTATTTTCTGTTCGTCAACCGGGAGCGCATCCGCCACACGCGCCATGGAGGCTTGCGCCAGGATAACCACATCGTTGCGATTCATCAGCTCCCGCAGACCCTGGCTGACCAGTCGGTCATGGGTGGCTATGTCACCGGAGGAAAGGGCGGTAAAAGCGCCCTCGCACAGCAATGCGTCAACCTTTACATCCAGGTGCCGGGCAGCGGCTTTGGCATGCACCAGCTCGGTGGTCGGTTTGAGCGTGGTGGGGGCGGTCGCGGCCACGCCAATGCGCTTGCCCAACGAAAGGGCCTTATCGATCATCGCATCGTCGATCTTAAGCACCGGGATGCCGGCCAGCGGGCGCACTGCTTCCACGCAGGGCGAGATGGAGCTGCAGGTGCATTGCACTATGCTCGCGCCGGCCCGTTCGGCTGCCACAACGTTCTCGGCCACACGCTGGAAGATGAACGGGGATAACCCCCCTTGAGCCATGACGGTTTTCAGCAACATCTCATCCGCGATGTGGAACACCTCTGTCCCGGGCGGCAGGAGTTCCTTCGATAAATTATTGAATAATCCGACCAGGGAGGACACGGTGTGAAGATAGGCAACTTTATTAGTCATACAGCTCTCCTCATTAATTATCTATCCGAAAATTCAAAATGTGGTTCTTCCATAATTTTAGGATAGATACTTATTCCATCGACAGGGCCGGGGTCTCGAGCAGTTCCGCCAGGTCACCCAGGAAGCGGGCGCCCCGGGCGCCATCCAGAACACGGTGATCGACTGACAGGCTTAGCGTCAGCATGGCAGCCGGCACAACTTTCCCGTTTTCCACCAGGGCCTGTTCCTTGATGCGCCCGACCGCCAGGATGGCGGCCTGGGGCGGATTGAGCACGGCATCGAAAGCATCAATTCCATAAGCACCCAGATTGGAAATCGTAAAGACACCCTGCTCCTGTTCGGCAGGCAGCAGGGTTCCGGCGCGGGCGCGTTTCGACAGGTCAGCCAGTGCCCGGGATGTTTCGGCCAAACCGAGCTGGTCGGCGTTCCGAACCACCGGTACCAACAAGCCGGACACGCTATCAACCGCCACACCTACATGCACCTGGTGCAGCATGCGCAGGCCCTGCGGGGTCCACTGGGCCATCACCTCCGGGTGACGGGCCAGCGCCCGGGCGCAGAAATAAACCAGCAGATCGGTGTAGGTAAGATAGATGCCGGAACGCTTTTCCAGCCTGGTTTTGAGCTGGTCGCGTAAAGCCACCAACGGGCGGGCGTCCACCGAGATATGCAGGTAGAAGTGCGGAGCGTTGGTGAAGCTTTCCACCATGCGCTTGGCCATCACCTGCTCGATGTGTGTGAAGGGCCGGATCGTTTCGGAAGGCGCTGCAAGATCAGAGACTTCCGACTGGCTTGCCGGTATGGTTTTGGCTTGTTCCACATCCTGGCGGGTGATGCGTCCGCCCGGGCCGCTGCCCTGCATGCCAGAGAGGTCCAGGCCCAGGTCGGCCGCGATTTTGGCTGCCAGTGGAGTGACTTTGATCGAGGACTGGCTGTGCAGGGTCCTCACATTCCAGGCCACCACGCGTCCGCCCGGGCCGCTGCCGGCCACCTGGCTTAAGCCCACGCCCAGTTTTTTGGCCAGCGTCCGGGCTGCCGGGCTGGCTCTCACTTTGGAAGGGAAAGCCGCCGGAGATGTATTATCGCCCGGCTCAGTTTCCACAGGTGCGGATTTAATTTCGGCTGGCATGGCCATTCCTGCCGGGCTTTCACTCGCTGGCGACGTTTCGCCTGGCTGAACCAGTAGCGCGATGACCGTCCCCACCGGAACGGTTGCACCGACCGGCACCAGGATCTTCCCAAGTACGCCGCTTTCGGATGCCTCGACCTCAACCGTGGATTTGTCGGTTTCGATCTCGAAGAGCGGCTCACCAGCCGTCACCCGTTGTCCTTCCGCCTTGCGCCAACCCAGCAGGGTGCCTTCGTCCATCGTCAGGCCCATGCGGGGCATCACGATCTGGCCGGTCATCAGCGCTTCCTTCCGTCCAGGACGCGGTGGACCGCCGCAATGATGGCCGGTTCATCCGGGATGGTGGCAAACTCAAGCACCGGGCTGAATGGAATGGGCACATCCATGGCTCCCAACCGTTCGATGGGCGCATCCAGGTAATCGAAAGCGCCATAGGCGATCGTGGCAGCCAGTTCGGCGGTTGTCCCGAAGTGGTTGTAGCCTTCGTCGATAATAACTGCTCCGCCGGTCTTGGCGACCGACTGGACAATGGTTTCCGTGTCAAGCGGAGTCAGGGTACGCGGATCGACCACCTCCGCACTGATGCCTTCAGCCGCCAGTTTCTCGGCGGCGGCCAGCGCCGGGTGAACCATGCGCGACAGGGCGATCAGGCTGACATCCGTGCCCTGGCGTTTTATATCTGCTTTCCCAAACGGAATGGCGTATTCTTCTTCCGGGACCGATCCCTTGACCTTGGCGTACATGACCTTGTCTTCGAAGAAAACCACAGGGTTGGGCTCCCTCAGGGCGGTTTTGAGCAGCCCCTTGGCATCATAAGGTGTGGATGGGACTACCACCTTCAAGCCGGGCACATGCGCCATCCAGGCATGCCAGGACTGCGAGTGCTGCCCGCCGGACGAGCGTCCGCCGCCCATGGTGGCGCGAATGGTGATCGGTACCTGTATCTGGCCTCCGGTCATATAGCGCATCTTGGCGGCCTGGTTGACGATCTGGTCCATCACCAGGGTGATAAAGTCGCCGAACATTATCTCGGGGACGGGATGCATGCCGGTCATGGCAGCCCCGACCGCCAGGCCCACGTAGCCCTCTTCACTTAGTGGGGTGTCGATGATGCGGTCAGCGCCATATTTCAGGAACAGGCCTTCAGTGCAGCGGAATACGCCGCCCCAGGCGCCGACATCCTCACCCAACACGAATATGGTCTCATCCCGCGCCATCTCTTCATCCAGGGCTTCACGAATTGCTTGAGCAAAAGTCAGTTCACGCGTAGACATGTTCACCTACTTCACTAACGTCCGGGAAAGCCGCCGCCTGGGCGGAGACAACAGAAGCCTGCACACGGTTCAGAACCTGCTCGTGCATGGCCTCGATATCGGCCGGGGCAATCACCTTGTGCTCGAGCAGCACTTTTTCGAAACGCGGCAGGGGATCTTTGGCTTTCCACTCTGCAATCTCCTCTTTCGAACGGTAAGCCGTGCCGGGCTCACCGGAATGGTGACCGCCGTAGCGGAAGGTATTGCAGATCAGGGTGGCCGGGCCCTGACCCTGGCGGGCAGCTTTGACCAGTTCGTGGGCAGCCTGATACACCGCCAGCACATCGTTGCCGTCTACCTCCAGGCTCTTCATGCCCATCGCCTCGGCGCGCGCGCCCAGACCCGCTCCGGAGACCAGTTTCTTATAATTGGTAAATTCCGTGTATTGGTTATTCTCGCACACGTAGATGAGCGGCAGTTTCCACAGCACGGCGATGTTGGCGGTTTCATACCAGATGCCCTGGTTGATCGCGCCATCCCCGAAGAACGCCACGCTGACGCGGCCCTTGCCCTCCCGCTTGGCAGTAAAAGCGCTGCCAGTGGCAATACCGATTCCTCCGCCTACGATGCCGTTGGCACCCAGAATACCCAGAGAGACATCCGCAATATGCATTTCGCCGCCTTTCCCGCGGCAGTAGCCGGTAACCCTACCCATCACTTCAGCCATCATGGGTTCCACCCGGCCGCCTTTGGCGATGATATGACCGTGGCCGCGGTGCGTACTGGTGATGGTGTCATCCTGGCGCAGGGCGGCGCAGACACCCACCGGGGTGGCTTCCTGACCATCCGACAGGTGCGCCAGACCGGGCATCAAGCCCTTACGATAAACGTCAAAAATGGTCTCCTCGAAGGTCCGGATGGTCAGCATCTTGCGGTAGACCTCGAGCAATGCCTCGGTGGGTAGAGGCAGGTCGGTGGTTAATGTTTCCAAAGCACACATAAATTAAACAACTCCTTTAAGCTTCAATCTACGCTTCCGTCCAAATGCGCCGGATGGTCTGTGCGGCTGCCTCGACTCCCGGACGGCCCAGGCCGGAGGCTTCTTCCATGCAGATCCAGCCATCGAAGCCGCTCGATTTCAGGCCGTGGAAAAGTGCCCGGAATGGGGTCACCCCAGTGCCCAATAAAACATGCTTGAGCTGGCCGCGCTCGGATGTATCGGAGGCATGCACGCTGACCACCCGCCCGGCTATCTGCTCCAGGAAAGTGAGCGGGTTGGCCGCAAAAGCGGTGGCGTTGCCGGTGTCAAAATTGACTCCCAGGAGCGGTGAAGGCACCCGGGAGAGGATCTCCAGGAAGATTTCTGGAGGCTGCGAAAAATCGGTGTACTCCCAGGCGCCCGGTTTGGCGTGGTTCTCATAAGCCAGTTGGACACCCAGACACCCGGCTGCCTCGACCAGGCAGGCAAGTCCGTCGGATGCCCAGACAATCCCATCATTGATGGAGGTTTCCGGGTGGGCCTGCCCGGCGGTGACACGGATGAATTGTGCCCCCAGCGCGGCGGCCAGCCTGACGGCTTCGATTTCCAACTCCAGCTCTTTTTTGCGTTGGGCCGCATCCGGGTGGGTGAAGTCGGGGTAGGTGGTCAGCATGGTAATGCGGATACCCTCGGCTTCCACCTGGTGCCGGATCGTCTCGGCGGCCTTGATACTGCGCTCCGGCAGGAACAGGATGCTCAGATCCACAGCATCCAGCTTGAGCCCGGCGCCCATGTGCGCCCATTCCGCCACGCTCATTTTCCCGGAGGTGATATCGGTAAAAAAGGAGACCGGCAGGCAGCTTAATTTCATACAAGTTCCTTCATCAGGTGGGTCATGACATCGATGGTTTGTTGCCCGGCAGTATCCGGGTCGGGTTTACCCAGCAGCTCGGCCGAAAGCCAGCCGGTAAAGCCGGTCTCTTGCAGGGTCGCCAGGATGGCTGCGAAATCGATCAGGCCATGCCCGGGTGGCAGGCGGTTGTTGTCGCCCAGGTGCACATGGAAGAGCTTGCCGGCCTGCATGGCCTGGCGGAACGGCTCGGTCCACGAGCTTTCTTCGATGTTGACGTGGAAGGTATCCAGCAGCAGGCCGACGGACGGGTGGTTCAATTCATTCAGGAAAGCCAACCCCTCGGCGACGTTGTTGAGCAGGTCCCCTTCGAAACGATTGAGCGGCTCCAGGGCGATGCGCACCCCGGCTTTGGCTGCCCGTTCCCCAGCCCGGCGCAAAACCCGGACCAGCTCTGCCAGCGAGTTTTCCTTGTCCACCACCGCCCGGCCACGGAAGCTGCCCACGGTGACAACCGGAGCGTGCAGAGCAGCCGCCAGGTCAATCAATTCATCCAGGCGCTGGCGCGCCAGGGCGGCGGTCGCAGGATCCGCATGCAGCAGGGTCAGTTTGGCGGCGAAGGCCATACCCCCGCTGGCAATCGCCGCGACCTGCAAACCAGTCCGGTCCAGCTGTTCCAGGTAGTCGGATACATCCAGGGAGGCTGGCTGGGTGGTAACCAACTCCACCCCGGCGGCGCCCATTCGGGCGGCTTTGGCCAGTTTTTCTGCCAGAGTGCCAGAAAGCAGTGCCACCGGCACTTGTACCGGTACTTCCGGGGTTTGGATGGTCAGGGCCAGTCTCATCGTTTTCCGGTCAGTTTATGCTGAGAGAGGCTTCAACTTCGGTTAAGGATTCATCCAGGATTTTCAGGATTTCATCGATCGCAGCGGCATTGATCACCAGCGGGGGTGCCATTAAAACCATGTCACCCGCCACGCCCTCGATCGATCCGGTACACGGATAGGTTACCAGCCCGCGCTGCAGGGCGGCGCGTTCCAGCAGGACCGAAACATGTCTCCCCGGATCGTAAGGTTCCTTGGTCTCGCGTGATTTGACCAGTTCGAAGCCAGCCATCAGGCCTTTGCCGCGCACATCCCCCAGGCTGGGGTGACGATCCATCATCTTATTCAGCCCGGCGGTTAACTGCTCGCCGCGCGCTTTGGAGTTCTCGACCAGCTTGTGGTCCAGGATGTATTGGATGACCACCAGGCCAGCTGCACAGGAAACCGCGTTGGCATTCAGGGTATGCCCGGCTTTAAAGGGGGAATGTTTCTTTTCCAGGACTGACCAGATCTCGTCACGGGCGATCACGGCGGAAAGCGGCGTGTAACCGGCGGTCATGCCCTTGGCTGTGGCGATGATATCGGGGGTGACTCCCCAGTGTTCAATGCCCCACAAGCTGCCGGTGCGCCCCCAGCCAGTCATGACCTCATCGTCGATAAAGAGGATGTCATACTTGGTGCAGATTTCACGGATGATCTGGAAGTAACCATCCGGGGCGGGCACGCAAGCCAGGGCCGCGCCGACTTCCGGTTCGGCAATGAAGGCCGCGACGTTGTCCGGGTTCTGCTGGCGGATGGTTGTCTCGAGCGAGCGGGCGCATAGCAGGTTGCAGGAGGGGTAGGTCTTCTCAAAGGGGCAGCGGTAACAGAAAGCCGGCGGGATGTGCGGTGAGTCGATATACATGGGCTGGAACAGGCTGCGCCGCGCGGTAATGCCCGAAAAGCCTGCCACCGAAATATTATTGCCGTGAAAAGCCTGCCAGCGCGAGATGATCTGGTATTTGGAAGACCGGCCGCTTTCAACCCAGTACTGGCGGGCCAGGCGTACCGCATCATCGGTGGCGTCCGTTCCGGTACAGGTGAGCCAGACGCGGCTGTTGTTTTTTAGCTCCCCGGGTGCCAGGCTGACCACCAGGTCGGACAGGTCCAGAAAAGGCTGGTTCGTGAAAGCGTGGGCCGGATAGAAGGAGAATTTTTCGGCCTGCTCTGCCATGGCTTTTGAGACTTCCATGATGCCGTGACCGATGGTGGTAACCACGGATGAGCCGCCAGAGCCGTCAATATAACGTTTCCCGTTCTGGTCATACAGATAGATCCCCTCGGCGTGCGTAATGACCGGGAACGAACGGTCCCAGTCGCGGTGAACTGCGTGCACGTTCGGTTTACTCATGGAAGGCTCCTAAATGTGGAAAGGGAAAATTTGGAATTTCTGAGAACGTTTACACAATAAGAATATCACAAGATAAGACCAGCGTCAATACGTCCCTCTTTTGCCCGTCAGGGCTTTCACAGAGGTTGGGGCTTGGAGTGCCTGCATCCCAAAATTTTCTTTCTCTGCTTTGCTTGCACTATCCCGCAGGTAATGTGAGCAAAGCGAATGGGCCGGCATCCGGGGATTCAGGTTGCACGGCTTTCAGAGACGTTCTGAAAGCCGTTTCAAACTCTCTGTAAGTCGTTGACTCTCATTTCCAGATATGCTATCATAATTCGAGACCTGTAATCGTTTGCATAAACTCCCGCCCTCAGGAACATCCAGGAAGCCGACCGGAAAGGAATGGGTATTGGAATGAACACTTACAGCCAGGAACGTCTGGAAGACTTTTGTAAGCAACATGCTCTCGTCGCACTGCTGTTGTCGGCCCCGCACAGCCTTACCTGGTTAACTGGCTACGCCCCACCCATCCAAACTGGTCCCAGCCCGTTCGAAGGTGGACCGGCGCTTGCCTGGGTGGCCGGCGGGCAGCTCACCCTGATATTGTCGGACGCAGAATCCGCAGCCGCGAAAGCATGCGGGGTGGCTGTGCAGGATTACACTTCCTATACCATTGAAACCCCCATCGCCGGGCTGCCCAATCAGGCGGAAGCCCTGGCCAAGGTTTTGAGCGCTTTTGGGAGTCTGAAGGGCGCTATTGGGGTGGAAATGAATCAACTCTCGGCCATCCTGCTGGATCGGCTGCGCGAATCGCTGCCATTGGCCTCTTTTCAATCGCTGGATGGGATGCTCGACCCGCTGCGGGCGGTCAAATCTCCGCCGGAGCTTGAACGCCTGCGCGCCGCCCTATCCTTGTGTGACCTTGCACAGGCGGAGACAAAACGACTGCTCCAACCTGGCCGGACCGAGATTGAAGTTTGGGGCGGTGTCAAAACTAAAATGGAAATTAATGCCGGCGGGCGCCTGCCTGTCCTGGCGGATTTTATTGCCGGAGCACGCACGGCCGAGATTGGCGGGCTGCCCGGCCGGTATGCCCTCCAACCCGGGGATGCCGTCATTGCCGACATTGTCCCACGCCTGGACGGTTACTGGGGCGACAACGCTGGAACACATTTTGTGGGCGAGCCATCCTCAGAACTGCGTAAGATCTACAACATCGTTCTTGCAACCTTGCGCCGCGGCATCGCCGCGGTCAAGCCGGGCCTCAGGGCCTGTGACCTGGATGCCCGGTTGCGCGGCCTGATTCGCGACCAGGGCTACCCGGTCTACCCGCACCACTCTGGCCACGGCGTGGGTGCCAGTTATCATGAGGAACCCCGCATTGTTCCGTATAACCAGATGAAATTGGAACCCGGCATGCTGATAGCCATCGAACCGGGCATCTATATCCCCGGAGTGGGCGGCGTGCGCCTGGAAGATGTCGTCCTGGTGACTTCCTCCGGTTGTGAGGTGCTTACCTCGCACCTCGGTAATGCGTAAACCTATCCGAAAATTATCAAAGGAGAACATCATGGCAGGCAAAAAGAAGGTTATTGTCACAGGCGCCAGCTCAGGCATCGGAGCCGCCACCGCGCTGCGCTTTGCCCGGGAGGGTTGGGATGTTTGCGTGACGGCCCGGCGCGAGAAGGAACTGAAAGAACTGGTCGCTTCCTTCCCACCCGGGGAACATCTGGTATGTCCGGGTGACTACAGCGACCCGGTAACGGTGGCGCTTATCGACCGCTCGATTCGGGAAAAATGGCAGCGGCTGGATGCCCTGGCCAACGTTGCCGGGGTGTACTTCGCTGCGCATGTGATTGACTCGCCTTTGGAAGAGTGGCGCAAACCGCTCGATATCATGATCAACGGGGCGGTTTACATGACGCGCATGTGTGTTCCCTGGATGACGGACGGCGGCCGGGTCATTCATTGCACTTCGATCCATGGCGAACGTGCCGAAACCGGATCCAGCAGCTACAGCATGGCCAAGGCAGCCATCAATCAATACTGCCGCGCATTGGCGCTCGAGCTGGCCTCAAAAAACATCCTGGTCAATGCAATCGCCCCTGGGTTTATCCGCACCCCGATGAGCGTGGTAAATGGCGTCAGTGAGTTGGATACGGAATGGTTCAAACAGAATTACGTTACCGGCAACCATCTGGCCTTGCGTCGGGCCGGCCTGCCTGAAGAGGTGGCCGGAGTGTTCTTCTTCCTGGCCGGGCCGGACGCCTCCTATATTACCGGGCAGGTCATCACGGTCGATGGCGGACTGACCATCACCTTTTAGACGCCGGAGCCGCGATGCTGATTAAAGGCCAATACCGCGGGCATTCAGCCCTCTGGTTGGAAAATGAATCCCTGCGGGTGGGCGTTCTGCTGGAAAAGGGCGCGGATATCTTCGAGTTCCTTTACCGGCCAAGCGGGATCCAAATCCTTATGGAAATGCCGGCCGGACTGAAACCGCCCGCGGGTGGCCTGCAAGGCGAGTTCCTGGACAATTACGAAGGCGGCTGGCAGGAACTTTTCCCCAACCACGGCGATGCCTGCGAATTCAGGGGACATGCCATGCCCATGCACGGGGAAGTGGCTCTGCTGCCCTGGGAAGTGCAGGTTTTAGAGGATGATGATAGCGAAACCTGTCTCCATTTACAGGTACGCTGTCAAAAGACCCCATTTTTGTTGGAACGGATCATGCGCCTGCGGGCTGGAACAGCCCAATTGGAGCTCCTGGAGAACCTGACCAACGAGTCGGATAAACCATGCGAATTCGTCTGGGGCCACCACGTCACCCTGGGCGAGGCCTTCCTGAATGGGGGAAGCCGGCTGGATATCCCGGCGCGGACCATCCTAACCCCGGACGTGCTCTTTGAACCCGGGACGGCTCGCCTGGCTCCCGGACAAACCAGTCCGTGGCCATCCGCCCGGGATCGAACCGGAAAGACGGTCGACCTGGCCTCCATCCCCGGGCGA
>Ga0182027_10010935_pt1 | contig 12871 bp, 14 predicted proteins | sample 712E1DmetaG_FD_121300 | JGI IMG/M metagenome (GOLD analysis project Ga0182027, IMG submission 121300) | Permafrost microbial communities from Stordalen Mire, Sweden - 712E1D metaG (Illumina Assembly) | ecosystem: Environmental > Terrestrial > Soil > Wetlands > Permafrost | place: Sweden...
CCGCTCGCCGCCGCCGCTCGTTCAACGCTGCTTCAGGCAACTTCCGCGAATCGATTCTCTCCATGCTCTATTAGACGCTTGAACACTCGAAAAGTTACATCCGTTTAGGGCCGAATCAGTAATCTCAACCGGGTGGCAACCGCGCAGAGTCAGGCCAATTCCGGCACATATTGCTGGGGCCAGAGCTTTGGCTATGACCGCTACGCAAATCTGTTTTCCACCACAGTGACGCAATGCACAGCGATGGGCCTGAGCCTCAGCGTCAACACGAACAATCAAATTACCAACTCGGGCTTCACCTACGACGCCTCGGGAGACCTGACAGCGGACGGCACGTTCTCTTACGTTTGGGACGCCCGCCATCTTCTTCAATCCGCCGGAGGCGTAACGTATACCTACGATGGCGACGGCAAACGGGTAATGAAGTCTAGCGGCACGCTTTACTGGAATTCCCCCGACGGGACAACACTGGCGGAAACTAACTCCAGCGGGACCACGCTCAATGAATACATCTTCTTTTACGGCAACCGCGTCGCGAAGCGAGATTCTTCCGGAAATGTGTATTACTACTTTCAAGACCACTTGGGTACGGCAAAAACCCTAACTACGGCTGCGGGGATTGTGTGCTATGACGCCGATTTTTATCCCTTCGGGGGAGAAAGGGCGTATAACACCACTTGCGCACAGAACTACAAGTTCACGGGTCTGGAGCGTGACGGTGAGACCGGTCTCGACCATACCCTCTACCGCATGTATGACTCGAGTCTCGGAAGGTGGCTCACCCCCGATAGGCACAGAGGTGATCCCTTCAACCCGCAATCGTGGAATCGGTACGCATATGTGCTCGATAACCCCATCAATTTCACTGACCCGTATGGCCTCGTCAATTGGTGGCAGACCGCAAAGGGGGGCTTGCAAGTAGTCCTTGGTGGACTCCTTGTCGCCGCATCGATTCCAGCCGAGGCTCCAACAGCAGGTGCTTCCACATTGGGAATTCTTGGAGGGGGTGCTGTGGCACAGCAAGGTCTGATCAATATCTATGGAGGGCTTACAGAATCGCCGGGCTCTGGTGAATTGGCCAATGCTGCTGGCACCCTTGCGAATCCTATTGGGGGTCCTGTAGCCGCCGTCACCGGCAATCTGAATTATGGGGAAGCCGCATCATTGCTGGGAGACGTGGCTGGCTTGATAAGCGATATGGGCGAGGCCATGGGCAATCCCCTCAGCATTCAGGGCCTCAACTACCTGGTACAATTGTTTAACACGGCAGCCGGAGTGGTCCAGTATGTGGACGAGAATACAGTACAACCTATCTATAACGATGGTAACGTTACAACCATAAATGTGACCGGGAATCCGATACAGGCGCCCGTAATCGATTCGCCAATCGACTCGCAGTTGGGGGACCAAGGGGATGGTGGAGGCGGCGGTGGGGGCGGAGGGGGCTGTGACGATGAAGACGCATGCGGCCCCCCGGAGGCTGAGGAGGACGATTGATAGGATCGAGGCTCGCACTAATGCGAGCCTCGGGGAATCGTTGCTGCAGCGTATACGCACGGCCTCAACGGGGAATAGGTGCTTAGACGGAAGTCCCCAACTCAGAGGGGGTAGACCCGCCCGGAACGAAACCATGCCTGTCGACCCTAAAATGGTGGGCGAAAAGGAATCGGGCCGCACGAAGGGAGAGGCGCTGGGGAGAGGCCCTACCTATGTGACTGCGATATAAGATTCGCGGCCCGAAAGGTAAGAAACACATAAAGTGGCTACACCAAACTCGAAAGAAAGGGTATGTTTCATGATTAGAGTTAACCTAAAATTGGCCAGATGGCTTCTGAATCTCAGTGTCCTAACGACAGGCTTCGTATACTTTCAGCGTGGCATGTCGCCACGATCTATTTTGATCCCAACTCTGGCCGCTATAGTGTTCGTGAATGCTGTTTTTTCGTGGGCTCAACGATCAAGAGTTCGCGGGGTATTGCACGGGGTGACGGATTCGGGAGCCGAGGGACCGATGCACAGTCGCGCATCCGCCAAGCCTGCCAGCCTCAAGGCGCGACTACTCTTTCTAGCGTCCGTGGGATGCGGCGGCGGATTGGGCGTTTGTTACACCCATGAGACCGGGCATTGGCTATTCATTCCAGCGGGCATCATTGTTGGATGCGTATTGGGCCAAGTGCTCTTAAAGAGGTACCGATGATCGTATCTGTTGGAAGCGAGGAAAGGGTGGGGTAATAGTGTTAGGGGAAAAAGAGTCAGAAACAGAGTCAGAAACGGTGTCATGCGGGCTGCCGTAGGGCGAGCGTAGCCCTGCGATTTAGTCCGAATCAAGCAAGCCGGTCCACAGGTGGCACATTTAAGATTTGAGATTCAAGATTCAAGAATTAAGGTACAAAAGGAAGGCCGCCATCATGCTAATCAACCGCGATGAAATGATTGATGAGTTCGAACGGCAGATTCGGAAATTTGGTGGTGTTTGGAGCGAGTGGTGTGTGGGCACGGCCAAGGACGCTCGCGGGCCGTTCTTTCGGCGGCATTTCACTGCCGATCTGGGCGACGGTTTGGCCTATCGCGAAGCCTTTACCACCGACATTGCCCAGGATGTTGTGGCCCACATGGTCAACGATCTCGGCCTTCAACTCGACCTCGACGCCGTCCGAGAGGCCGAACGCTGTTCGGCCCTACAGAATCGTGCGGAGGCCGAAGGCCATTTGGCCCTGCAAAACCCCGCCGGCAGAATCGTTTTCGTTTACCGCAAGATCGTCGCCGCCCACCCGGCGCTGCACAACGACCAATCCGCGTTCCATAAAATCGCAGCGTAGGGGCGAGAGGTTGCCGTGCCGTTGTTGCGCTGACCTTGAGTCAGTATTCCGAGGCCGAACGCCGTTCGGCCCTACGCGCGAGTGGGGGGCGTCCCGCCCGTGCTCGAGTAGGGCCAGGATGGCCATAGCACACCTCTGGTTGCGGCCCCGGGCCGCGCTGCGCTACCGGCTCCCTTCCAATCAGCCTTCAGACATGCTTTGAATTTTACCTCCTTGACAACATCATTGACAAATTGTCCCAATCCGAAATAGCATTCCCTTGGGGCAATTCCATCAAGTTAACGCATACGTTCATGCTGCGGCTGCCGGAACTGGGCAGTGAGGGTGCTTTCCGCTGAGCCCTCGTCCACACCGCTTTCGTCAGGCGTAGACACTCAGCTTAAAGAGGGAGGATTTTCAGATGACCAAGACGGCTCGAAAGCTTCTAATCGGCGCAGCGCTGACGGGTTTTGTAGCTGGCACCACGGCGGCTGTTTCCGCAGCACCCAAACCCACGGACGATACGGGCGCCAAGACAACAAAGACCAAGGTGGAGAAGCATTGTTGTGCGGGAAAGAATTCCTGCAAAGGTAAAGGTGGTTGTGGGGCCGAAAAGGGAAAGAACGATTGCAAGGGCACGGGCGGTTGCAGCACCAAAACCAGTTGCAAGGGCAAACCCTGCAAAGACTAGTGGAAGCTTAAGCTTGAGGCGCGTGGGCTGGCGGGACCGCCGTCAGCCCTCCGTTCCATCAACAACCTGATACCCAGCGGAAAATTTCTATGCCTGCAAATCGATTCAACGGATTCCAGGACTACGGGGTGGGCATCGGCCTGCGCGTCCCTCATTACCAGCACATCTTCAAGAAGAAGCCTGTTGTTGATTGGTTTGAGATCATTTCTGAAAATTTCATGGTGGGCGGTGGCCGGCCGATGGAAGTTCTCGATCAGATCCTGGAGCGGTACAGGGTGGTTCAGCACGGAGTCTCGATGTATTTCGGTTCCGCCGAACCCTTGAATCGCGAGCATTTGACCCGGCTGAAGGCCCTAGTGAAGCGCACCAGGACTCCCTGGCTGACGGACCATTTATGTTGGGGAAGCGTGGACGGGCGCTACACGCACGACCTGGTCCCCATGCCTTACACGTTCGAGGCCGCCCGGAAGACCGCGCGGAAAATTCGCGAGGCGCGCGATTTCCTGGAAGTGCCGATCGCGGTTGAAAACGTGAGCAGCTACGCGGAATTCCATGTTTCCAAGATGACAGAGTGGGAGTTTCTGAACGAAGTCGTGGAAGACGCCGACTGCGGAATTCTGCTCGACGTCAACAACATCTACGTGTCATCACGGAACCACGATTTCGATCCCTACGATTATCTGAATAGCGTTCCCGCCGCGCGCGTGGCGCAAATCCACATCGCGGGACACACGAAGTATCAGAAGCTTATTCTGGATACCCACGACCATCCTGTCATCGATCCGGTGTGGGCACTTTACGCGCGGGCCATTGAATTGGCGGGCCCCACGGCGACCTTGCTGGAGTGGGACGACCGCATTCCCTCCTTCGACGAAGTCCATCGCGAAGCCTTGAAAGCCAAGCGCTACTTGCCGGCGCAAATGCGGGAGGCGTCGTGAACCTCGAGCAGCTTCAGCGGGCGGTCTTCGAAGTCACCCGTCAGCCGCTGACTCCTTCGGAAACCATGCGCACGCGCCTGCCGGACGGAAGGTCGGTGCGTGACATCGCCAATGCGCTCATCAAGCCCAACGACCGCATGACGTCGTTCGAGCGCCTGCAAATTTACAACCAGCAATACTGGTTCAGAATCCTGGCTTCATTTACGGAAGACTTCCCCGGCCTGCTCAGCCTGATGGGCGAGCGAAAGTTTGAGAAACTGGCGATCGCCTTCCTGAATGACTGCCCCTCCGAGTCCTTTACGTTAAGAAATCTGGGCGCGCGACTGGGATCATGGCTTGGGGACCATCCGGAGCATGTTGCCGGCGTCGAGCGCGTGGCGATTGATATGGCGAACCTGGAGTGGGCGGACATCGACGCCTTTGACGGACCCGAGCTGCCGCGATTCACCCCCGACAACTCCGGCAATCTGAGCGGTGACACGGTCTTCCGCCTGCAACCCCATCTGCATTTATTGAATCTGGCCTACCCGGTTGATGACCTGCTGTTTCGAATCCGCGGCATCGACTCGCGGGGTGAGACTGTCAGCAATGCCGTGCTGAATTTTCCCCGGCCATCGAAGATCCGGCGCTCCTCTTTACCCCGGCCCAGGAAAGTTCACCTGGCCGTTTACAGATTGAAAGACACGGTCTACTTCAAACGCCTAACCCACGATGGCTTTGCGCTGCTTCAGGCGCTGGGACAGGGGAAGCCACTTGCGAAAGCCATCGAAGTCTCAATGCTCCGCTCCCGCCGCAGCGTTGATCGTGTCACCGAGTTACTGCGGGAATGGTTCCAAAATTGGGCAACGCTCGGATGGTTCGCCCAGCCTTGAAGGCTCTCCGACCATGAAAAGTGTCGATCAGGTTTATGGGTGGTTCCTGCGGGCCGCGAATGCCTGCCAGTCTCCCCTGCTGCTTGCCGTGCGACTCTACTGGGGTTGGCAGTTCTGGCAGTCCGGGTGGGGCAAGCTCAAGGACATTCCCAAGGTTGTCGAATTTTTCACTACGTTGGGGATTCCCGCTCCTGCGCTGAACGCGCACTTCATCGCCTTGCTCGAAACCGGCGGGGGCATTTTGCTGGTGCTCGGACTTTTCTCGCGCCTGATCGCGTTTCCCCTTACGATTAACATGATCGTCGCATTTGTCGCCGGTGACCGCGAAGCTCTTGGGTCCATCTTCTCTGATCCTGACAAGTTCTACGCCGCATCCCCTTACACCTTCCTCTTTGCTTCTCTCCTCATCCTCTTCTTCGGGCCAGGAAAGTTCTCCTTGGATACCTTGATTGTCTGGTACCGTAAGAAGTGCGCGCCGAAACCGGATGCTGTCAAAAGCTGACCGCAACCAGCCGGGTTCAGTTGCTGATGCAGGGTTCGCCTTACCCATGGTTCGCGTGGCTGCGGATCGAGCGGCGAGGGCGGCAAGGATGACAATCCATGAGACGTACGTACCCAAGAAATCCGCTGGTGGGCGTGGGCGGAGTGGTGATTGACCGCGGCAGGGCGCTGCTGATTCGGCGCGGCAGCGAGCCGCTGAAAGGTGAGTGGTCCATTCCCGGCGGTATGGTGGAACTGGGCGAGGAACTTGCGGAAGGCGTGAGGCGCGAGTTGAAAGAAGAGACGGGGCTGGATGTCGAACCCATCGAGTGCATCCTGGTGTTTGACCGGATCATGAAGGAAGGCGAACGGGTAAAGTATCATTTCGTCATTGCCGATTACCTCTGCCGCCGAAAACGCGGACGGCTGCGGCCCGCTTCCGACGTGACGGACGCGCGCTGGGTGCGGCGCGAAGACCTGCCGCAATATCATCTGACCGACATGGCTATGGCGGTAATCCTGAAGGCATTCGCGATGATGAAAAAGAGGAGGCTTCCCGGTGAGTAACCTGAAAGTATGCGTCTATTGCGCCTCGAGCAAGCAGTGCGACCCCGTCTACCTTGATGCCGCCGAACGAATGGGCCGCCACCTTGCGCAAAATAAGGCGACGCTGGTTTATGGTGGGGGCGGAGCGGGCGCCATGGCACGGCTCGCGCAGGGCGCGCTGAGCGCCGGCGGCACAGTGATTGGGATCATGCCTCGCTTTATGGTGGAACTCGAATGGGGTCACAAGCAATTAACGGAAATGCGCGTTGTTGAGGATATGCGCGTGCGCAAGCACCAGATGCTCGAAGGCGCTGACGCCGTCGTGGCTCTGCCCGGTGGTTGCGGCACGCTGGAAGAGCTTTTCGAAACCATCACGCTGAAGCGAGTGGGCCGCTACCTCGGGCCGATCATCCTGGTAAACACGCGTGGTTTTTACGACCACATCGTGGCGGCCCTCGAACATTGCATCGCGGAGCGTTTCATGGACATCCGGCACCGGGACATCTGGAAAGTTGTGAATGAACCGGAAGAAGTTCTGGAAGCCATCGAATCGGCACCCCGTTGGAGCGCCGACAATCGCAGTTTTGCCGTGCCATAGGCGCTCTGCATTTATCGTCCCCATTGGACGCGCTCATGAAGCTGCCGGGAAATGAGTAGCGCGGACCTGTTTTGTAGGTCCGCAGCTTTTTCTTGCCAGAACGGACGGGCTGCGGACATCAGAAACAGGTCCGCGCTCCACCCAATTCTTTCCCCTCAAAAATTGAAAGCCCCTGGTTGTACGTTGATCGCACAACCAGGGGCCCGGGATACTGATGGGTTTGGCTATTTCCTATCTGGGATCTTGCACAGGAACGGCGCTCAGCAGCGCCTTGCCACTACACCCTCTCTGAGCTAGAAAAGAAGAGAGGGACCCACGAACGAGCGCGTGCTTTGCGCCTAAGCCTCAGCACCCTCGCTGATACTACAGTCACTTCCAATCGACATGGATCACCTCCTTTCTAGCGATAAGCCGATATTAAGTCTGTATTTTGGGGCAAGTCAAGAAGAAAAGTGGCGAAAATGAGGCGAAAACAATAGAAAAGTCAGGTGCGGTATTTGCCGGTCAAAACCCTCCACCGCAGCGCCACCAGGTCCATCGTCATGTGCAGAGAATCCTTTAGATAATGCACCTTGGTGGCAGGATTGTGATTCCAGCGTACGGGAACTTCCACCACCTTGCCCCCCAGGCGCTGGACCAGATAAAGAATTTCCGGGTCGAAGCCGAATCGATCGACACGCTGGAGTTCGAAGGCGCGGAGCGTGGTTTCGCGGCGGAAAAGTTTAAAGCCGCACTGAGTGTCATGGATTCTGAGGCCGGTGAAAATTTTGACCAGCAAGTTGAAGAATCGGCCCCCCCATTCGCGAAACGGCGATTGATGAATGCCGATCAGTTCGCGTTGCATTGCCCGCGATCCCACCACCGCATCGCCGTGGGATGATTCCATGGCCGCCAGCAATTTATCGGCTTCATCAATGGGAGCAGAAAGGTCAGCATCGGTGAAGAGGATCAGCTCGCCGCGCGCTTCCAGTACGCCGTGCCGAACTGAAAACCCTTTGCCGCGATTGCGTTGGTTGCGCAGCACCCGGACCCCCGGCTTCCCCGAGGCAACTTCCACCGTGTTATCGGTCGAGCCGTCATCCACCACCAGCGTTTCGACGCAAAAATCCTTCCGCCGCACGTAGTTCTGGATGGCCTCCAGCGAGCTGACGATACGGCCGGCCTCATTGTAAGCGGGGATCACAATACTCAGAAACGGTTCAGGCATTAGGATCAACTATATCAGAAGTCAGGAGTCAGGAGACAGGAGCGAGGAATTAGAAGATAGAAGTTAGAAGCCCGAGGCTTCTCGCTTTTCGCTCTTAATTTCTTCCTCCCGCCAGCCGCCCTTTCCGATCAGGGGAACAAACTGGCACCGGTCAAGGCAGCGGGCGGCGATCTCCCCATCTTGTTTATTGAGCAGCAAGAGCTCCTGGTATTTCAGATTTCCCACTGGAGCCACCAAGCGGCCGCCCTCCGCCAGTTGGCCCATCAGGACCGGCGACACGCTGGGCGTCGCCGCACTGATGATGACGACGTCGTAAGGAGCATGGGCGGCAAGCCCCTCACTTCCGTCACCCGTAGAGACTTCAATATTTGAATACCCCAGGCGCGCCAGGCGTTCGCGCATTTCCTCCGCCAACCGGGTATTTATCTCTACGGTCCAAACCTTTGCGCCCAGATGGGCAAGAATCGCGGCCTGGTAGCCGCTGCCGCCACCAATTTCCAAAGCTTTGTTTCCGGGTTCAACGCGTGCTGCCTCCGTAATGGCAGCCACAATGTAAGGTTGGGAAATCGTCTCGTGCATGCCGATGAGCAGTGGACGGTCTTCGTAAGCGGCCCTCACCAAATCCGCCGGAACAAACTCGTGGCGGGGAACCAGCCGCATGGCTTCCAACACGCGCTCGTCACGGATGCCCCGTGCCCGAAGCTGGGTTTCAACCATGGTGCGGGCCTGCACATCGAATTGGGGGACGTATGATAGGGTCACAGTTGCAGGCGTCCCCGTCCTCGATGATAAATGGCTAAGTCGGTCCTTGGTGGTCGGATCATTGTCGAGTTTGTATTATGACTCACGGTTTTGACCCCCTCACCCGCCCCGCCCCGGCTGGTGAATTCGCCGGTCGCGGGCCACCCTCTCCCCCAAAGGGGCGAGGGAAGTAGTTTCGCTTGATGACCCGCCGTGCTACCCGATTTTCCCCTCAGCGGTTCGTAAACGTAAGCACGCTGACCGAGTGCGCGGGAAAGGCATAGTGCAATCCCTCACCCGACAGGCGCAGCGTTGAGCTTACCGGGTGCACACGTTCAGGATGCTCCTCATCGTTTTGTACCGCAATGGCATCCGCGTTCAACGTCCGCAGTTGCACGCTGGCGGCGGGGATAAAGTCCTTGAATCGGATTGAGGTGGTTATGGCGTTCTTCCCATCGCGATTCACGACAAAGAGGACCAGATCGCCATTGACGGAGTGGCGCGTTGCCAGCACATCGAGGTAGGGAACGTCAGGAATCTCCGGCGCGCGGCGCACTCCCTTGTGCACGTTGTAGGTGCGAACTTCCGTTGTGGAACCCACCAGCGTGTCGCCTGCGTAATTGGAATAAAGTGAGAATGCCCAGCACTGCGGCGTCAAATAAACACGCCCGCGCTGCTTATGGATTCCGCCGAACTCCAGCAGCCCCGTCATATCGGAAATGGGCACAATATCGGCATGGCTGAGGAGCATGTTCATCCAGCCCGCCGTAAGCACTGCTCCGCCAAGATTGTTGAAGCTGGCAATTTCTGACTTCGGCGAGGAGAGGAAGAGCCATTCGGTGAAGGCGAGCTTTGCACGGCCGCGCGTGGCGGGATTGGCGTCAATCTGCGCTTTCGCCGCCGCAAGCTGACTCGCCACTCCCACGGGTAGGGCGAATCCCGCTGCCAGCTTCGTGTCATGATCGGCGGACTTATTCACCAGGTCGTCCACGCCCACCACAAAGTGCGTGGTGAGATAGGAAAGGTCCGAACCGTCCTGCGCGATCAGCTTGCCATTCCAATCCTGGAATTGGTCGGGGTCAGCGCCGTTGGCATAGAGCGCCGTGCTGGGCGGAACGATATCGCGGATGGCGCTGAGAAAAGCCTTGTAGCGATCGGCGTAGCCCTGGGGCGTTTGCCAGCCGATTTGATGCATTCCCCAAAGTTCGTTGCCGAGTTCGTAGGAGCCCACTTCATAAGGTTCCGGATGCCCATTGGCAGCGCGGCGCGCACCCTCGGCCGAACTTTGCGGCCCCTGCAAATACTCCACCCACTGGCGCGCTTCCTGCGGCGTACCGCTTCCCAGGTTAAGGCAGATTTGCGCTTGCGCCCCAATCAACTGGGAGAACTTCATCAACTCGTCGGTCCCAAAATCATTGAAGACCGGGTAGCCCCACGACTGGTTCAATCGCGTGGGCCGAAGGTCGAGCGGCCCAACGCCGTCATTCCAGTGATAACCGCTGGTGTAGTTGCCCCCATAGCGGAGCAGCGAAGAGCGCAACGCTTTCGCCGCAGCCACCACATCCGGGTCCAACCCATCGATGGCATCCGCGGGGTAGAGCCGGATTTCGTCCAGCGAGATTCGCTGCCCCGTCGTCAGCGCGACGGCGAAGTCCACCTGAGTCAGAGGTTGCACACTCCCCGCCGGCAGGCTGAGGCGAAAGGGCAGCTTTACCCAGGCTGTGCCTTCGGGAACGTGAACCGTGGTGGACGCTAGAATCCCATTCGGATTGCCATGCTCACGGAAGCTCACGGAAAGTTCCGTGGCGCCTTCATGGGCAATCGCAAAAAGCACGCCCTGGTATTCCCGTTCGCGCTCGATGGGAAGATAGATGGCCTGGCGAATGCCTACCTCTTTGCCCGGGATTCCCATGAGGAAGAGATAGCGCTCGGAGTTGGCGGCATTTCCCCACCGCGGCTCGAACCGCATACCCAGGTTGCGCAAGGCGAGCCACGGCAGCGGCATTCCATCGCGGCTTGAGCGGGTGAACTCCGGCGCCGGGAAGTGATTTTGCAAAAAGGCCAGGCTGGCGTCGTAGCTCTCAAGACTGGGATTGTCCAAGAGTTGCGCGGAGACTCCGCCATAAATGGAGTTGCCGATATCCTCCAGAAAGGTCCCATAAACCGTGCGGGGAATTTTGAACGCGGCGGTTTGCGCGGCATGAATCTCAATGGTAGCGTCCGGCCGCGAGCTGGAACGGTATTGGGAAATCGACTGCGCGTACAGCCTTCCAGCCGTCAGACAAAAAGCGAGAAGAAAGCTTAGCTTGGTGTTCGTCATATTCATAATGTGTCGCACCGCGCCTTCAAGTCCGCAAGCAGAGTTCCGTTGCCAGTTCCGCCGTGTCGAGGGCGCTAACCTGGCCCGAAATTCTCACTCGTGTCCAAATTACGATTCGCGAATTTAGTGCTAACCTGCGGCTCCGCCGCTTGCTATGCGGAAAGGCTGCGCCTTTCCGTCGCCGGGGACTAATCATCAACCTCAGCCGCGCCGCCGAAGGCAGAGCCTTCGCGGCGGCGCGGCTGAAGAGAAAACCTGGGCAACTGGGCCGGAAAGGCAAAGCCTTTCCGCTGAGCAGGGGGCAAAGCCCCTTCCATCCCCACGCTTTCCACACAATTTGAACAGCAGTCCGAAATTCTCACCAAGGTTTCGTAGGGACGGTGTTTCCGCCCCGCCGTAATACCGCTTTTCTGGATCATTACGCATCCCACCCTCGCGAACAGTGGGTGAGGGCGCACCGAGCCTAATTTGGGAGTGCGGCGACTCGACGCCGCTCTTTCGCGCGCTGACTCGTCAACGCGTCAGGCTTCACCGCAACCCGTTGCAGTGAGGGAAAGCGGCGACGAGTCACCGCACTCCAGATGGCCACTCCGCGTGCCGTAGTGAAAAATCACGATTAACTCATTTCCTTTCAATAACTCACCCAGAAAACACCATAAGCCATTTGTTTTCATAAACTCATTGGGAGCACTTTTTTTGCCCCTTTGTTTTCAACATACTATTGGGAGCAACCTTCATTTTTAACATCTTTTTTTCGTCGTTCCTTTGTTTTCAATAACTTATTGGGAGCACTTTTCTTGGCCCTTTGTTATCAATCGATTATGGGTGGAGATTTTCATTCGTAACCTCGCGCAGTATGTGCGCGCAGGAATGCTGCCAGCGGAGATCGTGGCGTGGAGAGCTTGGGGTTGACGGAGAATGGAGACCTGCGCGTGGGCATGACGAACCTCGCCGTAACGCGTTCTAGTATATCAGGCTACGCTACCCATGGCAAGAGAAATCAACCATTACAGAGCCTACGATTCTTCCGCCCAGTTCTTCACCATCAATTGCGGCACGCGGCGAAATTCGCGGGTGTTATTCGTAACCAGCGTCAGCCCGAGGCTTAATGCATGTGCGGCAATCAGCAAGTCATAGGCGCCGATGGGGGTTCCTTTTCTCTCCAAGATGGCGCGCACCTCGCCATAATGCCTGCCGGTACTCGCGTCCAAAGGCAGCACCGGGATTAGACGCTCAAGCGATTGGATGCGCTGAAGGTTCGCTTCCCGTTGCTGGCTTTTCGAGGCTCCATAAACCAGCTCCAGATGGGTGATGACGGACATCCCCACGTCACCGGATTTAAGCCGCTGGAGGTGCGCCAGGACACTGGGAGGCTTATGTTTGGCGATGTAGATGCAAATGTTGGTGTCGAGCAGGTAGCGCATCAGAGTTTTTCGCGCTTGTCCAATTTGGGTTGGCGGCGGCCGCCCTTGAAGAAGTCAGGGGAGAGGCCGCTAAGAAGTTCAAAGGCGGCGGAAAGGTTCGCGGGCCTCTCCCGGAGCACGATCTCATTCCCGCGCTTGGTGATTTCCACCTGCTGGGAGCGGAACCGAAACTGTTTGGGAATTCTTACCGCCTGGCTATTCCCGCTACGAAAAACCTTGGTCATGGCCATGGAAAATAGTATATACAGTACGTGTA
>Ga0182027_10010936_pt1 | contig 12871 bp, 13 predicted proteins | sample 712E1DmetaG_FD_121300 | JGI IMG/M metagenome (GOLD analysis project Ga0182027, IMG submission 121300) | Permafrost microbial communities from Stordalen Mire, Sweden - 712E1D metaG (Illumina Assembly) | ecosystem: Environmental > Terrestrial > Soil > Wetlands > Permafrost | place: Sweden...
ATCTCCCGCCTTCCAGGTCTCGGCCAGGATGCGCCCATAGGGATCCAAGATCAGCGCGTTGCCGGTGCGGATCTCGTCGTCATCCACGCCCACGCCATTGCTGAAGACGAGGAAGATGCCGTTGTCATGCGCCCGGCTGGGCAGCCAGCGCATCAACCAGCCGCGCCCCTTATCGCCGCGCAGTTCGCGCTCGATGGCCTCCGGGTCGCTGGCGCGGTTATCCCAGAGCTTGCGGTCGACGACGCCCATCAGATGCGGGTTCTTCGTGCGGCAACCGCCGGTCTGGTGCGGGGCCAGCAGGATTTCCGCGCCCAGCAGGGCGTTGGCGCGCACGTTCTCGATGAGATTGCAGTCATAACAAATCAGGACGCCGACGCGGCAGCCGTGTGGCGTGTCAAACACCGTGTACTGGTCGCCGCAGGTCAGATGGGGGCTCACGAAAGCGTGCAGCTTGCGGTGGCACTTGGCCGTTCCGTCCGGCATGGCGACCACGTAGGGCTTGTAGAACTTGCCGTCCGCGCCCTGTTCGATAAATCCCGCGCCGATGCTAATGTCGTATTCGCGGGACATGGCCATGAGCGCTTGCGAGGACGGCCCTTCGAATACCGGCTCAGCCAGCGCCGCGAACTCATCGCGGTTCAAGTTGCGCAAGAACCAGTATCCGGTGATGCAACATTCCGGAAACGCGATGATTTGGGCTTTCTGCCGGACGGCGCTCTCGACAAAACGCCGGATGGTGGCCAGGTTTGCTTGTTTGTCGCCGGGCTTGGATTCGAATTGGACGGAGGCAACCGTGATGTTTCGCATGGCTGCGCTCCATTATATGGCGCTCTTACAATGCGGCCTCAGGCCGCCCGCAGGAAAAGGGATTCCCCATTAGACTCCCCGGCTAGTCCTGGGATTGGACTCCTACCGGATTCAAGGCGCTCTCTTGTGCCAAGATGATGTTGACGGAGCTGCAATAGACACGAACACTTACATGCCAACAAGACTCACGAATGAAATCATCACTGCCGCCATCGAAGGCTTCGAGTCACAAAAGACCCGAATCGATCAACAGATTGTCGAACTCCGAAGCCTCTTAACTGATGGCTCCGCAAAGGCCGCTGCCACAGCGGATGGCACTTCACCCAAGAGCCGGAAATTCTCCGCTGCGACACGACGCAGGATGAAGGAAGCTCAACAGCGTCGATGGGCAAAGATCCGGGGCGAATCCAAACGGTCAGCGCCAGCCAAGGTACCCGCCACACCGAAGCGAAAAATTAGTGCGGCTGGCAGACAGGCGATAGCAGAAGCGGCCCGGAGGCGTTGGGCAGCAGTTAAGGCGGCAAAGGAAAAGCCCGAACTCTCCGCCACGAAGAAAGTTACCCACAAGAAGACCTTCGCAAAGAAGGCCGCTACCAAGAAGGCGGCAGTAGAGGCTCCGACAGAATAGGCGGCGGTGAAGAAGGTCGACGTCGAAGCAGCATGAAACGAGTCGCCCTCATCCTTTCATTCGGCGTTTGGATCTGCGTTTTCCCGGCAGCCGCTCAAAGCCCGAAAGCCGGGCAGTGGGAGCCGTTCGAGGTCACCATGAGCGCCCGCGCCGAATTCGCCAATGCCTACGCGGACGCGCTGCCGGACGGTGGCAAGCCCTTCGTCGTGGTCACCTTCACCGGCGCCAACGGCGACGCCAAGGGATTGAGTTACGCCGTGCCTGGCTTCTGGGACGGAGGCAGGACATGGAAGGCGCGCTTCGCCGCTCCCGCGGCAGGACAATGGTCGTACTCCGCCTCCTCCATCGACCCAGTCCTCCAGGGTGTGAAAGGCAGCTTCCAATGCACCGCATGGAGCAACGGCGAAAGAGCCGCAAATCCCACGCGCCACGGGTTCGTCCGGGTCGCCAAGAGCGGGCCCCGTGCGGGCCGGTACTTCGAATACGCGGATGGAACGCCCTTCCTCTGGATCGGGGATACCTGGTGGCCGTGGCTGAAGCGCGGCGTCCCCTTCTCGCGCGCCCGTCAGGTGATCGACGATCGTGCCGCCCGCGGCTTCACGATTGGCCAGGTCGTGTTCGGAGCGAACAGTGCGGCGCAGCTGGCGGGCAGAGACTTCGCTACGCCGGACCTCGATGCCATCCACGACGCCGAGCGCTTCATCGCCTGCGCCAACAGCCAAGGGATCACCTTGTGGATCATGCCGTGGTGGAGCGCCAACAATCTCAACAAGAGCGCAGGCGCCGAGAAGATGCGCCGGTGGACCCGCTATATGGTGCACCGTCTGGCCGCCTACAACGTGATCTGGAACGTCGGCGGCGAATACAACATGTACGACTACGGCGGGCTCGGCCTGCAATTCTGGAAGGACCTGGGCGTTCTCGTGCGCCGTGAGGATCCGTACGGGCACGCAATCGGCGTCCACAACACGCCGCCTGGATGGGCGGCCGGGGAGATGGGCGACTCCGCCCAATGGTCCACGGGTTTCGTGCTACATGACCAGCCGTGGCTCGATTTCAACGGCAGCCAGGTGGGTCACGGCAAATGGAGAAACGAGATGGTTCCGCGGATCATCTCGCTCGACTACGCCCGCAAGCCCGCGAAGCCGGTGGTCATCACGGAGCCGTGGTACGAGTTCGCGGTGGGCAGCGCGCCGGCCATGGATGTCCGCTTCGCCGCGTGGGCGGCCATTCTCTCAGGCGCCGCGGGCCACACCTACGGCGGCGGGCATCAATGGTGGGCTGACATACCGGACCCTTCGCTGCCGCCCCGCAAAGACCCATGGCCAAGGCCGCCCCTCAGTGTGGATACGCTGGATTTCCCCGGCGCCGTATCGATGGGCTTCCTGGCGAAGTTTCTGAAGGGCATGGATTGGTGGAAGCTGGAGCCGCATCCGGAGCTGGTTCTGGAGTACCCTCAACCCCTAGCCTCCGCGATCGGCGCACAGGAGTACCTGGTGTATGCCCGATACGGCGGCCAACTGAAGCTCGATCTGCGATCCTCTTCGGAGTCCGACCGGTTCCGCTTCACCTGGATAGACCTAGTTGCCTCGAAGGAAGCCCGGGCCGGGACCATCAACGGCGGCGCCATCCGGGCCTTCCACGCGCCGGAGGACTACCCGGGAAACCTGGAGTACAAAGACTGGCTTCTTCATGTAGTAAGAGTCAATTGACGGGAAATCGTGCGGCCAAGGGCCCAGCCGGTTCCTCTGACACCGTCTCACATTCGCTAGCCCCGCGCGTGAACCAGCGGTCGTCTACCACCAGACTCTAGCCCCAATACTCGCGTCGTGTTCAGTTAGTGTCTGCACGGGCAGGCGTGCATGTAACAAGCGCGACCAGTATGAACTTTGAGGGGTCGGGCAGCCCGGGCGCATTTTGAATGCAACGGCGCCGGAGGTTGCAAGACCTTGGCGCCCAGGCCGCGCGTATGGCGCTGGCGCGGCCGACCTTGTAAGACAGGGCGCCCGGGTGGCCGGGCTCGCCCTGTGGGCTGTGGGCGTCTGCCGTTGCTAAGGAGTCGGCGCTTCCCGATCCCACTTCTGCCGCCAGAGCTATTGAGCGGGACAGCCAGGAGGCTCGATCAACTCTCCGATTGAAGAGACGGAGCGCCGGCTTCCACGTCAGGCCACCCAGGACGAAGGCTGCGACTTTCCCGGATTGGGGCCACACTCGTTCCGCGGCGCCAACATCACCTGGCAGCAGCAGGTCGGCGGCAGCGCCAGAATAAACTGTCGCACCTCATTCATGAGAAGCTCTCCACAGCGGCAAAGAAGTTCGGTGAGGACGCAGCGGGAACGGTGCCCTCAACGCCCTCTGCGCCGGAAGTGACCCAATCTTGGTGACTGCGGCACCGGCGACAACCCGCGTGCAGTAGTCGCCACATCCGGCTTGTTCGCTTTTGTCCCCAAGGCACACTTCGGCTATTCTATTCACTTCTGGCTGTGCATCGGGCACTCCGACAATCCGGACTCGATTAGAAGGATCTAGGATGAGCGCGAGCAAGTTGAAAACTCGAAACGTCTTCATCGATACCTGCATATTCGTTGGCGAGAACTTCGAGTTCGATTCGCCACGATTTATGTCCCTGATTCAACTCGTCGAATCGGAACGCGCGCTGGTTCTCTCGACAGAAATCACGATTCAGGAGATCGAGAAGCACATCAAGGAATCCGTAGCGGAGGCGCGCGCCGCCGCAAAGGACTTCCGCAAACGCGCGAGAGTGCTGTCGAATCTCAAGGACCCCAAGTTCAGTGTGCTGTTAAACAGGTTAGACGCTGCGAGAATCACCGACACCCTCTTGGCCCAGTTTGCCGAATTCAGACAGCGGGCACGGGTCTGTTTGATTCCACTTACAGGGGTATCTATCGCCGCCGTCATGGAGCGCTATTTCATGGCGCTCCCACCGTTTGGGGGCGCTGACAAAAAGCACGAGTTTCCAGATGCCTTCGCCCTGGCCGCACTGACAAACTGGTGCAAGCCTTTGGACCAGTCAGTTTACGTCATCAGTACGGACGGCGACATGAAGTCCGCATGCAGCCCGAACGGTCCGCTGTTCGCGATAGACAAGCTCGAGCAGTTTCTCGATATGGTGGTGCGCCAAGATACTCGTCTGGCGGAGTTCGCTGAGAGCTTCTTGCGAACGCAGCTCGCCACTGTCGAAAAGGTGCTCAGGGGAAAATTTGAGGATTCTGGCTTTGTACTCATCGATGAGGATGGCGACGTCGAGAATGTCGAGGTTCAATCAATCTCCATCGAGGAGCCTTTGTTAATTAGCGTAGAAGACTACAGCGCTAACTACGAATTAACTGCAACAGTCACATTTTTGGCGGAAGTCTTCTACGATGACATGGAGACTGCTAGTTACGATAGCGAAGATAAGGTGCTGATTCCGTGGCGCAGGATTCATAAAGCCGTGGAGCAGACCGCAGAAGTCACTGCAGAGATCCAGCTCGATTTCGACATCGAAAACCCGGATGATTGGTCTCTCTCCTGCAGAAGCTTCAACCGCGGCTCCGATATCGAAGTGCAGGCCAACGAAAGCGAATTTGACCTGAGATAAACGCAGATAGCCAGCGGGTGTAGCGAGAAGCAAGAGGAGAAACGCCACGTCCTCGCGCTTGGCCGAGTCGATATTGAGGCCCATCTTCTTGGAGAGGCCGCCGGAAATGAAGCCGCGGACGCTGCCAGCCTGCCGGGAGGTAACGGCCATGCCCTCCTTTATTGTGGCGCTTTGGCCACGTTCTGCTTGCACTTCGCCTAATACGACCTTTGCCCGATTCACGGCCCACTGCGAGTCACCCCCGCGATGGAGAGCGGGATCAAGGGGCACATTTGGAGGCTGACAGATTTGTTGGCTTAGGCCGTTGGGCTTTCCCGACCGTTGGGCAGTTTTTCCACCGCACGCCACTTAAGTATGGTGTTAATCTGGAAACGGAACCAGACACGGACGTGTTGGGCATCCAGCGAGAGGGAGATATCGCATAGCCCTGGCCCGTGGTGTTGGCGCGCCGAAGGTCTTTCCGCTATGGATGCTACTAGTGTAGCACTAAGCGGAAAGGTGGTATCAGATGGCTACTGGCTTCGGGCATAACAGGCGAACGCTGATGGGGGTTGATCCAAGACAGTATGCGGACGCGAGGGAAGTCCCGAAGTACACCATCGGCGAGGCTGCACTGTACCTGGATATTCCGGCCTCAACGGTTCGATGGTGGTGCTTGGGTCGACAGGTTCACGTACTCGGCGAACTGCGAATCTCCCCCGCATTGATCAAGCCCGCACTATACGATCCACGGAACCCGTCCCTCTCCTTCTACAACCTAGTAGAACTTCATATTTTGGCAGCAACTCGGCGGTTTGATCGCATCAGTATGCAGAAGATCCGCAACGCGATCGACTACCTCGCAGAGCAGTATCCCTCTCCGCACCCGTTAATCGGCCATGATTTCTTTACGGACGGACGGGACATGTTCATTAAGCGAATCATCGAAACGGTAAACCTGAGCCGTCGTGGACAACTAGCGTTCAAAGAGATCGTAGATGCCCACCTTGATCGCGTTGTGCCAGACAAGGTCGGGTGGCCAGAGCGGATTTACCCAGTGCGGCATCGCGACCTTGAGAGGCGACCAGTGGTGATCATCCCGACCGTCTGTGGGGGGCATCCCGTGACCCCGCAAAAGGGGATTCGGGTGTCCGTGCTCCTGAGCCGCAGGCAAGCGGGTGAATCATTCCAACAGATCGCGGAAGATTATGGCCTCGCGCAGAACGAAGTTGAAGAAGCAATCCGATACATGGAAGCTGCTTGAAGCGCAGTATCGCCTTTTCCTGGACCGAAATCAGGGCAGTAAGATCATGCCTGATCTGCTTCGCAAGGCGGGGTTGCGCGTCGTGTGCCACTCAGAAACATACACTGACGACATGATGGCGGATCCCGATTGGATAGCGGACTGCTCGAAGCAAGTTGACCTCATCGTCATCACTGGCGACAAGGCCATTGAGACCGACCCAATCAACAGGAGGGCTGTGATCGATTGTCGAGCAAAGATCTTTCTCCTCGAAGAAAACAATAGCCGGGCCATCGAGTGGGCATCTGCGATCATCGTCGCGCGTCGCCGGATTCTGGAAATCGCCCATGGCACCGATGGCCCGTTCTTTGTTTCTGTTAAGAAGCACTCTCGAACGCTCGTATCAATGCCGAGGAAGCCCTAGGAATGCATGCGCGCCTCGCAATCCCATCACCGCAACCTTAGGACGCTAACCGCGGCCGCGCGCCTGGCGAGTTGTCCCCACATGGCTTGCGTTGGTGGGTCGCGCGATCTCCGGGCCACCATCCTTGGAGGAGGAGCACTTGTCTTCTTCTCCTCCAGCGGTATTCAAAAGGCGGCGGCAACCTCGCGTGCCCTCTACTCCCATAAAAACCCGACAAACCCGACATTTCTGCTGTAAGGCATTGATTTCACAGGGGCGAGGCTTGTCGGGTAGCCCGAAAAACCCGACATGCAACCCGACAAATTTAGACTGAAAACCCGACAAATCTCCAGCGCGTGACTTGCTGCGGCCACTCGGCACCCCGGGCCACCACTTCTGACTCGCAAGGACGCCTGACTCTGGACATCTATGGGCAGCGTGTGTCAATTCGGCGCTGCCCACCACCAAGCCCATTGCCTTCACGCGCTCGGGAACATGGCAGGTGGACCTCACAGGATTAACTACCGGACCCAGCTGTGGACGCTCTTGGCTTGTCCCTCTGATCTTTCAGTCGCCCGCCGAACTGCTGGCGCACGGTGAATCACTGTCGCGAAATCTTGCCCATTGCGGACAGCAAGCGGAGGACCTCCGCATTGGCCAGAGCAAAGTCCATCTTCGAAACACTCCTTCCGTGCATGGTCGACAACCGGACCGGATAGAGCCTTTGCAGCGATTCGATGAGGCTTTGCTTGTCCATGAAGGTGGACCCGAAGACGTCCTTCCAATTGTCACCCTTGGTAATGATCTTTTCGTAGTCCGTGAAGTCGGCATAGTCTATGAGCCGCCCTCGTGGTCCGCCCTTTTTGGCGTTCTGCTCCTGCTTCTCGACCCAGGATTCGTACATCTTGCCGTTGCCCGGCAAGCGGTGCCTAGCCCAGTTCGGGCCGAACTGCGCGGTCATTGCGCATTCGATAGAATCGCGCAGATCCCTTTCCAGCCGCCAGAGAAGACCGTGCAGGTCCTGCATTCGCTTGCGGAGCGCGCGTTCCTCGGTTGATTCTTCCTGATGCGGATCGACGCCTCCATCGGGAGGCTCTGGTGGCAGGAGCAAGGGACGAAACAGGTGAGTGGCGCGCACCGTTTCGGTGAATGCCGGTTCTGGCCGCGCCACGAGCGCAGCATCAAAACCACTGTTCAGGTAGAATCGATCGCGGAGTATCGAATCGGCAAAAATGCCCTCTGGAAGTGCGCGCCCTCTCCAATCTCCAAGCACGGTACGGATCGCACTCGACGACGCGATGTCAAATGAACCCTGCCCGGCGGCGGTGGCGAGGCAGGCCAGCTTGCATAGTCCTTCATAGGACCGTCGGGCGTCCGCTGAATCAATCCAGGGACTATGGATGCTGTCCACTATTGTGCTTCTCCGCCGAGGGAAGGTAGCTTGCCATCATCGGGCCCGACAGTGACGCCCGCTCCGAAGATATGAGCAGTGTGATATCGCTTGGAAGCGCAGTGCGAAATCGTCCAGCGGTGGCTGCAAAAACCGATTCGAGATCGGCGATCCGAAGACTGTTGGCGGTGGTTCCAAAAACGGCTTCGGGATTGGTGAGTCGAAGACTGTTGGCGGTGGCTCCAAAAATGGCTTCGGGATTGGTGAGTCGAAGACTTCCTGCGCTGGTTCCAGGTGCCGATGTGAGATCACGAAGTTGGGCGTTGAGCTGGTTAACCGCATTTCCCGCTCCGGCCTTCTCCGGGAGCACCTTCTTGCCCCCCAGGATATCCAGGTCGCGAATGTGCTCCCGGGTAATCTCCAAGGCCGGCTCGAACTTATAGCGATACGAGGGGTCCAGGCCCAGCGCAGCCCTCATCACATCTCCCGTGCGCACCACGCCGGACAACGTCTCCGTTGCCCGGAGGGCAGCCGCCGAGTATTCTGTCCCAAGCCTTAAGCGCTCAGATTCGCGGAAGTAGCGGAGCTCGGGGAACATGTTGCTACGTCGGCGCGCTTCATCATGTCCCGCCCTTTCGAGAGAATTGAGCTGGAGCGAGCCGAGCTGTCTTTCGGTCCGCTGACGATCCCGCGTCTCCCTCTGGCAGACGGCGTCACGAAATGAATCGAGCGATTCAATCTTGGCGCAAGCCTCGGGCGTCAATCGGTTGTGGTCCGACCACACCTTCGCGGCAGCGAGAAGCGCAATGTCGTCCCATGACGTGTAGTCCAGGGACTCGGGGTTTGAGGTCTGGTGCGCCAATAGGCGAATAGTGAATTCGCGCGGCACCTGCGGTTCGCTGCAGAGTTTGTTGAAAAAGGGGGTGTCCCTTACGGCCCAGATTCGGAGTTCGACTTCTCCTCCAGCCGGTACAGGCACCGAAAACCGCCTAATGATGTTGATGGCCGGCCTATTCTGCGCAGATTCCCTCTCAGGCTTGTTCGCCTCCGCGCCCTGTTCCTCTTCCATATTCTTTAATAGTAGCCGGATCGTTGCGCTGTCCAGGGACGCACGGCGATTCTGGGACATGACTCCCGTGACAAGCGCTTCACGATCGTTGGCCCCGGCCCGAGAGCCACTTTGGGGAGTAGCCGGCGAACTGTAGCAGTGACCATCTACGCGGACAACCCGCTACCGCCGCCCTCATCCCCCCCGTCGCCCCCGGTCCTCTCGCCCGGCGTTATTGCCCCCTTGCCCCCTTGCACCGTGGCGCCGCCCGGTGAAAAACCGTGAAAACACAGCAAAATCACGGTACGCCGCTCGGTGAAACGCCCACCGTCCTCCGGCCCGCGCTCAATGGGTTTGCGAAGCCCGAGCCATTTCCCAGACGCATCTTCCCACTGGTTATCACTTCGGCGGATTGCGCGTATTTCGTCAAGTGGATGTGGCGCCGACCTCACGGGACCAATGTTGCGGTCCACTGCCAACAGCCCTATTCCAGAAGCCCCAGTCGTTACGGTTTTGGATACGGCGGCGGGTCCGTGCCCCTAGAGAACACCCAGTCTTCCAGGAACTCGTTGCGATCCTTCGATGTAAACGTCCTGAGCATTTCCGCGTCATCCAGCAAGCGACGAAAAACGGTCCGCAGAATGCCTTCGGTGTCGGCCATGACGGCTTTTATCTTTGGGTCGTCCTTCCACCGGCCGTGAATTATCGTTGACCTCATCTTGTAGCAGGTCTTCACCTTTCGAAAAAGGTCCCTGGCGTCGGCAGGATTGTCTGCCAGAAAAAAGGCAATGCGTTGTGCCAGCTTGTAGCCGATCTCGGAAGCATCATCTGCTCCAAAGAGAGATTCCAGGGCCATCCAGAATAACGGATACCTGTGATCTGGGGGGTAGCTCGTCAATGCCGCCCAGCAAGAACGCAGAGCCTCCCATACAGAATTCTTCCGGGGAATCTTTGAAAGCACGATGTGCAGCTTTCCAGCTTTCACAACGTGGGCAGTGGTGACGACGTTCTGGAAATCGTTGGGATGGCAAAATAGCGTGGTCTCATTTTGAATCCGAAGAACGATGGGCTTCTTCCCTGATTCACAGGGAACGGTCGAAGAGAGAGCGTGGAAGCCCACCGTGAAGCAGACGGTTGACGGCTGTCTCAGCCATAGAGCAAAATTGGCGAGGATCGCCGCCTCGAGCTTCACCTCCTGAATCCCCTTAGGCTTTTTGCCTTGCCATGACGGATCAGGGTGCCCGATTGATGGGGCCTCGTACTCGGCGACAAGCGCGTGCTTTGCGTCCAAGACACCTTGCCTGTCATGGCGGTTGAGGTCTTTAAGAATCGGTTCGTCCTTCACCCACTGCGGAACATCTTGAAAGATGAATCCGTTTCCGAACTCGGCGCGCGTGCCGGTGGGCAAGCTCAGGTTGTGCAGCGGTACGACCGTAAACGACATTAGCCACCTCGCTCGGTGGTCTTGAGCAGGAGCCGGATCATGGCAAACATCCGATGAAACAGGTAATCGACGCGCGCTGAGCCCTTGATCTGGGTCTTGGTCGTCTCAGTGTGCCGGATCATGAAGTTGTTGCCGATCAATGTGAGCGCCATGGCCTCGTCTTCCAAGAGCTTCCGGTAGTTCGGCTCTTTTGTTGCCCTGTCCAAGAGGGCGGTGGCTTGCGCTTTCTTGTCCTTGCCTGGTTCAACCGTCTTTAGCCGCTCCCAGGCGTCCCACAACTTCTCGAGTCCTTCTTTCCGAACGTCCAATGAAGGGTTGAGGAATTTCTCGCGGGCTGTCTCGAGCAGGCGGTCAAGGGCCGTGTCGCCTGTAGCGAAAACGGTGGTCGCAAGCGCTTCCTGAAGGCCGGTCGGCGCCATGCGCGTGACCTCGCCGTCCTTCAGCTCGAAAGCCAGGCCGTTCCGCTCGAAGAATCGGTTGATGTCCTGCTCGAATTTGGCGCGCCCTTTCTCCTTGTCATAGGTGAGGTGGTCGTGCTGAAAAAATTGGTGGTGGTGGTAGGCATGGGGCAGTGCAGCGTGCTCGTACAGGAATTCGAGCAGGTCGAATAATTGCGGATCGATGGGCCATTCATCCTTCTGATCAGGCCAATCGCGAGGCCAGATGACTTTGTAGGCAGAGAGTCCTGCTTTCAGCTTGTCGAGATCGCAGCCGTAGCTGTTACCACCACCATCGGGACATTCCAGCGAGTACGCCTCGCCGAACAGGTTCTCGTCGATTTTGGCGTTGACCATCGTTAAGAGGCCCTCGGTCAGCTCGACGTCAAGCTCGTCCTTGACGCGTGGCTCGTTCATGCCGTGCCGCTCGGTAAACAGCTTCTTCATGAGGTACTCCTTGCCAACAGAATTCCAAGGGGAACAGCCATTCTACCAACGGAGTCTATGGAACCCCCGTCCACGGAAACCACGTGAGCGTATAGTGGCATCTCGGACAGGTGGTCGGAACGGGAAACGCGCTTTTCGAAAACCCACCACGACATCGCGCTCCTCTTTCGTCCGATTCACTTTACTGTTGACGACTGAATTCCACGCCTGATATTCAGGAGGTGTCTGCGGCGTCCGCCTTCGAGAGACGGGACTCTCGTTAAACTCTCTCCCTTTCCCCCATACCTGAAAGTGCGTCCCGATGAAAGCTGACCGGCTGATCCCTTATTACGCGCCAGATGGAACTTCGCTCGGCTTCCGTACTCTCAATGCGGCCACGCGTTTGATCGAAGGCGGAAGCGTAAAGCCTTCCTGGGGTAGGAAGGGGCATCTCCGCGCCATCTGGCTGCAGAGCGCCGATGGAGGTAGCCCCATCCAGACGCGGGCGCCGCAGGGCACCAGGTACAGCGTCGTGCAGAAGCTGGAGCACGGTCGCTGCTGGAAGCTGCGAAAGCTGGATGGCCGCGACGAGGACGGCGTGCCGTTCTCCGCGCGCAATGCGTTCTTGCAGGTGGTGGCCGATTGCCTAGTCGGGTGAGAGGCAAGGGCCAGGTGGGTGGCCGCCATGTGGCCTGGATGTGCGGCGCGTTCAATCGCCCACGTTTGGCGATGTCCGGCTCTGGCAAGCCCGACGCCAAGGCCGACACAACGGACGCGACACGGGCCAACGTCGGCGCAACGGGGCCAACGGTCAGGCAACTCCCTGGGACCTGAAACGCGAAAATCGGCCTGTGGGGACAGTCAGGCGCGCCGCAGGACCGGCGAACTTAACTGGTAGTCATGATATGCCGATGCTTCCGAAGCGTGGCTGCTGCGAACCGGGCTGCGGCGCCGTGGCCGAGCCGGACAGTTCGCGGTACCCAACGCATCAGCCTGCCGTCCAGCGATCCTACGATGATCGTCGCGGCACGACGGCAGAACGCGATTACGACGGCGACCATCGCCGTCTGCGAGTGCTGTGCTTTGAGCGCGACGGCTGGTGTTGCCACATCTGTGGCAGGGAAACGCCGCGGACCGCGCGTGGCAAACGATGGGCATGTGCACCGGAGATGGACCACATCGTTGCAATGGCGAATGGAGGCTCACACACGTATTCCAATGTGGCCTGCTGCTGCCGCGCCTGCAACAACAAGAAGGCCGCACGCGATCTCAGCCTGCCGTTGCCAATCTTAACGCAAGCGTAGGGATAGCGCCGGTCACTTACTTGGGCGATCGGCGCGCGGACCAACGTTGGCCAACCACGTGGAAATCCGCGAAATTGAAATTTCTGTTTTCATTTTGAGACCACCAAATGCCAGCAAAACCGCTGATTTTCGAGGTCAAAAAGGCTGGAGAGCTGAACAAC
>Ga0182027_10010937_pt1 | contig 12871 bp, 15 predicted proteins | sample 712E1DmetaG_FD_121300 | JGI IMG/M metagenome (GOLD analysis project Ga0182027, IMG submission 121300) | Permafrost microbial communities from Stordalen Mire, Sweden - 712E1D metaG (Illumina Assembly) | ecosystem: Environmental > Terrestrial > Soil > Wetlands > Permafrost | place: Sweden...
AAAGGTCTTGATCCTGTTGAGGGCGGAGATGAACTTTATGTTCCCACCTTGTCGGTTGCTGTCGGTCAAGAAATAATTGAACCAGAACCCGAAGATACTATACCCCCCGAAGACGACGAACCCGATGAGGATGAGAATAACGAGGAAAATGAGCCAAAGGGAATTAGAGCCGTAAGGAAAATTAAAATGGCAAAGTTCTTTCCTAAATCATGGCTTAAGAGATCAGTAGGGGATCGTAAATACCTTACAAGAAAAAAGAGATATATAAATGCCCAAGTATCAAAAGACGCTAGTAAATATGAACAGCAATTTAAAATCCTTGTTCGGGATATAAAAGCGAAGCCCGTCAAGGGATTGCGATATAAAGGGGCAATCGTTAAAAAAGGCATTGAAGATATATTAAAACAAATTATGCCTGATCTTTCAGGTTGGAAAGGTTTATTCGGGACTATTGTTTTCTCTCAAAATCAAGATACATTACAAGAATCGTTTACCAATGCTTCAAATTCGTATAATGTCAATCCTTTCTCAATCGGAAGCGAAACGGCAGTAAAATATCTCAAGGCTAGGTCACAAGCGACTGCTGATGGCGAAGTTGAGACTATCTATGATAAGGCAAGGGGCGTGATTGCACAAAATTTAGCGAATGATGTGACGGATCTCCCGACTATTCAAAGTGAAGTTGCAGATACTCTTTCGGAAGAAACACAATGGCGTAGCGATATGATTGCCCGAACTGAATTGCAGGATGCTTACCAAAGCGGGGCTGTTATGGATTGGCAGGCTTCGGGTGCAGTCGATCAATTAGAGTGGATCGGTAATGATCCTCAAGACGAAGAATGTGCGGGAAACATTGGCGAAGTTGTCGGTATCGGCGAGGCGTTTCCGAGCGGGGATTCAGAACCGCCTATTCATCCGAATTGCGAGTGTGATGTCGTTCCGTATTTTGGATAATGCATTAGAATATGTCACAAACTTATTCATTCAGGCCAAAGAGTTTTAGAAAAGCGTTTTTATTCGGGTTTAAAATCGGGCGTATCTTCCCGAAGATTAACATTGTAGTAATAGTCAAAAAGGATCAGAGAAAGAAAATAAAAAAAATATAAACATTAACAGTATAATAAAGTTATGAAGTCTTTTAAAAAGTTATTCTTATCCGCAGAAGCAAAAGGCGTTATAGACGAAACAAATAAAATCCTCTCTGGCGTAGTCGGTTCATCGGGAATTGTTGACAGACAAGGCGAATCCATTGATCCAAAAGGCTGGGATTTGAAAAACTTTATGAAAAATCCCATTATTTTGTTCGCACATGATTATTCTTCACTTCCAATAGGTAAAGCTCTCAAAACATGGGTTGAAAACGGCAAATTGATGTTCAATATTAAATTCGCTGATACTGAAATGGCAAATGAAGTGTTTAAATTATTCAAAGATAAGTTCCTTAATGCTTTCTCGGTTGGGTTTATGCCTCTTGAATTGGCAACGGACGGAAAGTTCACTTTCTCAAAGACTGAATTATTGGAATTATCGGCAGTACCCGTTCCCGCTAATCCCGAAGCATTAAGCTATATAAAATCAAATGCTCCCTTGATGTTCAAAGAATTAGAGGCTATGAAAAAGGAAGTCACACCTGTAGAACATGGTGATTCTCCTGATGAGGATATTGAAAATGATCCGATGACTGATCCCGATAAACAATGGCAATTAGATTATCCGCAGGATAAACCATTAACTGATTTAACCGCAGGTCAATTTGCTGAATTATTATTATTCGTTATGGGGACAAATGATCCCGATTATGCAAGATCAACAGAAGATATAAGGGTTAAAGCGGGCAGGACTATTTCGGCTAAACATGAAAGCTTATTAAATCACGCCGTTAAGGATGTCGGCACGGTTCTTGCTTCTGTCGCAGAATCAGGGGATCAGGACGGAGAAAATCAAGGCGAACCAAACGGAGATAAGGGGATTGATCCGCTTGATCCAAATAATCCCGATGGTTCTCAAAAAGTAGAAGTCAAAAGCGAGATAGTTAAGGATTTAACCGCAGAGGAAAAGAAATTAAAACTATTAAGAATGATTAAAGGACACACAGTCAAAGCGGATCAGGAAAATGGCAAGGCATTAAAATTGATGAAACAGTTGATTACCCCCTCAAATAGCCAACAATCTGCAAAAGATGACGGAGAGAGGAATTAACGGGAAATTTTAAATTCTTCGGTTGTTAAAAGGATTTAGATATAAACGCAAACAAATTTTTCTATGGACGAACAAGCAAAAAAAGAACAGCAAGAGCTAGTCAAAGAAGTCGCTGGCATAGTCGCACCTAGTGTGGCTGATGAAGTAGTTAAAAGACTTTCTGAGAATAGATCAGCACGAAAGGCGATATTCGGGGGCGCTTCTGAAAAAGAGGTCGCTAATTCCGAACTTATAGAGAAGAAGATGAAAGTCGCGGACTTCATTAAAGCTCTCTATAATAAAGACTTCGCATCGGTTAAGGCAATGTCCGAGGGAACCACTGGAGACGGTGGATTTTTAGTGCCTACATACTTCGCATCAGAGGTCATTCGTTTGGCCTATGTATACGGAGTTGCCCGTGCAAACAGTAGAGTGGTCCCAATGACAGGGCAAATATTGAAGTATCCGACTGCATCAACAGTCACAGGTTATAGAATCGGAGAAGGCTTCACTATTACCGCTTCAAAGCCAACAATTACGCAAACAACTCTTACTGCCAAGAAATTGGCCGTATTAGTTCCGATGAGTGTTGAACTCGTACAGGACGCAAATGTTGATGTTGTCGATCTCTTAACAAGATTGTCAGCAGAAGCCTTGGCAAAAATTGAGGATAACTGGGCATTTAATGGTTTGGCAGGTGGAGAAGGAATTATACAGAACTCAAGTGTTCCTAGTGTTATAATGACTTCTGGCAATACGACCTATGATAAGGTCACTTTGGATAATCTTCTTGATATGATTTCCAACCTCGATGAGAGTGCCATAACCAATGCAAAGTTCTATATGTCTTTGTCTGTATTCAATTCGATTCGCAAGATTCAAACTAATACGGGCTATCCAATAGTGCAACTCCCTGGACAGGGAATGCCAGCGACATTGTGGAACATTCCAGTAGTCTTCACGAGAGCTTTGCCTCACGCAACTGATCAAAGTCAGGCGGGTAAGGCATTTATAGTTCTCGCAGACCTCAACTTTATGTTATTCGGAGATCGTCGGCAATATACAGTTGATATTTCGAGAGACGCAACTGTTATCGATACGGATGGGGAAACATCATTGAACCTATTCGCACAAGATATGGTGGCATTGAGAGTAATTGAGAGAGTTGATATTGAAATTGCAGAAGCCGCTAGGGCATTCGTAATGCTCAAAACAGCCGCAAGCTAATTTCGATTACTTTGCTAATAACAGCGTTAGCTCAAACTTGAGTGGCAATGTTAAGTCAATAAATACGCTTAACAAGTACCACGAGCCAAATTAAAATAAACTACAAATTTTCAAGAAAGGGGGTTGTTATATGAAAATTAAAGCACTACGAAATATTACCACTAGAGATTTAAACGGAAATATCATCAAATTAGAACTCGGCGAAGTCCGTGAAGTTGATGATTCTGTTGGTTCAGCTCTTGGATCAGATGTAAAAATTTTGGAGCAATCTAAAGCAGAAGAAAAGAAGAAAGCAATTCAGTCAGCTCCGAAAGATAAACAGATCAAGGGAGTTAAGAATAAATAATCTCGCTGACAGTATAATAGATTTATATGACAGCACAAAAAGCCTATTTATATCTCAATGGGTATTCGGGTTTGACCTATACGGATATTGCTAATCTCACGGGCAGAACCTTATCAGCCACAGAACAGGCTTTAATTACCGATTTAATTTCTGATTATGAGGATTTTATTGCCCGTCAATGCAAGAGACAATTTGTTATTCAGTCAAAGGATGTTCCCGCAGTAGCTCAGGATTATTTCGAAACGGCAGATGCGGGAAAATATCGTTATTATTATTTCAATCTTCCTATAAAAATCGTCACAAAGATATTGCTCGACGGAAATGTAATTTACGATGCTACACAGCAAACCAATCAAATTACTCTCGGCGTAGATTTCTATGTTTACACGGATTATATTCAGTTTGTCACTCCGCCTCAAAGTGCTTTAGATAATCATAATGCCCTTGAAATTCATTATACGATTGACAAGTTTTGGGGAAATGATGTCGTTCTCGGAATTAAAAGATCGGTTGCCGAGACTTTTCTGGGCGGTCAATATGGCGGAAAAGATGTTAACCAATTAAACACTTCGGGTTTCTCGGTATCATTCAATAATAATTTGCCCGTTTATATTAAATCAATTATTCGGAATTATAAAAAGATAGTTCTTTAACTATGCTTTATTTATGTTATTTAATGCAATCGTCACAATTAAACAATTCACGGGGGATTCTACCCATAAGCAATATGGTACACCCTCTAGTGGCATCAGGGCTTTAATTTTACCCGCTGGGGAAGCGATTAACGCTTTATATGAACTCCCTGTCGGTCAAGGCTATCAGTTTACAATTCTCAATGATTCAATATTAAATATTCTTCCTGAATCCGAAATTACAATTACCGATGCGATGCACAGCGAATTAGTCGCAAATCAGGTTTATATCGTTAAGAGCTTTACTAATCGTTTAAAAATGTTCGGTCAATATTACATTAAGGGAGTGTGCATCTCGAAATAATATGGCAGATTTTGAAGTTTCATTACAAGGTTTCGATGAATTAGCGGCGAAATTAAAAGATTCGACGATTATTGAGAATGTCGCCCGCAAAATGTTGTCAAGGGCGTTGGCAATAGCTCAATCCGTCGCCGTAAAAGAGGCTCCTGTCGATCAGAACACTTTAAGGGGATCATTGGTCGGCGGATCGCATATCGACGGTTCTTGGCCTAACCTTAAGGGAATTTTGGGTACTAATGTTTCCTATGCCCGTTATCAAGAAGAAGGCACGGGGATTTATGGGCCAAAGGCTTCCTTGATCTATCCAAAATCGGCGAAAGTCCTCGCTTTTGTTCCGAATGGCAATCGTGTCAATGCAAAAGGCGGGGTTGCGGTTTTTGCCCGTTATGTTCGGGGAGTTCAAGCCCATCATTATATGCAGAAAGCATTTCAGGCGGTTAAAGATCAAATGGATGAGATTTTATCGTGGACAATGGGGCAGGCAAAACAAGATTATGGTTTATAGCTATAATTAAATTATGTATAACGACATTTGCACAGCAATAGTTTCACTTTTAGGCGGGATTTCCGATATTAAATCCGTTTATAATGGACAGCCGAATGAAGTATCGGATTATCCGACTGCTTTTGTTTATCCGAATACCGAAGCGGATGCTTACCTTGATCTGCGGGATATTAAAAGGCTTTCAAGTGTGTCAATTAGAATTGTCGGACAATTAGATAATACCAATTATATTGCCATTCAATCCCAGATCAGGCAAATTTGCACGGAAGTTGTTGAGATGCTTTGGTCAACCGCAAACTTAACTCTTGGGGGCAAAGTTTCATTCCCGACTGAGATTTCCACTTCGTTTGATGGTAATTCCTCTGCTAATTCTTTTTATCGGGCAACAATCGTTTATAAAGCCACAAAGCGATTTACAAGGGGTTAAATTCTTCAAGAATAAAATCGCAATATCAAAATTGATTAGGTTGTTATATCAATATAATCAATAGGCAAAATTTCACCTCATAGGTTCAAACCTCAAAAAACGGGCTTGACAGGTTTTGGAATTTGTTTTCGTGGTCGGGATTTTCAAAATCTTAATTCAGCAATCAGGACACGCCAAGAAGAAAGATGCGATTGCGAGAGCATATAAACTCTTTAAGGCAAAGGCATAGACAAATTGGGGATTCGGAAACGGATCCCCTTTTTGTTGCTAAAAAAAACAAAAGTCAAAGCAGTATAATAGAGTTATGAAGTATCTTCATAAAGGAAAGACCGCAATCAATCTTATCGGCTACGGGATCGTTCAGGCAGGAGAAACGATTACATCTGATAAAAAAATCCATCATCCTCATTTCGAAGAAGTCAAAGAAATTGTCAGGGAAACAGAAAAGAAAAAAAATAAGTAATTAACAGTATAATTAAATTATGGAAGGCGTAGCAAATTCATTATCATTAGGAAAAGAATCATCTTGGGGAGTGGCAGTTGTGCCTACCGTTTCGATTGCAATAAAACCCTCTAACGGTCTTACCGTAAATCAAGATTTAATTTCGATTGAGGGGATCAATACTAAACCATCGAAAAATAAATTGATGGCATTAGGTAAAAGAAATTATAAGGGTTCTTATACAGTTCCCGCTTATCCGACAGCTTTGGGTTTCTTATTGGGAGCAGTTTCGGTTGATACCCCAGCAACAGTAGAAACTGGAGCAGTTTATACCCACACTTTCATAGATAACATTACTAAACCCGCTTATACAGTCGAGCAATATTTAAGTGCAGTTTCAACCAGATATGCAGGTGTCAATTTCATTTCTTTCAAGATTTCAGGCAAGGCAGGAGAGGAAATTGATATTGCGGTTGATGTAATTGGTAAGACACAGGCAACTGCGGGTCCAATTACTCAATCCTACGAAACAAATAGACCTTTTAATTTCGGGGATATAACATCTTTGTCTATTGGCGGAACAGATATAAAAGCGAAAGTCACAAGTTTTGAAATTGATTATACTTCGGGATTAGATCACTTCTGGGGAATGGGAGCAGTCGAACCCGCAAAGGCTTATGCCAAACAATCGGAATGTAAGGGAAAATTAACTCTTTACCTCGATAGCGTTGATGTTTCATATTTCGCAGATTTAATTGCCAAGACGGAAAGGGCAATAGTTCTTACCATTACGGGAGATGCAATCGGGACTTCTCATTTCAACACGCTGGTTATTACTCTTTCACAATGTGATTTCTCAAAATTCAATACTAAATTCGCTTTTGATTACAATGCAGTCGACATTGAATTTGAAGCAAGAGAAGATGCAACAAATGGAATATTCAAGGCAGTTTTAACGAATACTACGGCGACATACGCCGTCTAAAGAAGTTAGTTTTTAAAATATGGTTGTAAATACTCCTTCAAAATATATTATTGAAATAAAAGATTTCGTATCTTTTGGTCTTGAAAGAGCCCTACAAAGAATTTATGCAAAGGGATCACAGATAACTACAAATAATTCTGGCGATCCTAAAAACCCCAAAACATTAGTCAATTTTAGCGGAGAGATTGTGCTTGATGCTGAGGATTATGCATTAGAACATCTTGTTATTAAGATCACAAAAGGCGATAAGGTAATTACCTCGGGTTTTCTCGAAGAAGTGAATAGCTGGGAAAGACAAGATGCTTCAATCGTTTATGATGCGATCAATAAAATGACTAATCCCGATGTTTTGTAAAAAAAAAAATAAGTAAAGCGGAGCATATTGCCCTTACAAAGTTCCTCAGAGAAGATTCAAAACAGCTTCCCGAATCGTTTTATGAAACATACATTTGTTTTGCTTTGAAAATGTCTTATACAGAACTTGAAAAACAGCCCGTTGATTGGGTTGAAAGAATTATAACTTTTATGTCTTTAAAAAATCAGATTGAAAATGCAAAGGCAGAAAGAGAGAGACAGCGTAATAAGTAATTCCTTAAAAACAGTATAATAAAAGTATATGGATAGCGGAAGTTCTTCCCTCAATATTGTTATAAATGCTCAAGACGAAGCATCAGATAAGATTAAGGCCGTAGGGGATTCTTTAAATGGTATTACTCCTATCGGAGTTGCTGTCGGTTCAATGATTGCCGATCTCGGAGAAAAGTTTGCGGCATTTGCAGAGCAAGCGATTGTAGATACAGTCAAACTCGGCGAACAACTTCAATTTACATCTGTTAACCTTGATAATCTCACGGGAAGTAGTGCAAAAACAAATGCTATGCTTTCGCAAATGAAGAATATCACGGAGAGCGGATTGATGCCTACGGGGGCGGTTGAGGAATTTACTCAACGACTTATTCAAATGGGTATTCCTCAGTCACAAGTCGTTTCCTTAATGGAAAATATGACTTCTGCTTCGGTTGGTTCTTCGGATTCATTAGAACAGGCAAGTGGTAAAATGCAAACCCTAGCCTCGATTTTCGGAATGGTTGACGATAAGGGCGAAATTTCCGTTTCAATGCTTTCAAGATTCTCCAAATCGTTGGGCATTCCTTTAATGGATACAATCAAAAAACAATTAGAAGATGCTGGAACCGCACAGGATACATTCACGACAAAGAATAAGATGTCGGCAGATCAGTTGACCGCTTTAAAAGATAAAATTGCTACTGCGAGTGATGCTTTGGCAACATTAGAAGCCAAACATGTTTCTGGATCGGCGGCAACCCAAGCCCACGAAGATAAAATCAGATCGGCTACTGATGCGATTCAGGCGATGAAAGATAAACTCGACGGAGCAAATACCTCGGTTGACAAATCAACCACGGGTCAGGGATTGTCGCAAAAAGCGTTTCTCGCAACGCAAGTTAATATAAATGATGTCACAAAGGCATTTGCAACTTTAACAACGGGATCAGGAGAATTTGCAAAATCGCAGGCGGCGGATTCTCACACCCTTGAAGCAAGGCAACAGGCTCTCGGTAATAGGTTTGACGAAATGAAATTATCAATTCTCGGATTATCTTCAACGGGCGAAGTAGTCAAGGGCGGTTTTTATGATAAGTTAAGCGATGCTACTCAGGGTTTAATCAATTTTATTGATAAGCATAAGGCAGTTCTTGATACTTTAATTGCGGCAATCGGAATCGGAACAGTTGCGGTTGCCCTTGCAGTTGTCGGTCTTATTGCCCATACTGCCGCTTTGGGATTGAATACGATAGCGACAGTTGCACACACGATAGCGACAACAGCTGTCACGGTAGCGACGGGATTATGGACTGCGGCGACTTGGTTATTAAATGCGGCTCTGATCGTTCTTACTTCTCCGATCGGATTGGTCATTTTAGCAATAGTGGCAATAATTGCAATCGGGGTTTTGTTAATTACCCATTGGAAAGAAGTTCAATCAGTTGCGAGAACAGTTTTCACGGCTGTTGGGGATTTCTTTTCAACTCTCGGAACAAATATCCATAATATCGTTCAGGATATTATAAATGATGTCAAAAATATGGTTAATTCAATAATCGGAGCAATCAATAGTCTTATAAATGGGGCAAATAGTGTTGCTAAAAAGATTGGTTTAGGAGCAATACAATTACCAACTATCCCTCAATTCGCAAATGGTGGTTTCGTACCCCAAACGGGATTAGCGATGCTTCATGCGGGGGAGTTTGTTTTATCAAACAATATGCTTGCGGGTAATCAATCAATCCCCTCAAGTGTCATTAACAATACAAGTAATTCCCCGATTCAAATAAGTGCTAATATAAATAACGATACCGATGTCAATGCTTTGGGGGCGAAATTACAATGGTATTTAAGAAATAACAGATAATTAAGATTAAATTATGATTACATCAGCTTATCTCGGATCAACAAATTTAATGACAGGGAATTTCTTTTTAACGGCTATCCGTAATTTGGCTTGGCCCGGGGTTTCTGTAAATGCGGCGGGAAAGGGAACATTTGCGGGAACTAAACTCGGTATTTCTAAACCGCAGAATTTTCATTTTGTAATGGAGTTTACTATTTTCGGAAGTTCATTTTCCGATCTTGCAAATCAACGAAATGCTTTTGAGGCGGCGTTAGATCAGATATTGCAAAATCCGCCTGTCACGCTTACTCTTACCCTAGCCAATGGAACAGTAGTCACGGCAGATTGTCGGTCAGTTATAGTCACGGGGGATGTTGATGCGGAAAGCCCACAGATCGGATCATTCCTCGTTGAAATACAAACCGAATATCCTTATTTATTGGAACAAACTATTCATAATACAACTGTAAATATTGCAACGGGTGGCGGAATCTCAATTCCAATGGGTATCCCTCTTAATTTTGCAAATGGGGGCAATAATTCGGTCATTTTAAATAATCTGGGAAATATGATCGCTTATCCGACTTTTACCCTATATGGACCTTTAAATTTTGCCTCTCTTGTAAATGTCACGACAAATCAAATTCTCAACATGAGCTATAATTTGCCCGCAGGACAAACAATAACCGTCAATATGTTTAATCGGACTTGTGTATTAAATGACGGAACAAATATGCGACAATATTTCACGGGGAATTTCTTTACTTTTTTAGCGGGAAATAATTTAATAAATTTATCTTCAAGTCCTAATACTCAACTTGGATATGCAATAGCTTCTTGGCAGGGGCATTTTATAGGTATTTAAAAATATATGTGGAACAGCGGAAAAACAAGTTATGCGGTTTTTATTAAGGTTTTAGCGACTGGGGCTATTTACGAACTTCCTTTTACCTCTTTTACCTTTACCGAAGAATTAAATCAGGGGAAGTCAGGAACTGTCACAGTTGATTATCTTACTTTTAAAAATGCTGTTTCGGCCTACAATGTTGATTTTATGACCTTAATGATCGGGGCGACAAATGAAATATGGATTGAAAAATCAGTTATCGGTTCTTATACCTCTACTAAACTTTTCGATGGCGTTGTTTCCGATTTTCAGATTGCTAAAAACACGCAAGGCGTAATGACTGTCACAATCGCAATGATCGGGTGGCTCACTATGTTAAATTATAGACGGACAGGGGTTGGAGTGACATTTACGGCTCAGGATGCGGCACAAATTGCTTGGTCGTTAATCAATACTACTCAAACAAATGGTTCTTATGGTAATCTCGGTATAGTTCAAGGTTTGGCTCCGACTACTGTTAATCGTTCAATTACCTATAACAATGCTCATATCTTCGATGAAATTATAAACCTATCAAATGCCAAACTCGCTTCTGGGTTTGATTTCGATTTAGATAATTCCAAGAATTTCAATATTTATTATCCGTTTAAGGGCGTATCGCTTCCGAATGTTATTTTTGACGATCAGAATGTCAATCAATGGGTTTTCCACGATCCCCTTGCTTCTTCCCTTGTAAATACAATCTGGTATTCGGGCGATGGTTCGGGAGCAAATGCTAATATACAATATGTTCAGGCGGCGGCGACTTTTCTCTCGGCTTATGGCTTATTGGAAAATGATATATCCGATAAAACTTTGACTGATCCGAGTGCAATATTGGCGGCGGCTAATTTATATTTAACCTATCATCAAACACCTTTGGCTGATTTTACAATTACTCATCTTGACGATGCCCCCGATATTACCGCTTATAATCTGGGGGATTTCCCCTTCTTTACAATTCCCGATCTTGAGATTTCAAATAGACAGCTTCGGGTTTGGAAAAGACAATTCTCGCTTGATAACAGTATTACTCCGACAATCGTGTTGACTGTTCATTAAGGATAAAAGAAGAAGTAAAAGAAAGCATAGGAAAGCAAAAGTAATTTATTAAAACAGTATAATAAAATTATGGAGTTTGATAATTTAGTCAAAGTTATAGAGGATTTAACCAATCGGGTTAATAAACTTGAAAGAGGGGTTTATATCAATAATGTCACGATTCCCCCGACTGGTTCGTTGGTTATACAGAAAACGGCAACTGATCCCGTTAGTCCGACAAATGGGCAAATTTGGTATAACACAACAAGCAATTCTTTTAAATGCTATCAGAATGGGGCAGTTAAGACTTTTACAGTTAGCTAAAAATTATGAAATATATAATTGATATACCAGACGATTTAATTACAATTATCAGTCAGCAAGGCTTTACGATTCCCTCGTGGTTTCAGACTTGCTTTGTGATGCCTATGCTTCAATATTATGAAAATGCTCTTGTTCAAATTGAAATTTCGGATGCTAAAAAAGTTATAGATACCAATGTTGCAAATTTACAATCCCAATCTTCGATTGCCCCTTATATCGAGCCCATTGTCGAATCTATTGTCGAACCCGTTGTCCAACCCGTTATTGATCCGTCAACAGTCGCAGATGATTCAACCATTGATCCGACAGATCAATCGGTTTAATAAAAATCTTTTCTTTTACAGTATAATTAAACTATATGGGATTAAGAACTTTACGAAATTTAGCCACAGTAATACCCGAAAATAATGTGCTTCAATTAGTCACGGATATAATTGCCACAGGCGGTGTTTTGGATTTAGGATCAAACAATCATTTTCAAGTCACAGCACAATCTCCTACGGCGATGGCGGTTAATGTGAATACGGGTCGTGCATATATCGGTACACCCTTTACAACTAATGTTTATCCAGTATTAAATGATGCTGTAATTGCGGCCTCAATCACTTCAAATTCTTCGGGAAATTCAAGGATTGATTCAGTCGTTCTATATATCAATCTGGGGGCTTCTTCCAATGCGGATGCTTCAAATATCGCTTCGGTTGCGGTAGTTGCGGGAACACCTGCGGGATCTCCCGTTGCTCCGAATAATGCGGCGATTTTGGCGGCAATCGGAGCCTATCCATATATTGTTTTAGCAAATGTCACAGTCACTTCGGGAGCAGTTGCAATCGTTGCGGGGAATATATCGGATCAAAGAAACAGCGTTATTTTCACTAAACTCGGAAAAGAATTGGCGGGTTCGCTTTGTCCATTTGTTTATTCGGGATTAACTATTGCCACTTCTGCGAGTTTGGTTCAAACAAATGTTGCGGGATATGCATTTTATGGTGGGCAGTTATATTTTATCCCCGCAGATTTAGCCCATACCTACACAGCCTCAAAAGATACTTATGTTGATGTCAACCCAGCGACAGGGGCATACACCTATTCGGTTGTTTCTAA
>Ga0182027_10010939_pt1 | contig 12868 bp, 11 predicted proteins | sample 712E1DmetaG_FD_121300 | JGI IMG/M metagenome (GOLD analysis project Ga0182027, IMG submission 121300) | Permafrost microbial communities from Stordalen Mire, Sweden - 712E1D metaG (Illumina Assembly) | ecosystem: Environmental > Terrestrial > Soil > Wetlands > Permafrost | place: Sweden...
AAAGAGAGCCTCCGATGCCGGAGGTTCTCTTTATTACAACAATCTTGTAACAAATCAATTCAATCATTTACACACTTTACTTCTTGCGTTCATGATACCGCTGATACACTCGTTTCCACGCTTCTGTGGGGTTTTCCGGTCTGACCTTTTTATGGGCGTCCTTACTCAGATAAAAGGCAAAATCCTCCAGGATGCCGGAAGCCGGCTGTTCCGGTTTTTGAAACACTAGCGGTTGTCCATAATTAATAGCATCTACAAAGACATTTTGTGCGTATGGGATTGTGACAGTCGTGGTGATTCCCAGGGCTGCCTCGATTTTATCTTTTGTAAGACCAGAGTGTGGAAAAGGAGCGCTTAGAATTAGTTTTAGTTTTTCCCGCGGGTAACCTAGTTTTCCATAGGTATCCATCGCGGCCGCGGCGGCCCGAATGGACGCCATATCAGGAGAGGCAACCATCAGAATTGTATTAGCATGGTCGAGTGCCTGAATGGCATGCTCACTGAAATCATGCGGCAGGTCAGCAACTACATATTCATATGAACTTTTGATAAGCTTGAGCGCCTTGTCCAATGTTTCACTGCGTATCGTTTCTGCCTCTGAAGGGAAGGTTGGCGCGGCGATGAAATGCAGTCCGCTTTCATGCCCGCCGATGAGTGAACTTAAACTATCCATATCCAGCTCATCCGGCTTCCAGCCTGCAATGTCCGCCCATGTTCGACGCAGTGTCATATTGAGCATTAGCGCTACCTGCCCGGCAGTCATTGTCAAATCGAGTAAGATGGTGGGCTGGCGCCAGAGACCAGCCAGGCCCACGCCCAAGTTAACGGCCAGGGAAGAACAGCCGGTCCCGCCGCGCAGACTGTGGACCGCGATCATACAAGCCGATTCTTGCGGCGCCGCTTCTGGGCGAGGTGCCTTAGCAGCTTCCAGACGCCTGAGCAGGGCAGTTACTCGGGCAGCCAACTCCGCGGCTTCAAAGGGTTTGGTGAGATGATCGTCCGCGCCCGCTTCAAAGGATTGGATCTTCGCCTCGAGGCCGGATTGCGCGGTAAGCACCAGAATGGGAGTGGCGGCAAACTCCGGCTCGCGGCGCAAGGTTCGCGTAAGTTCGTAGCCATTCATGTCAGGCATCATCACATCGGTGATGATAATATCCGGCTTTAATTTTTTAGCCAGTGACAAGCCCTCGTTGCCATTCTGCGCGGAATGAATTTTGCACTCGAGCGGCTCTAGGGCACGGGCAACCAATTGGTGGTTAATAGGCTCATCGTCAATGACCAGAACCAGAGTCATAACAATACCTCCTTATGAAAAATTACCGGTATCATAATACTCTTCCAATCTGCGGACTTCTTTCTCTAATTGTTCAACGAGTTCGGGCGCATCCGTCAGATCTTCCCGTTTGCTCAGTTCTTCGAGTCCCAAGCTGACCTTGGCAATAGGATCGGCGCTGAAATTCAAAGAGACACCTTTAAGATTATGTGCCAGGCGGCCAAGATGATTCGCATCCCCCTCTTTCAACGCTGTGCGAATCTCAATCACACGTTGCGAAAGATGATCTTTATATTCTTTGAACATTTCCATCATGAAATTCCGGTCATCCCCAAAGCGATACAGGGCGGCATCAAAGTTGACTGGTAGAGTATCGGCAGAGCTCATTGCCTCCACGACAGGGGTCGATTTTCCCGGCTCGCTGGCTGGAAATTGCATCTCGCCAAAGAGCCCATCTTCCATCACCGCAGAATGAAGGCCGGCGTCCGAAGAATAATCCTGCGTGCTTTCTTTCGACGCTTCCTTGCCGGAGAGACTGCTTATCTGAAGCCAGCGATCCAGCGTATTGAACAACACCTTTGGTTCAAGCGGCTTGGAAACGTAATCATCCATGCCAGCTTCAAGACAGCGCTCCCGGTCGCCCTGCATGGCATGGGCAGTCATGGCAATAATCGGGATATGCCCCCTGCTTTCCTGTTCCCATTCGCGAATTCGGTGGGTGGATTCGAAGCCATCCATCTCGGGCATTTGAACATCCATCAAGACGGCACTGTACTGGCTGGTCTTGAATTTCTCCAGCGCCTGTACCCCTGTTTCGACTGCATCCACCGAATAACCGGCTTTCTGCAGCAAAACAACTGCCAGTTTTTGATTGATCGCGTTATCTTCAGCCAGCAATAAACGCAAACCAGTTTTTCTTTGCTCAGCCAGCACATGACGAGTGATCAGCCCGGGCGTCGCTTCGTTTTCGCGACTTAAAGCGGCTACGATGGCGTCAAAGAGCATCTGCTGTTTCACAGGCTTGAGCAAATAGCCGGAACAACCAAGCGCTTCCAGGCGAACCGCGTCACCGCGTTGACCCATGGAAGTGAGAACGATGATCTTGACATGGTGCATGGCAGGGTCGCTCTTGATTGCACGCGCGGTTTGCTCGCCATCCATGCCAGGCATTTGCATATCGAGCAAGACAACGTGGTAAGGATCACCCGCCCGGACCGCATTACGCAGACTCTCTAAACCTTTTGCTCCGCTGGCAACCGCATCGACTCGGCTTCCAAGCGCCTCCACGTTTTTTGTCAGGATTGTGCGGTTCGTTTGATTATCGTCTACAACCAGGATGCGCGCCTGGGTTAAGTTTACAGGTCCGAGCGTCAGAGGCGCCGTTGCCTTTTTTTCGCGGGCCTGTTTTTCAAACTTGACTTCAAACCAGAAAATACTGCCGGCCCCTGGCGTGCTTTGAACTCCGATCTTTCCACCCATCGCTTCCACAAGCTGTTTGGATATCGTCAGGCCGAGACCTGTTCCGCCATACTTGCGGGTTGTGGATCCATCTGCCTGTGTGAATCGATCAAAGATCGCAGCCTGTCGCTCAATGGGGATGCCGATGCCTGTATCCTGTACCGAGAAGTGAACTACGGCGTAGGTTTGGGTCTGTTCGGTGGGCTCAGCGCGGACGACGATCTCGCCCTGATCGGTAAATTTGATGGCGTTCCCAACCAGGTTCACCAGGATTTGACGAATTCTTCCCGGGTCGCCTCGCAGATCGGATGAAAGGTCCGGATGAATGAGGCAAGCCATTTCAAGTCCCTTATCCTGAGCGCGTTTGGCAAGAGTATATGCCACATCTTCGACAGTGTTACGCAAATCGAAGTCGATCTTCTCCAGTTCGAGTTTTCCGGCCTCAATCTTCGAGAAGTCGAGGATGTCGTTGAGCAAGGCCAGCAACGCCTCGGCGCTTTGGAGCGCGGTCTGCACATAGTCGCTCTGCTCGGATGTAAGTGTGGTATCAAGCGCCAATTCAAGCATGCCGATCACACCGTTCATCGGGGTACGGATCTCATGGCTCATATTGGCTAAAAACTGGCTTTTGGCGCGGTTCGCTTGTTCAGCTTCCTCTCGTGCGCGCATGATTTCGGAGATATCGTGATAGATGGCCACCGTCCCCACCGTCTCGCCTCCCACCGCCACCGGAGCGCCGAAAATTTCCACATCAACCAGTGAGCCGTCTCTACGGCGACGTTTGCCTATTGCATGAAGCGACCCAGCCATGGACTGTCTTGTGTAAGAAGCGGCTTCCTCCACAGTTTCAGGTGTAGCGACCAGCGTGTCCAATTTGACGCCAATCAGTTCATCACTTTTATACCCATACAATTGTTCAAAGGCAGGATTAGTGGAAACTATTTTTCCCTGACTATCAAGCACTGATACAGCAACCGGACTGTTACGAAACAGGGCTTCAAAGTATTGCTTTTCCCGCAGGACAGCTTCTTCAGCTTGTTTTTGCTTGGTGATGTCACGGGAGATGCCAAATGTTCCGACGATTTGTCCTTCCTGGTCTCGGAGCGGCATCTTGGTGGTGGAAACCCATCCCACTCGTCCATCCGGCCATGTTTCCTTTTCCTCTTTTCCTACCAGAGGCTGACCGGATTGCATGACGGCTTGTTCGTCCCCGTAGGCGGGTCGGGCGTGGTCTTCCGAGAAAAAGTCAAAGTCTGTTTTGCCAACTGCCTGGGCAGGATCGCTTATGCCAAACCGACGAGCTTGAGCCTGGTTAATCCGTGTGAAGTGGCTCTTTGTATCCTTAAAGTAAATACCGTCCGGAAGATTGTCCATTAGAGCGTGCAGCAAATCTCGTTCTTCCATCAGCGCTTTTTCCGACTGCTTGCGTTCGGTGATATCGTGGCTAATGCCCACAATTCCCGTAACCGTGCCCCGAAGGTCTCGCAGAGGCAACTTGGTGGTTAACAGCCATCTTTGACTGCCATCTGAATTAACAGTCAGTTCTTCTCGATTGATCAGCGGAGTACCCGAGTGTAATATCTTCTGCTCATCGGCATAGTATGAGGCAGCCAGTCCCTGCGAGAAAAAATCGAAATCTGTTTTTCCCACAACCTCCTCCTGGGTAGTCGCCCCCAACACGCGTTGATGCGCAATATTATCCAGGAGGATACGGCTTTCAACATCTTTAACAAACACTCTGTCTGGCAGGTTATCTATTACTACGTGTAATAGATTCCGTTCTTCCGCCAGCGCATCCTCTGCTTGTTTGCGCTCGGTAATATCGCGGGAAATGCCAAACGTTCCAATGATTCGCCCCTCCTGGTCACGGAGCGGCATCTTGGTGGTGGAGACCCATCCTGCTCGTCCATCCGGCCACGTTTCCTTTTCCTCTTTTCCTACCAAAGGCTGACCGGATCGAATGATAGCCTGCTCGTCCTCGTACGCTGGTCGGGCGTGTTCTTCCGCGAAAAAGTCAAAGTCTGTTTTGCCAACTGCTTGCGCAGGATCGGTTAAGCTGAATCGGCGAGCTTGAGCCTGATTAATCCGGATGAAGCGGCTCTCCGCATCCTTGAAGTAAATCGCGTCTGGAAGATTACCCATCAGCGTGTACAACAGATTGCGCTCTTCTTCCAGCACCGCCTCTGCCTGTTTACGTTTGGCGCCTTCAGATTGCAAGATTGGTTTGTTCCTTTTGGCGGTAGAACCTTTTTTAGATAAATCAGCCTTGGTGGTCTTCATATTGACTTTCTGCTTCTTTTTATCGGAAGGAACATTTTTTTGTACTGACATCTGATGCATCCTTGCTTTTTTGTTCCATCAACTTATTTAGTTGACCAGATTAAGATTATATCCGCAATGAGCAGATCAGGCTCTTTTCAAACACAGGCGAACTTCGTCTCTTGTGCCATAACCAGCCTAATCCTTGAATCCTAAAAAATTGTAATCTAATCCAAGTTGGAGTTAATTTCAATTACGTAACCTTACTAAATTGCAGGCATCATGTTCCAATGTATGTAATCCATCGAAAGCAAGGGCCTGCTTGCTTCACCTCTTGTGAAACCAAGATTCAATAATATGTATGGAATCAAAATCGGTGGTCTCACGAGTCTCTCCTCGGCGCAGCGCATCCTTATTACTCACGGCGCGCCCGCCGATAATATTTGTCACTGCGCGTTCGGCCTTATTCACTGCCGCTCTTTGCTCTGCTTCACCCGGTACATCTCGCGGTCTGCCTCATGTACCAAGGTGTCAATATCCAATTCCCTTCCTTCGTGAGGCAGCGTGGAATACGCGCCAATACTGGCTCTCAGAGTCAATTTATCGTTATGATTGAGCGCCAGGGGTTCATTCTCAAAAGAACGATGAATCCGCTCAACCACCTGCAATGCTTGTTCTCGGTCTGCATCAGGGAGAAGAATGATAAACTCGTCGCCTGCCCAACGTCCAATCTGATCATAAACGCGGGTGTTGGAACTGATCAAACGAGCTGCAAGTTTCAGCGCCTCGTCGCCAGCCAGGTGGCCGTATGTGTCGTTAATGAGTTTGAATTTATCCAGGTCGAGGAATAAGACGCTCAAGGGACTCTTTTGTCGCTTGGCACGCGCAATTTCTTTGGAGCCATTTTGGTAAATTGCGCGCCGGTTCATCAGGCCGGTCAAATCATCCGTCAGCGCCTGCTGTTCCATGCGGACAGCTGCCTTCCGTAAGTTTTCCTCCAGCTGCAAGATGCGCTCGCCGACCGCCACGCGTGCGAGCAGTTCAGAAGAGTTAAACGGTTTTTTGATATAGTCATCGGCGCCTGCGCTCAATCCACTTTCGATATCGCCTGGGCCTTCGCGTGAAGTCAAAAAAATAATGTAAACATAGCCTGCGGTTTTTTGGGAACGAATCCAATGTGTAAAGGCGGGGCCATCCATGCTTGGCATCATCCAGTCCGTAATGACAAAGTGCACTGTGCCCTGCTGGAGGATTGCTTGAGCATCTTCGGCATTGTCCAATACAATGACTTCATGCTTCCCCTTGAGCAGAGCATGCTCTGTAATTTTGCATTGGATCGGATCGTCATCCACCACAAGTATTTTCATTTCTGCCTTTGAAGACAAGCCAATAAGTCTTTCATTTCTCCCTCAGGTTGAGACTTCGTTATGGCAAGCACTGGCTCTGATGGGATTTTATAAACATCGCGAACATTCCCCGTTTCCAAACTGCGCGGCATAAACCCAATGGAACCCCCGTTGTTTGCAATCGAGTCTAACATATTTTGCGCGCTGACTGCCAGCCGCGCAAGAGATGTAACCGGCTGATCCTCCATCACATTCTGTTCAAAGATTTGTTGGATATCTTCGCCCTGCGCATACGCCCAGACCTGAATAGGCATATCCGAACCGCCGACATCTTTCCAATTCGTCACTTGCCCAAGAAAAATGGAATGGATTTGATCGGCGGTTAGGTTATCAATATTATTTTGGGATGGAACGATCACCACAACATCGTCCATGCCGATTTGAAACGCGGGCGATGAAAGGTTATCGGGCTGACCAAGCCGAATTGCGATGTCCGCCGCTTGCGGGTCAGATAAAAGAATCGCCGTGGAGGAAGTCGAGCAATTATATAAATCGGTCAACTGCGAAGATGCGGCTGACGTAACATAGACTTTCACCAATTGCGGCGTGACGCCAAACGTCGCGGGTGCGCAGGCGGTTAGCAGAAAGGTAATTACAAGAAATATTTTTTTCATGCAATGGTAGGGGCACGGCGACGCTGTGCCCCTACGATGTTACGCAATGAATAGGAATATAAAACACAGCACGGCAACGATGGCGCAGTAACCGGCAAACCAATATAACGAATTCCGGCTGACGAAACCGATCAGCCAGCGGATGGAAAGCCAGCCCAAAATTGCAGCGACCACAAAGCCAACCGCCAGCGGAACGAAGATCGTGTGCAGGATGTGCATCTTCAAAACCGAAAGCGATTCATACGCGCCCGCCGCCAGCATCACCGGGGCAGACATCAAGAACGCGAACCGCACGGAAGAGGGACGATCAAAGTTGCGTAACATCCCGCCGCTGATGGCGGAACCGGAACGCGAGGAGCCGGGAAAGACCGCCAGAATTTGGAACAAGCCGACCACCAACGCGTCAAGCCATGTCATCGAATCGAGCTTTCGCACACGCTTGCCAAAGTATTCGGCGAGGAACAATAGGATCGCCGCGGCAGACATGCGGATGGCGGCTTCCATTAAAGGATTCTGAAACAAGCTCTCGACCGTGTTCTTCAAGAGCACACCCGCTAATAACGCAGGGACGGTCGCGATGATGATGAACCAGGCTTGTTTATTTTCCGGCGTGGAGAATGGCGTCGCAAAAAAGGCTTTGACCAAAGCCCACAAGTCATTCCAGAAATATACGATCAGCGCCACCAGCGGGCCAATCTGGACCAAAATCAAGAATGCAAACATCGCACTGCTGGATGGAATGTTCAACAGTTTCTGGACGATGAGCATGTGCGCCGTGGACGAGACCGGGATGAATTCCGTCAGACCTTCGATGATGCCGAGCAGGAGAGCGTAGAAGATGTTCATAGATTTTTCCTTTTTTAAACACAAAGTACACAAAGGGCACGAAGACAAAGGCTTTTAACCTTTGTGAACTTAGTGTCCTTCGTGTTTAATCCTTTTCGCATTATTTGACCATTGCCTTAACAACTCCGGTACTCTGGATTCAAACGAGCCATCTGCAATATAAATTCTGATTTGCTCCATCAATCTTATCAAGGCTCGCAGATTATGAATAGAGATTAGCGTTCCTGCCAGTAATTCCTTCGCCACAATGAGATGACGAAGATAAGCGCGCGTAAAGGTGCGGCAAGTATAACAATCGCACGACTCATCAATCGGATGTTCATCGCGGGCGAAGGCAGCATTCATTAAGTTAAGTCGTCCTTCAGAGGCAAAAGCTGAATGATGACGCGCGAGACGAGTCGGCAGGACGCAATCGAAGATGTCCACGCCGCGCAGAACGCCGTTGATCAAATCTTCGGGCGTGCCGACGCCCATCAGATAACGCGGCTTGTTTTCAGGAAGCAAGGGCTGCATCACATCGAGCATGGAATACATTTCGTCTTTGGTCTCGCCCACGGAGAGTCCGCCGATAGCAATGCCGGGCGTATCGAGAGAGGAAATAAATTTAGCGGAAGCCGCTCGCAGGTCGGCTTGAACGCCGCCTTGAATGATGCCGAATAAAGCCTGGTCGTCGCGTGTCTTCGCTTTGACGGAGCGTTCCGCCCAACGATGAGTCCGATCCATGGCAAGTTTGGTGTAGGCGTGATCGTTGGGATCGGAACATTCATCGAAGGCCATGATGATGTCGGCACCGAGGTTCTCCTGAATGGCAATGGACTTTTCGGGCGTGAAGCGATGCGTCGAGCCGTCAATGTGACTCTTGAAGGTCACGCCATCATTATCAATCTTGCGGGTTTGCGCCAAAGAAAAAACTTGAAAGCCGCCGGAGTCGGTGAGCATGGGACGCGGCCATTGCATGAACTGGTGCAAGCCGCCCATGTCGCGCACGAGTTCGTCGCCGGGACGCAGGTAGAGATGATAGGTGTTACTCAACACGAGCGTGGCATGGATGTCTTTGAGATGTTCGGGCGTGAGCGTCTTGACGGTGGCTTGCGTGCCGACCGGCGCGAAGACCGGCGTGAGCAGATTGCCATGAGGCGTGGTGAAGACTCCCGTGCGGGCGCGGTTGTTTTTAGCGGTGATGGTGAAGTTAAACATCTGGCTGATTGTAAACGAGAACTCGGAGATTTCCGAAATCTCCGAGTTCCTTATCTGAAAACCTGAATGCACTACGTTGTCGCATACGAGCGGACATGCAACATATCCGCTCGCCGCATGGGACGAACATCACTCGCTGAAAGAGTCTCAACAGCAACCGTTTCACCTTCGCCAGTGACAAATTCCACTTCGAAGGCTTTGCCGCCATCATAAATATGTATAATCGCATATCGCCGCGTTTAAGATGATGTTCTTTTAAATCTTTAGCAAGCACAACTGTGTCGAGTTCCTTGATCATGTTCTATTCCTTCTCGATTGGATAAGCAGTAATAAACCGAGGAGTTGCCCAGTACGGCGATGATTCAGATCAGGCGCAGGCCTTGGGCCTGAAGAAGAAATCCGAACGCAAGGCGCCTGTCCGCAAGGCAAAGGCCAAAGCCTGAGGTTTGGTGCAAATCAACAGAATCAAAATGGGACAGTAATCTGCTGTCCCATTCAATTTACAATGCAACCTTTCAGGGGCTGCTCACTCAAACCAAATAGGGTTTATACTTGACCCTGAGTTTTTTCTGTGGGGATATGGGAATCCCTCAACTTGTTTAATGATCTCGAAAGGAAATAACTTATGGATCAATTATTGATAACAATTGCAATAGTGGGGATTATATTTTCGGTTATATTCACGATGAACAATGATCGAAAGAACCGCAATAATATTAAAGATGCATTGAGCGCAAAGAATCAGAAAATCATCAGCATTAAGAGAACATCCAACAATATTATATTCATTGATTTCCGCTATAAACTGGAAATAGAGGATAAGAATGGAAATCGAAGATGGAGGGAATGCACGATCGGTTCAAGCAAAAAAATAGAATGGATCAACGAAAAATAATTTTGTCGGTTTAGCGGTGGTATCGTGTTTCGGGCCATAAGTCTTGCGCTTTGCCGCTTTGCGGCATACGCTCGGTGCAATCCCCTGCATTGCGCCAACGGAAATCAGCGCCGGAAAGACAAAGGCGGTGAACCGAAATCCAATCGGTGTTGGAGGGTTTTGAACATTCCGTTTCGTATTATACAATGCCAATTGTATAATACGACGGGGCTTATAGAGCGTATATCAAACTAAGAATCCCTGTTCCAAAAATTAAGAATAGAAAAATCCAATAGATGGCTTGATTGAACCCACCTAACGAGTAAGCGCCCATCAATTTCCGATCAGACGCAACCAGTCCAAGAATGATCGCTGGTCCCGCTAAAACTATAATTTGCAACACCATTAGGTTAAGAGCCAGATTGACCAAATTAAGAGTGACAATCGGAACCAGCAAGGCAGGCAACGATTCAATCAGATAAACTTTGAACCAGTTCTCCCTGCCCCATCCCATTGCTTCTGTCACTCCCCAACAGCTTCCAAGAGAGATGACAATCAGCGCGATGAATGAAGCAGCTATTAACCCAATTCCAAAAACGTAGGGAGCAAAAACACCTGCTACGTCAGATAGCCCACGCGACAAAGCTTTAGGCTCAGCAAAGTTTAACGCGCCACTTCGCACCCCAATAGCGGCTACAGCGATTGCCGACATGATCAACTCCGAAACAATTGCTCCAACCGCAGTCTCGAGCCTTACTTCGTTTAGGTTGCACGCAGTGGTCCCCTTCTCCGCCGTCGCAGATGCTTGGTAAAACAACATGAAAGGCATGATCACCGCGCCAACGTTTGCCGCCAGCAAGAAAAAGAAATCAGGGGACATGGAAAAATAAAATGGCGTTATTTGAATCCCATGTCGCGCGGCCAGAAAAGCAGAAATGATCCAAGCAAGCGCAAAGAAAATTGAAATAACAAGAAGCGGTTTTTCAGCCTCGGCGTATTTTCGTTTATAAACCAGAATCACATGAGCAATAAAAATAAGCGGTACCGAGACCAAAGGGGGGATTCCAAGAATTTGGAAGCCGACTGCCGCGCCTGTATATTCCACAACATAACTAACAACATCCACCAAAGCCATCGGCACAGCAGACAGGATTGCGGTTTGCTTATTGTAATTCTCTCGAATCAATTCCCCTAATCCTTTTTGTGTGACTGCCCCGACACGGCCTGCCACTTCCTGAATCACATATAGAGGGATTGCAAGAATTAACAGGAACCAGATTAGCTTGGTTCCGTACGTCGCGCCGCTCTCGGCTGCAGTGATGACACTTGCCGCGTCCACATCTGCGATCATTACGAGCCATGCCGGTCCCCATGTTTTGAGTAAATTCAATATTTTCAATGGATTGCTTGGTGCTTGCATTGTTTTTTCTTCATGCATTCATTTGCTTCCTGCCAATTCATAGTCGATGGGTATCGAAGGCTCCCGGTCAGCCGTTGATGTATAATGATAATGATTGCAAAATCAACCGGAATTAGTATATGCTAATATTTTAGATTAATACAATAAAATATTGAATGAGTTTTAGATGATTTTTCAAGGACAAATGTCACATATTCGGAAAGTTCTATGAATAAAATTAGCGCAACGATCGAGGATTACCTCTCCATCATTTATGTATTGGATCGGGATCGCGAACCTATAGTAGGCGCTCGCATCGCTGAACTACTAGGCGTAACACCTCCTACGGTGACCAATACTCTTAAGCGAATGATGCGCGACGGTTTGATTACCATGAATAAAAAAGGCGTTCGCCTCACAAAGCCCGGATTAGATTCTGCGCGCACCATCACCCGCCGCCATATGCTGACGGAATGGATGATGGTAAAAAGATTACCATGGTCCAAACTTCATCAAGAAGCCCATCATCTTGAACACGCCATTTCAAGTGACGCAGAAAATGCTTTATGGGAGGAATTGGGACATCCTCACACCTGCCCGCATGGCAATCCCCTGCCGGGATATGAAAATGAAACTACCACATGGATTCCTTTGACCCGCGTTTCAGCAAAAGAAAAAGTCGTCATTCGTCGTATTCACGAACTGGCTGAACAAAACGTGGCATTGATGGAATTTTTGGAAAAGCAAGGAATAACGCCTGGCACTGTTGTGACAGTAAACGAAGTCCTGTCTTTTAATGAAACGATTTCCGTACAAATCAAAAAGCGAGACACAAGCTTGGGGTTTGCAGCTGCGCGTTACATTTATGTTGAGCATGAAGAGTAGTTTTTTCAGAAAAACACAGCCTTTACATTCTGAATAAAAGGTATCAACCTCGGGGCAAGCCCCGAATCCTTTCTTCCGCCGCAAGCGGCAGGGTATTGAACCCGAAAGGGAATAAACTTTGACAATCGCGGTCAACGGCTGAGGCGGGAGAAACGCCGCAAAAGCCGCTACGCATAAGGCGCAGGCGACTTTACCGCTCCGCTTTGATATCCATCTTTTTTCAGTCAATATTGCCCGTCAAGGTTTTCATCACGAAAAATGAAAGCCTTTCGCATACGTTATATGAGTTTTACGTCCCCCATATATGGGGAATATTTCACGGGGTTTTGGAAGGCGCAGACGGGGGATCCTTCGCTCTACCTTCGCTCATCCTTCGCTCAAGCTTCGTGCGGGGTACCCCCCACCTGTGGCTTTGCAGGTTTACGTAGATCAAATGGAACATATCCCGCTAAACACTTTGGAACATATGTTATCATTGAATACAAAGCTTCCGATGATAAGAAAAGCTATAATATATGGGGTATGTGGAGCACATGGAAGCTATGTTACAGCGGGCCCGTGGCGCAGTGGTTAGCGCAGGCGACTCATAATCGCTTGGTCGCTGGTTCGAATCCAGCCGGGCCCATCTTTTGTACTTCTTTTAAGTTGCTGTTAACA
>Ga0182027_10010940_pt1 | contig 12868 bp, 9 predicted proteins | sample 712E1DmetaG_FD_121300 | JGI IMG/M metagenome (GOLD analysis project Ga0182027, IMG submission 121300) | Permafrost microbial communities from Stordalen Mire, Sweden - 712E1D metaG (Illumina Assembly) | ecosystem: Environmental > Terrestrial > Soil > Wetlands > Permafrost | place: Sweden...
TAACAACAATTTCTGCCGGTGGAAATAAAACTTTGCTCCAAAAAATTAAAATTGACAATCCCAATCTCTGGTCGCCTGACAATCCTTATTTGTACAATCTCACTGTATCTGTTTATTCTGACAACCTTGAAATTGACAAAGAAAAATTGCGAATCGGCATCAGGAAATTTTCATTTAGCGCTTTGGACGGATTTACTATAAATGGCAAAGAATTAAAAATAAGAGGTACAAACCGGCATCAGGAATATCCCTATATAGGGAATTCTTTATCTGATAATGCGCAATTTCGGGATGTATGGAAAATAAAGCAGGCAGGTTTCAACTTTGTACGTTGTTCACATTATCCGCAATCACCGGCTTTTCTGGATGCCTGCGATGAACTTGGTATTTTGGTTATGAATTCAATTCCCGGATGGCAGTTTTTCGGCAACAATGAATTTCAGGACAATAGCCTGCAAAATATCCGCGATTTGGTGCATCGCGACAGAAACCATGCATGTATCGTACTTTGGGAAGCCTCGCTGAATGAGACATCAATGAGTTATGATTACATGGTTAAAGCAAATAAAGCTGTACATAATGAACTGCCATTCGGCGATACTTACACTTGCAGCTGGATAGACACTGTATACGATGTTTTTATTCCTGCCCGGCAACATGCCAAAGCTCCCGACTATTGGAAAAAATATGCTAAAAACAAACCCCTTCTGATTGCAGAATATGGCGACTGGGAATATTTCGCGCAAAATGCCGGCTTTAACCAGACTGAATTCAGCAATTTGAAAGAAAAAGAGAAAAGTTCGCGCCAGCTAAGGGAATTCGGGCAAGAGAAGTTAGCCCAGCAGGCATTAAATTTCCAGGAAGCCCATAATGATAATTTAAGCGGAAATATAGTTGGGGACCTGAACTGGCTTATGTTTGATTACAACCGGGGATATTCCCCGGATATTGAGTCTTCAGGAATAATGGACATCATGAGATTGCCAAAACTTTCTTATTATTTTTATCAAAGTCAGTCGGGCCCGGTTATTGGTACCATTTCCGATTTCGACAAACCAATGGTATATATCGCGAATAACTGGAGCGATTCCTCTTATAAAAATGTTGTTGTTTACAGCAATTGCGAAGAAGTCGAATTATTGGTCAACAATGAATTGATTGCACGGCAAAAACTTGCAATCGGGAAATATTCCGAAAACCTTATTCATGCACCATTTCATTTTAATTTAAAAACATTTAAGAAAGGAAGAATAAGTGCAGCAGGTTTCATAAACGGGAAAATTGAAGCCGTCGACCTTCATGCAACACCAGGTAAACCTACTGATATTGTATTGGATATTGACGAAAGTGGGAAAAAAACTCAGTCGGGTTGTAACGATGTTGTTTTTATATATGCATATATTACAGATAATAAAGGTACTACTGTTCCAAATGCTGATAATTTCGTAAAATTTACAGTTGAAGGGAATTTGGAAATAATAGGCCAAAACCTGATAAAAGCTGAGGCCGGCATAGCACCGATCCTGATAAGGGTTGGCGACAAACCGGGGAAGTACAGAATTATAGCATCAGGTGAAGGATTAAATACAAAAACAATTGAAATAGACATAAAATAAATTTTCACATAAATTTTTCTATTTATTAACTTAAACATTTAAAACTATGAAAAAACTTAACATCCGCGCATTATTAATGTGCATCGCAATGATCCTAACGGCGAAAGTAAGTTTCGTCTATGCAGCTCCTCAGGTTGATTCCATTAGTATTACTATTTATGCAGATTTGAGGGATATTGCAAATCTGGCTGGTACGGATACTGCATACGGTCATAACAAAGCGCAATTAAAAAGTTATGATCCGTCGGTTTTATATCTCACTGGTACATGGACCCCACCAACTGTTCCCGGGAAAGGTGACTGGACATTTTTTACAATGGATTCAATTAAACCTAACATCTTTAAAGTAACTTTTAAATATGCCCCGGGCCAATGTCCAGCTGATACTTCTGCCTGGTATTTCGCCCCGACAAATGATTGGTCAACAGCCGAATGGGTACCTGCTCCATGTAATGTATCCTGGTCAATCCAGCGGTCCTTTCACATTGACATAACCAAAAAAGATACAACAGCAGTATTCAAATATGGTATCTGCGCACCACAAACCCTATCCAGTATTGGCATAGGAACAGGAGTTGCAAATACATCTATTGCAAATGAAGTTAGTATTTTCCCGAATCCAACTTCCGACATGATAAACCTAAAGAGTACTATAGGGATTAATTCTGTTAAGATATTTGATTTGACAGGAAGAATGGTTGATCAGATTCGCCTGAAAGGACAATCAGAAGCAATTGTTTCATTAAAGGGCCTTTCATCACAGATGTACTTGCTACAAATTCAAAAAACGGATGGGTCATTTAACACGACCAAATTGTTTAAACGATAAATCTGTTAAAAATGACCCTGGCAATTGATTGCCGGGGTTATTTTTATTAAACCATTATTTTTTAAAATAGACAAATTGCATTTTCCAATTAATTTTTATTTACAATAATTTTAACCATCGTATTAATCTGATTAAAATGACTGAAAAATATACATTATTTCAAATTAGAAGAATATTTATTATCATTTGCATATTTTTCCCTGCAGCGCAGGCTTTTTCATCGTCAGATACAACCCATTTTGCCAATGGCGCCGATATAGGATGGCTTTCGCAAATGGAAGCCTCCGGTTACAAATTTTATAATGACAGCGGTATCCAGGAGAATTGTATGCAGATTTTAAAAGAAAAAGGAATTAACGCGCTCAGGTTTAGGGTATGGGTAAATCCAACTGGAGGATGGTGTGGGAAAAAAGATGTCGCAACGATGGCCCATCGTGCCGACAGTATGGGTCTCATGGTCATGCTGGATTTTCATTACAGCGACACATGGGCAGATCCGGGACATCAAACCAAACCGGCAGCCTGGAAAAACGATCCTTTGTCAAAACTCCTGACAGACATTTATAACCACACTTACGATGTTTTAGATACGCTAAAACAGCTCGGTATAACCCCAAAATGGGTACAGGTTGGAAACGAAACAAATAACGGTATGCTTTGGCCGGACGGAACTGCTACCACCAATATGCCGAATTTTGCGTCCATGGTAACCAGTGGTTATAATGCAATAAAAGCTATCGACAGTTCAATACTGGCAATAGTGCACCTTTCAAGTGGTGACGACAACAGCATGTATAGGTGGATGTTCGATGGCTTAAAAAGCAATAGCGCCAAATGGGATGTAATAGGTATGTCGCAGTATCCATATTGGGCTAATTTACCATGGACTGTTGATGACAATGAATGTCTTGCAAACATGAAGGATATGATCTCAAGGTATCAAAAAAAAGTAATGATTGTTGAAACGGGATATGTTTATAATCAGCCAATAGTAGCCAATAATTTTCTTTTGGACCTGATTGCAAAAACAAAATCAGTTAATGGTCTGGGAGTTTTTTACTGGGAACCGGAATGTTATAACTGGCAAGGATATAATTTAGGGGCTTGGGATCCGGTAACTAAAGAACCAACTTCGGCAATGGATGCTTTTTTAGGTATAAAAGATACTTTAACAAATACAATATCACATGTTGCAATTGAAAAAAATGAAATTTCTGTTTATCCGAACCCATTATCGGGAAATGAATTAAATATCATGCTAACTGGTTTGAAAGGAACTACAACTGTTAGTTTGCTTAATATAAATGGCCAGGTTATCAATTCTAATTCTTTTGCAGGGAAAGACCTGTTCGTAATGAAAAACCTTAAATTGCAACCTGGTATATATTTTGTTGCAATCGATAATGCTGAACAAAAATTAATGAAATTATTTATTGTAAAGTGATTTTTTCAGTGATGGGACAGTTATGTCAAAATGATTTTTTCAAAAATATTAACTTTCTAAACAATTAACTCTTTCAGCAACAATTGATAATGCTTTTTTTTCTTCAATTGTTTCTTTTATATCAAAACCTGTTAACTTTAAAAAAAGTGAAATTTCGTCTTTTGTAAAAACCCTTAAAGTTGTCAAATCGTTATATTCTTTAATTTCCTTTCCATCCTGTATAATATATTTTGCCAGCCAATCGTATGTCCAACCAGTTTTCAGGTTTTTTTTTAAAGTACTGATCCTTTTTATTTTCTTTCCATTATGTTCGATATTCTGTTCGAAATCACCGAAATTATCAAAAATACTATTTGCTTCAAATACCCCAAAAACTAATACACCATTATATTTCAAAGCACGGTGTATTCCATTAAATGTACTAATTATTTCAAGATTTTCAGTTACATAAGCTAAGGAACGCCCTGTAATTAGAACAGCATCGAAATCGAGATTAAATTCCAAACTTCGCATATCGCCCTGGACAAACTTATCTGAATTAGTTTCAGTTCGTGCAATCTCAAGCATTTCATTAAATAAGTCCAATCCCAGATAGTTGTACCCAGCCTGAATAAATCTTCGAGCCAACATCCCGGATCCACAGCCAATTTCGAGTATTTTATTGCAATTGTAATTCTTTAAGATTGAATCATAAAAAGCAAACTCTTTATCGTAATCGAATATGTGCTGATACATTTCATGATAAACTGAAGCCAGAGTCGAATAGAGCTGTGTCATCCCTAAATTATTTTTGCTGTAGTTTAATTAAATTAAGTGCAGAACCGGCCTTAAACCATTCAAACTGACTTTCATTATATGTATGGTTCAGTGCAATCTCATCTTTCGAGCCATTAGCATGATTTACAATACCTTTAAAAGGTTTTCCCGGAATAAAATTTGTCAGCCCGGTTATGTCTATAGAATCATCTTCCTTTATTTTATCGTAATCTTCCTTGTTCGAAAATGTTAAAGCAAGGATGCCCTGTTTCTTTAAATTGGTTTCGTGTATGCGTGCAAATGATTTCACCAGTACAACCTGAACGCCCAGGAACCTGGGTTCCATGGCCGCATGTTCACGCGATGAACCTTCTCCATAATTTTCATCGCCGATTACAATGCTTCCCAATCCGGATTTTTTATAAAACCTTGCCGCTTCAGGTACGGCCATATATTCCCCATTAACCTGGTTTTTGACACTATTGGCTTTTTCATTGAAATAGTTGGTTGCACCGATTAACAAGTTGTTCGAGATATTATCCAAATGTCCGCGATATTTTAGCCAGGGACCAGCCATTGAAATATGGTCTGTGGTACATTTTCCTTTTGCTTTGATAAGAAGCCTGAGAGCTGTCAGGTCTTTTCTATCCCATGCCGGGAAGGATTCAAGCAATTGCAGTCGGTCGGATTTTGGGTTCACTTTTATTTCTATCTCATCTAAATTCATTGCCGGGGCCTGATAACCTAAATCTTTAGCCGAAAATCCTTTTTCCGGTAATTCATGACCGGATGGTTCGTCTAATTTTACAGATTTACCTTCCTCATTTACCAGATAATCTGTTACCGGATTAAAAGTAAGTTTACCGGCGATGGCAAATGCAGTAACAATTTCCGGAGAAGCAACAAAAGCATGAGTATTGGGATTACCATCATTCCGTTTTGCAAAATTTCTATTAAAAGATGTAATAATTGAATTTTTTTCACCTTTATTTGAATTAAGCCTGTCCCATTGGCCTATGCATGGCCCGCAAGCATTTGCCAAAACTTTGCCACCGATTTTATTAAATGTCTCCAGAAACCCGTCACGATCGATTGTAAAACGGACCAATTCTGAACCCGGAGTAATAACAAATTCACTTTTAACCTTCAGGTTTTTGTTTATTGCCTGTTGTGCAAGAGATGCCGATCTGCTTATATCTTCATACGAAGAATTTGTGCAGGAACCAATTAATCCGACTTCTAATTTTTCAGGATACCCATTATCTTTTACGGCTTTTGAAAACTTAGACAATGGCCAGGCTTTATCTGGTGTAAAAGGACCATTAATGTGTGGTTCAAGAGTCGATAAATCTAATTCGATTAGCTGGTCGAAAAAATTTTCAGGATTTTCATATACTTCCTTGTCACCAGTCAGGTGGGCTGAGATTTTATTGGCCAAAGATGCTATTTCTGCACGGCCTGTTGCTTTTAAATAATCGGACATTTTTTTATCGTACCCGAAAATGCTTGTCGTTGCGCCTATTTCTGCCCCCATGTTGCAAATAGTTCCTTTCCCGGTGCAGGAAATTGTTTTGGCCCCATCGCCAAAATATTCAACTACATAACCTGTACCGCCCTTAACAGTTAATAATCCGGCCACCTTTAAAATTACATCTTTGGCTGAAGTCCATCCCGACATTTTTCCGGTCAGCTTTATTCCAATGAGTTTTGGGAATTTTAATTCCCATGGCATTCCTGCCATTACGTCAACCGCATCGGCGCCGCCAACACCAATTGCAATCATTCCGAGGCCTCCTGCATTAACTGAATGCGAATCGGTGCCAATCATCATTCCGCCAGGGAATGCATAGTTTTCGAGAATTACCTGGTGAATAATACCTGCACCAGGCTTCCAGAAACCAATTCCATATTTATTCGAAACCGATGACAGAAAATCATATACTTCTTTATTTGTGACATTAGCCGTTTCCAGGTCTTCCTTAGCCCCGGTTTTAGCCATTATCAAATGGTCGCAGTGTACTGTAGAAGGCACTGCGACAGTTTTCCGGCCAGCCTGCATAAACTGGAGCAAAGCCATTTGAGCAGTGGCATCCTGCATAGCAACCCGGTCCGGGTTGAAATCGACATAATCATTACCCCTTTTAAATATTGCAGGTTTTGTTTCGTTTGATAAATGCGAATACAGTATTTTTTCTGTTAATGTCAAAGGCCTATTTAAAACCTTTTTGGCGGAATTAATTCGTTCTTCCATCCTGGAATAAACTTCTTTAATCATGTCAATGTTGAAAACCATAATGTTAATTTTTACTTTCTGTTATTATATGCAAAATAAGAAAATAAAACAATGGTTTGTTAGAAATGTTGATGAAAGCTGATGGATGGATATTAAAAAAATACAGTTTAATTCATTATAATAATTCAGTTGATATTGCTAAATATTTTATTTTTGTTATCTTGCTTTACTTTTTTATAGCTTAATTTCAAATTGAATTAAAAAACTATTAATAACTCATTAATTAACTAATTAATTGTAATCAAATGGAAAACAATGGTTCTACAACAGTAAAATTTCATAGTGGGCTTCAGATTCCCCTTGAATTGCACAAAGTAAGGATAGTTCAGAAATTGTATCTTAAACCCATCGATGAAAGGTTAAAAGCTATACAAGCAGGTGGTTTTAATACATTTCAATTAAATACCAAAGATATATTTTTGGATATGTTGACCGATAGTGGCACCAACGCTATGAGCGATAACCAGGTATCGTCTATGTTGAGGGCTGATGATGCCTATGCAGGGTCACAAAGTTTTTACCGTCTGGAAGCTGCCGTTAAAGATTTGTTTGGTATTGAATATTTATTACCGGTACATCAGGGTCGTGCTGCTGAGAATATCATTTCTCAGGCATTTATTAAAAAAGGTGATGCGATCCCGATGAACTATCACTTTACTACAACAAAGACCCACATGGAATTGAACGGTGGCCAGGTATTCGAGATTTATACTGATGAAGCCGTTAAAATCAAGAGTAATGTTCCTTTTAAAGGAAATATCGATATCAATAAACTGAAAGATATTGTTAAAAAATACGGTAAAGAAAAAATTCCGTTTATTCGTATGGAAGCTTCTACTAACCTTATTGGTGGACAACCCTTCTCAATCCAGAACATGAGAGATGTAAAAAAGGTTGCTGATGAAAATGGTCTTTTAATCCTTCTTGATGCCAGCTTGATTGGTGAGAATGCCTATTTCATTAAAAAGCGTGAAGCTGAATTTAAGAATACACCCGTTAAGGATATCATTCGTTTGATGTGCAGTTTTGCAGACATCATCTACTTTTCAAGCCGCAAAGTCAGTTCAACACGTGGCGGAGGAATCTGTACACGAAGCAAAGACCTGTATTTAAAAATGCGTGAATTGGTTATTTTGTATGAAGGTTTCCTTACTTATGGCGGCATGTCGATCCGCGAAATTGAAGCAATGGCTGTAGGGTTCGATGAAACTGCAGACGAAACGGTTATCAGTCAGTCGCCAATGTTTATTGAATATGCCGTAAACGAATTGGATAAACTCGGAATACCAGTTATTACTCCTGCAGGTGCATTGGGCGCTCATATCGATGCCAAAGGATTCTTATCTCATCTTCCGCAAAAAGAATACCCGGCAGGCGCATTGGCTGCAGCATTGTTCATTATATCGGGTATCCGTGGTATGGAACGTGGTACTATATCCACAGATCGTGATGCCCAGGGCAATGATGTTATGGCCGAAATGGAATTGCTTCGTTTAGCTTTCCCTCGTCGCGTATTCACCCTTTCACAAACCATGTTCCTGATCGATCGCGTAAATTGGTTATATAAGAATCGCCAGTTGGTAGGTGGGTTGCACTTTGTTGAAGAACCTGCTGTTCTTCGCTTCTTTAATGGTCGTTTAGAAGCCAACAACGACTGGCCGGAAAAATTAGTTAAAAAGTTCAAAGTGGATTTCGGGGATAGCTTATAGTTTCTTAAATTTAAAATTATTACGAGGCTGTGTAAAAAGTTTAAAATGGGCGTTGAGCCTGTCGAAATGCATATTGCTAATCAACATGTTGACACTTTGACAAACTCAGTGTTCCAAACTTTTTAGACAGCCTCTTTTATAAAACTAAGAATGGTTGACTGGAAAAAAATCCGAAGTTATTTTCCTGCTGTAAGTAACTTCACATACTTGAATCCTGCTGGAGGCGCTCCTATGTCAGCTCAGGCAGTAGCTGAGGGAAAAAGATTTTACGATGAGATGCTAACCGGAGGTGATACATTTTGGGACGAATGGCTCGAAAGAAAAGAAGAAGTGAGAAAAAAATTGGCAAAATTCATAAATGCCAAACCAGAGGAAATGGCTTTTACATTGAATACATCGCATGGCATGTCGCAGGTAGCTGCTATGCTGGAAGGCAGGGGAGAAGTAATTACCATGCAAGATGAATTCCCTTCATCGACTTATCCCTGGCTGCACAGAGGGTTCAAACTTAATTTTGTAAAACCTGTTAACGGAATATACCGACTTGAAGATATAGAAAAAGCATTAACTCCCGAAACACGAATACTCGTCAGCAGTTATGTTCAATACAATTCAGGTTTCAGGCAGGATTTGGCGGCTTTGGGCAATTTATGTAAAAGAAGAAACCTGATTTTTGTTGTAAATGCAACACAAGGAATGGGTTCTATGCCAATCAATGTAAACGAAGTCAACCCTGACTTTCTTGTATTTACCTGTTTAAAATGGACATTAGCAGGATACGGCATTGGAGGACTTTTCATTAATAAAAAATGGTTAGGCAAAATTAAATTCCCCTCAGCAGGTTGGCGCAGTGATGTAAATCCCGAACACATGGATAACCAGCATCCAAATTTTAAGACCGATGCTTCCGAAACAGAAGTCGGATGCCCGCATTTTCCTTGCATTTTTGCTCTTGGGGGGGCACTCGATTTGCTTTCCGAAACAGGTCAGATAGAAATTTTTAACAGGATAATGGAATTAAATGGTTATCTCGAAAAGAAACTGAAGGAATTAAATTTACAAATTGCTTCCGTTTTAGATAAAACGTATCGTTCAGGTATTACCGTAATTCGAATGGACAATGCAAAAGAAATAGTCGCTAAACTTCATGAAAAAAAAATAATTGTGTCAGCCCGTGGAGAAGGCATCAGGGTTTCTGTTCATATATTCAACAATTTTGAAGACATTGACAAAATGGTTGCCGCGTTAAAAGAAACATTAAGCGTTTAAAAAATTGGCAATCAAAATAGATTGGCTGTTGATATTGTTTTTTAATTAATTTTATTGAAAATATCAAAAGAGAATTGATGACGCAAGGCGCAATTATAAGAGAAAATGTAAGGATTTCACTTCAATCGATCAGGACAAATTTATTGAGGGCAATCCTTACTATGCTTATAATTTCCTTTGGTATTATGGCCTTGGTGGGTATTCTCACAGCAATAGAATCGATAAAAAATTCACTTAACAGTCAATTTTCATTAATGGGTGCAAATACTTTTGCTTTGATTCAAAAAGAAACTGACGTGCACCGACAAGGGTTTCATAGTCGCATTATTAATTCGCCCAGGATAACCTATGAACAGGCAAGGGAATTTAAAAAGAATTTTAATTTCCCGGCGCTTGTTGCATTATCAACACAATTGACCGGGACAGCTACAATAAAATATAAATCTGAAAAGACAAACCCCAATATTAATGCATGGGGGGTAGATGAGAATGACGTTTACACTTCAGGAAAAATAATTGATATAGGAAGAAATTTTTCTGAAGATGATATTAAAATGAACAAACACGTTGCATTACTTGGTTCAGAAGTTGCAAAAAAAATATTCAAAAACAACGAAAATCCTTTGGACAAAGTAGTTTCAATTGGAGATGGAAAATATAAAGTGATAGGCGTGTTAAAAGAGAAAGGTGCCAGCATGGGAGGTTGGGACAGGGTTGTTTTATTACCAATTAGTAATGCAAGGCAATATTATTCCACGCCTAATCAAACATTTCGGGTAAATATTATGCCTTTAAACCCTGAAAATCTTGATATTGCAATCAGTGAAGCAGAAGGATTGTTTAGGACAATACGCAAATTGAAGGTAAAAGACGAGACTGATTTTACTGTTGAAGCAAGTAACAGTTTAGCTGAAATGTTGATTAAAAGTATACAAAAAGTTACGATAGCGGCAACTATCATTGGAGTTATAACTCTTTTTGGCGCCGCGATCGGCCTTATGAATATTATGCTTGTTTCTGTAACCGAACGAACTTCTGAAATTGGCATCCGAAAAGCGTTGGGGGCAAAACCAAAAACAATAAAGCAGCAATTTTTATATGAAGCAATCATTATTGGGCAATTTGGAGGATTTCTTGGGATCGTTTTAGGTATTTTAATAGGCAATCTGGTATCTTTAATGATGGGAGGCCATTTTTTTATTCCGTGGTTGTGGGTATTGAGCGGTATAACGTTATGCTTTATTGTTGGCGTAGTTGCAGGATATGTTCCAGCCATGAAGGCAGCTAAGGTTGATCCGATTATTTCTCTGCGATATGAATGAAATACTGAATATTTTATATATTTGTACTCTACTAAAGCTCTATTTATGTTAGATTTACACATAGCCAAGTCTTCTAACACGCCTAAAATCGACTTTTTACATGAAGAAGGACTACTTCATTTGGAAGGACGATCAATACCTGAAAATCCCAATGAATTTTACAGACCTCTTTTTCAATGGCTGATGGAATATTTTACGAATCCAAGACCTTTGACTCAAGTTGTAATAAAGCTTGAATACATTAATAGTGGCTCCTCTAAATCACTTTTGGAATTATTTAGGGTAATCAGGGAAAACCATTTAAATGGCAACCTATGTGCTGTAAAATGGTATTATGAAGAAGATGACGAATCTGTTATGGAATTAGGCGAACACTATCAATTTACGTTGAAAATTCCTTTTGAGTTTATCAGTTATTAATAGTTTTGAAGCTAAATATAATAAAAAACCCCGTATCACGGGGTTTTTTAATTAGTATGTCTCGAAATTTATTTTACAGTATCAATATATGCAATCATATCGAGGAGTTTGTTTGAATACCCCCATTCATTATCATACCACGAAATTATTTTAACAAAATTGGCGTTCAACATTATTCCTGCTTTGGCATCAAAGATCGATGTGCGGGCATCACCAATGAAATCGCTTGATACAACTTCATCTTCAGTATAACCTAAAATACCTTTTAATTCACCTTCTGAAGCAGCTTTCATTACTTTGCAAATTTCTTCATATGTTGTAGCCTTTTCAAGCCTGCAAGTAAGATCTACGACGGAAACGTCTAATGTAGGTACACGGAATGACATGCCTGTAAGTTTACCTTTTAATGCAGGGATTACTTTTGTAACAGCCTTAGCGGCACCTGTTGAAGACGGAATAATATTGCCTGCAGCTGCACGGCCACCTCTCCAGTCTTTTGCTGAAGGGCCGTCAACAGTCTTTTGGGTTGCCGTTGTAGCGTGAACGGTTGTCATCAGGCCTTCTGCCATGCCAAATGTATCATTTAAAACCTTGGTAATTGGAGCCAAACAATTTGTAGTACATGAAGCACATGAAATAATATCCATGTCCTTTGTGTAAGTTTTATTGTTTACACCATAAACAAACATTGGAGTTTCGTCCTTCGAAGGTGCTGATAAAATTACTTTTTTAGCCCCTGCCTTTAAATGGGCTTCAGCCTTCGGTTTATCAAGGAACAAACCAGTAGATTCGATAACATATTCTGCTCCAATTTCGTTCCACTTTAAATTGGCTGGGTCTTTTTCTGCGGTTACACGGATATTGTTTCCATTTACAACAAGTTTACCGTCTTTAACACTTACAGTGCCATTAAACTTTCCATGAATTGTATCATAGCGGAGCATATACGACATGTAATCAACATCGAGAAGATCGTTGATACCAACTACTTCGATATCGTTTCTCTGCTGTGCTGCCCTAAATGCAAGACGCCCGATTCTTCCAAAACCATTAATACCTACTTTGATTTTTGACATAATTCTAATTATTTAAATTAATTAATCAATACTTTTTAATCGACCCGCAAAGTTAGGTATTATTATATAAACATAAAAAAAATAAGTAATAATTGAAATCGTTTTTTTAGGGGTAGTTGATAAATTAACCCTAA
>Ga0182027_10010941_pt1 | contig 12867 bp, 9 predicted proteins | sample 712E1DmetaG_FD_121300 | JGI IMG/M metagenome (GOLD analysis project Ga0182027, IMG submission 121300) | Permafrost microbial communities from Stordalen Mire, Sweden - 712E1D metaG (Illumina Assembly) | ecosystem: Environmental > Terrestrial > Soil > Wetlands > Permafrost | place: Sweden...
CGCGGCTCGAAGGTGTTCGGACGGCTCGATGCCGCCTTCTACCTCGCGCTCAGCTTTGATCACGGTGTTGCGGCTCATGCCAGAAGCCGAGGCGACGGCGCTCTTGCCGCCGCGTCCGAGCATCTGCGAGCAAGCCCCTGCCATGACACGGCGCTGGCGCTCGTTCAAATGTGGCAAGACGACCTCGAAGAATCGCGCGAGCGCTTCCGGACCGACCTCCACGTCCTCAGGTTACTACGCGCGTTCTAACGTGCGGTGGACCCTAACGCTAAATGTCTCGGAGCTGCCCCAGAGATGCTGGCCCAGTATACGAACACGGCATCTGAGATCTCCGATCGGTCTGGGAACCCGGTCCCGTATGGTCCATTGGCCAAATGTGGCTGGTGCGTGCCTGCCATCGGATCGACGATTCGGGCGCGCTAACGCGACAGCACCTCTTCGTGATCGAAGGGCCGGTGTGCGATGAGTGCGTGAGAAGCCAGACGAAGACCGATGTGACGGCCACAAGCAAGACAATTCTTTTGCAGGTGAGGCGATCACAAGACGATAATTGACATCAACATTCCTTGGTCCGGCTCAGGTTGGCACTGCCGCTGCGCATGATCCAACTGAAGGCGAAGCGTTCTCAACACCAAAAGGAGCGTGCCAACAACGGGCACCGGCTCGGCTTTCGCGAGTCAGTCACGCACCCACCTCCTCTCGCTCCTGTTCAGTGAGCTTCGCAGCTTGGCGCCAGTTCGATCCGACGCGTCAGCTAGTGCCCTGACCCCAATGCCGGCGCACGAAATCCGAGATGTCCCCGTTGAAACGTTCGGCCTCCTCGACGTGTGGGAAGTGACCGCTCTCCTTGTAGACAAACAACTCGGCACCGGGGATGGCGCCGACCAGGATCTCGGACTGCTCGGACGGTTGGATCCAGTCATGAGAGCCGGTCGCGACGAATGTCGGGACGGCGATGCTACCGAGGAGCGGTTCAACGTCGTAAGCGGGCAGATCGTGACGCAGCATCTCTTGAGCTGTCTTCACGTTCCCACGGACGCGACTCACAGTCTGGGCGATGACCTGCGGATCGGGCTTGACGAAGTAGAGCGAAAGCATCGTGGCCCACCAGTGCAAATACTGTTCGTCGGTCGCCACCTCCCCGTTAAGCAGGGTAGGTCCTAGCGCGATCTGTTCCGGAGTGCCCGCAGTAGCAAGCATCTCTTGTGAGCGTTCCCAGAACCGGTGCGAAGGCGAGGTCCCGACGAGCAGTAGCTGCGAAAGTGAGTCCGGGTGGCGCAATGCGTAGGTCAACGCGATAAAGCCTCCATAGGAGTGCCCCAAGACCACGATTCGTCCGAGTCCGAGGTGTTGCCGGAGGGCCTCGATGTCGTCGGCGAGCTGCGCGAGCCGGTAGGTCGACGGATCAGCATCACTCGAACGGCCGGTGCCGCGGTGATCGAGGTAGACCAACTGGGCCACCTGACTTAGCGGCGTAAACCAGGGTTTGAGAGTGGAGTGGTCGAGAGCTGGCCCTCCGTGGAGAAGGAAGACCACGGGACGCTCCCGAACGGTCGGGCCGTCGACCACAAGTCCCGGCCCTTCGATGTCGAAGTAAAGGTTCACTCCGTTCAAGTTCGCTTGCATTCACTTGCCTTTCGTTTTGGTTATTGCTCTGAACGGTCACGAAGAACGACCAGCTCGTCTGCCAGCGCGTCCCAGGCATCTAGAGGTCCGAGCCCGTCGTCGATACGCGCCTGCAGCTCGCGTCGTACCCAGCTCCGAAAGGCAAGCGGCTGCTGTTGGAGACGTTCGGCGATGATGTCAGCTACGGGCGATGTCCACACCTGCTCGTAGTCCCGCCGCGCCGGACCGAGGTCGATCAACTCCGCTGTGACCGACGTGTCGCGCAGCTGCGCCCGCCGCGTCGCAGTCGCTCTGGCATCGAAGCCAGAGGGCTGCTGCGGTGCGAGCACGACGCCGTAAGCCTCGAGCGCCACCGACTCGGAGAGGAGCCCTGAGCGCACGTCGAAGACGACATCTTCGGGGTCACGATCGAGCCGCGGACCATAGCCTCCGCCTCCAGTGGCCTCGAGGCGCACTCGGTCACCAGGACCGAGGTGCAGTACGTCGATCGCGCCGTAGTGTTCGTGGCCCTCAGCACCCGCGCGCTGAACGAATGCACGGGTACGTCCTGCCGCGTTGCCGCCCTGCGCGCCCCATGGTTCGAACCGGCACCTCTCCATCCCGCGCGCAGTTACGATGGTCTTTGGCACGAGAAGGCGAAACTCGAGACATACTCCCCAGCCGCCGCGGTGCGCGCCGAAGCCAGCCGAGTCGGCGAGCAACTCGTAGCGCTCTACGAGCACGGCGACGTGAGACTCGATGCTCTCGATGGGAGTGTTCTTCAGATAGCCACACGCCGAGTCGTTCCCGGCGACGCCGTCGCCGCGCGCTGTCGCTCCGCCTCCGCCATTCAAGGGCTCGAGCACGCTGACGGAGCGCATTCCCGTGTTCGGGTCCGGCACCGACACCATAACCATGGCCGCCTGGCCGGCTCCAGCCGCAGGGATGCGGTCTGGCACCGCTTGGGCGAGCGCGCCGAGCACGACGTTGTAAAGGCGAATCACCGTCGCGTAACGCACGCCAACGGCCGCAGGGAAGCGTGGGTTGACGACCGTGCCCTCCGGTGCATGGACACGGAACGGCCGGACCAGTCCACCTGTCAAGGGAATGCTCGGATCCTCACTGAGCGCGAAGTTGATCAGTGCCTGCAGCAAGAACGGGTGGCGTTCTCCGTAGGCGGGAAGGTTGAGGGCGGCATCGACTTGGGGATCGGTCCCCGTGTAATCGACAAGTACCTCGTCGTCGCGAACCCGCAGAGTGACCGCGAGACGGATCGGTACTCCGTGCGTATCGTCGTCGAGGTAATCCGAGAACGAATAGTCGCCGTCGGGGATTGTGCGGACGGTCTCGCGGACACGCCGTTCGCTCCAATCGAGGATCTCGTTCATGCCCGCGCGGAGCACTGGCATGCCGAAGCGTTCGACGAGTTCGCCGCATCGCCGCTCGGCTGTGTTCAGCGCGGCCACCATCGCCTGGAAGTCGCCCCAGTTCTGTTCGGGTGTGCGGGCGTTGGCGAGAAGCAGCTCGCGGAACTCAAGATCGAGTTCGCCCTCCCGGTAGAGCTTGTACGGGGGGATCCTGAGGCCCTCTTGATGAATGTCGTAGGCGGTCGGAGAGATGCTGGCGGGCACAAGCCCTCCAACATCGGAGACGTTGATGAAGCACCACGCGAAACAAAGCAGCTCCTCCTCGGCGAAGATGGGCTTGAAGAGATGAACGTCTGGTAGGTGGGTCGCCAGGCCAGCGGTCCCGTAGGGATCGTTGGTTATCACGATGTCGCCAGCACGCAATATGCCGACTGCTCGAATCGCCGAAGACAGGTCGAGACCGACGAAACTCGACACTCCCAATGTTCTGGGGTATGCGAAGAATTCGCCGTTGGGGGTGGCGAGGCCTGTGGCAAAGTCGGCCGTCTCCTTGATGAACGTGGTGTGCGCCGTACGTTCGAGCGTGTGCCCCATAGCCTCAGACGCTGCGACGAAGAAGCTCTTCAGTACCTCGATGGCAACTCGATCAAGCGTCTTCACTTAAGCCGCCCCCGAACGAGAAGGAGTGTGCCGTCCACACCGACTTCGGCGGACCAGGAGGGCGGAACGACGACGGTGGAGTCATCCTGCTCGATCACGGCCGGGCCTTCGAGCCGTTTGCCGATGTCCAGCTCGTCACGTTCATGGACGGCCGTCATGTGGCGTTTTCCGTCGAACAGTGCCCACCGACGATCGCCTCGAAGGTTCGTCGACGAGGAGGTACGCGCCTTCGCGTGTGTCGAAGTCGCCGTGGGTGAGCTCGCAATGGCGCTGATTATGCCGAGCGCGCGGAGACGCACGCTCGTGATCTCCACGGCGCCAGCCGCGTCACTGTGCGAGAACACACGCTCATGAGCGGTGTGGAAGGCGCGCACGAGCTCACCGACATCGGCCTGGCGGACCCAGGCGGCCTGCACCGGCACCTCGATCTCATACGACTGGCCCTTGTACCGCATGTCGGCGGACCACTGCAGCTCGTGGCTGGCAGTCGGTGGCGCCTCCCGGTGCAGCCATTCGCTCGCCTCGGTTGAAAGCTGCTCCGCGATCGTGGTCCCGCGCTCGGCGCCGAGGTCATTGACAGACAAATTGACGCTGCGGATGAAATCGGACGACACATCGGCGTGGAGAGCACCCCAAGCGCACAGCGTGCCGGGCCAACGCGGCACGAGGACGCGTCCGATCCGCAGCTCCTCTGCCAGCGCAGCAGCCAGAACGGGCCCGGCGCCCCCGAGTGGTAGCAGCGTGAACTCTCGCTGGTCGAGGCCGTGGCGCTCCATTACTGAGGAGAGCTCGGTGTACATGTTCGCCAATGCCACTCTGATGATCGCATCAGCTGTCTCCTCGACTCCGAGGCTCAACGGCTCGCCGAGCTTGGCTAGCGCGGCGTAAGCCGAACCTGCGTCCAGCTTCCCCCGGCCGGCAAAGCGATCGGCGGCAAGATAGCCCCCGATCAAGAAGGCGTCCGTGAGCGTCGGCTCCGTGCCCCCGTTCGCGTAACAGGCTGGCCCCGGCTCGGAGCCGGCGCTACGCGGGCCAACCTTCAAGATGCCGGCGGCGTCGAGCCATGCGATCGAGCCTCCGCCGGCGCCGATGGCGGAGACACCAACGGCAGGCACCACGACGGGAAAATCACCCACGCGCTCTTCGTGGCTGGCTACGGGAACGCCCGCGCGGATAACGGCCACATCAGCGCTCGTTCCCCCCATGTCGAGAGTAATCACATTGTCTGTCTGGGCTCGCGCGGCCACCTCGATCGCGCCCACGACTCCGGCTGCGGGACCTGACAGCAGTGTCTGTACCACGTGGTCGCGCGCTGCCGCGGCTGTCATGATCCCTCCGTTCGACTTCGCGATGTAGGGGCGTACTACGACGCCGACGCCGCGCAGTGTCGCCTCGAGCCGGCTCAGGTACTGCGTCATTGCCGGCTGGATGTAGGCGTTCATTACCGTCACGAGCGCTCTCTCGTACTCACGAGACTGCGGCCAAATAGCCGACGAGCGTGAGACGAGGCATTCTGGGCGTCGTTCGTGCAGCACGGCCTCGAGTGCCAGCTCGTGTCCGGGGAAGCCGTAGGAGTGGAGCAAACAGATCGCGACACTGTCAACTCCGAGCGCCGCCACCTCGTCCGCGACACGGTTCATCTCTTGATCGCTAAGTGCAGTCTCGATCGAGCCGTCGACGCGTACCCGCTCGCGCACCGGGACGACGAGTTCACGCGGGACAAGCGGGAGCGGCCGCGTACTGTAAAAGCTCCACGGCAGTGGCAGCCGAAGGCGCCCCAGCTCCAGTAGATCCCGAAAGCCCTCAGTCACCAGCAGTGCTACGCGCGCCCCGGAGCGCTGAATCACGGTGTTGATGGCAAGAGTCGTGCCGTGCACTACATAGTCAACGTCGCTGACGTTCAACCCGTGTTCTGCCAGCACCTCGAGACCCCTCGCCACACTGAGGACAGGGTCCGCGGGGACCGTCGGCGTCTTGAGATGGTGAACTGCGCCCAGACCATCAATTGCCACGAAGTCGGTGAAGGTCCCCCCGATGTCGATCCCGACGCGGACGCTTCCCTTGGGTCGCGCCGGTGCCCCCTGGTACTGCGCGCGGAGCATCCCGGACCTCCCGGGAAGGTCACTTGGACCCGATACCCGACTAATGTCATCATTTCGATGGTTCACATTGACAAGGTAGTCGATCTGGTCCTACCGTGACGACCGCTCGAAGACAAGAACAGCCGAAATCAACGAAATAAAGGAGCAGTTCATGAACCGCCGGCAAGAATTGGCCACAGGACAACCGCGCCGATGGACCTCGCGTCGCCTGCGTTCGGCCGCAACTGTGGCGCTCGGACTCGCGGCGCTCTTGGGTTCTACCTACGCCGGCGCGGCCGTGACGAGCGCAGCGGGTGCGACGTCAACCGGACACGCCGGCCCATCAGGCTCGGTCGTGGTCGACACGAACCGCACGCCTCTTACGCTCGACCCCGCTGTCAGCTGCGGAGACGAGTCAGCCCAGATCATCGGAGGCCTCTACTCCCAGTTGACCCAGTACGGGACCGAGCCCGGTCCGGACGGCACCAAGGCCATCGACCCCAGCAAGATCGTCCCCTACGTCGCCTCCAGTTGGTCGGTGAGCGCCAGCGGCCTGCATTGGACCTTCATTCTCAAGCACGGACTCAAGTTTCCGAGCGGTCGCCCAATTGACGCTGCCGCCGTCAAATACTCGATAAACCGCGTCTACACGATGGACGAGTGCGGGACCGCGTACATCAACTCTGGCTACAAGACGAGAAACATCCTCAGCGTCGCCGCACCCTCCACCTACGTCGTCGTATTCACGCTCGCAAGGCCTGACTCGGCCTTCCCCCAGGTGCTGGCACAGATGGCGGGCTCCATCGTCGACGAGTCGGTCGTGAACCAGCACGGTGGGATCAAGGCCAACACGATCAACACCTGGATGCAGACCCATGACGCCGGAGGTGGGGCTTACCTGCTCAGCAGCTACCAGCCAAGCCAGCAGGTCGTCCTCGTTGCCAATCCCGCCTATACGCTGACCCCCGCGCCAGGGGCGCACAAGCTAACCGTGAACATAGTGACGTCCCAAGAGACACTGCTACTGCAAGCGCAGTCTGGTGCAGCCAACCTCACCTTAGGACTCACACCGGCGAGCGACACGAGCCTCAAGAATGACGCGAGCCTCGAGGTCGTCGCCGACCTCACTCCACTACAGGAGGAAATCAACTTCGTCTGGAAATATCCGCCGTTCAACAACAGGCTCTTCCGCGAAGCGCTCACGTACGCTATCCCCTACCAGGCCGTCCTCAAGAGCGTGGCCTTTGGCTACGGCAAGCTCTACTACGGGCCGGTCAATCCCGAGATTCCGGGTTACGACGCCGCGGGCAGTACGCCGCGACCGTTTGACCTTGCCAAGGCGCGCCAGCTAATCAAGCAGTCGGGGGTCAAGACTCCCGTCAACACGACCATCGTGGTCGCACAAGGCAACGCGACCGAAGAGCAGATCGCGACGATCGCCCAGGGAGAATGGAAGCAGCTCGGGATCAACCTACAGGTCAAGACCCTCAGCCCTGCAGCCTTTGCCAGCGGCATCTTCTCACTGCAGTATCCCCTCAACGTTCGTCTTGGCGGTCCGGCCGTGCTCGAGTTTGGCTATTACACGAGCTACGACAACACCTGCGGAGACGCCTTCAACGTGACAGCCACTTGCTTACCAGCCAATGACGCCCTGCTCGTCCGAGCGCGCGGAGAGCAAAATCCGGCCCAGCGCCAGGCGCTCTACGACCAGTACACGCGGACGTGGGACGCCGCGTCGCCGAAGATCCCCGTCTATGCCTCCGAGGCTGTGGCAGTTCTGAAGAAGGGCACACAGGGCTACGTCTACGACCAGAACGTCGACTATCGACGCCTTGCAGCAGGCTGATCTCGGAACGGTCGCTCCACGAAGGCTGAGGAAATCTCGATGAGTCTGGCACTGCCGGCCGATCTGGAACGGGCGGCAGCGCCAGACTCGGGGCGTTTCGGAATTCTGCGTCAACTCCTTTTCGGAACTCCCGGCAGCACCATTGCTACGGGCGCGTTGGCTCTGCTCGCGATTGCAGTCACGATTGGTCCGTTGGCCTGGGGCAAGAACCCGACGACGCTCAACATCCTCAACGCGCTGCAAGCGCCGTCCTGGGCGCACCCGATGGGGACCGACGAAAACGGCCGTGACGTCTTCGCCCGCTTCCTCGCCGGGGGTTGGCTCTCCTTGATTGCCGCGTTGCTTGTGGCGGTCTCCGCTGCCCTGGTAGGTGGGCTGCTCGGGGTGATCGCCGGATTTGTCGGCGGGATCGTCGACGCCGTGATCGGACGCTTTATGGACGCAATCCTTGCCTTCCCCGCGCTCCTACTGGCCGTGGCTGTCACGGTCGGACTCGGGGCCGGGGTGTGGACCGCAGCGCTCGGCATCCTGCTCGGCGCGATTCCCTGGTACGCGCTGCTGTTGCGCAGCGACACCTTGCGAGTGCGGAACCGGGCGTACATCGAGGCGGCTCGGGCCCTAGGAGCCAGACGCGCTCTGCTCGTACGCCGGCACATCATCCCCCACGTCATGCCGACACTTCTCGTGCAGTTCGCGGCCGTGTTCGGCTACGCGGTCCTCATGCTTGCGGGGCTGGGCTTCATCGGGCTCGGCGCACAGCCACCCACGGCTGAATGGGGATCGATGATCGCCGAAGGGCTTCAGTACACGCTGACTGGACAGTGGTGGATTGGCGTCTTCCCGGGCCTCGGGGTCTTCATCGCTGCGTGTGCGACGGCCGTGCTCGCCGATCAGATGGCCAAGGTTCTCGACCCTCGCAGGACGGAGGGCTGAGGTCCGTGCGCTTTTTCATCTCGCGTCTGGTCGGTGGTGTCGCGTCCATCTTTGGCGCGTCGGTTCTCGGCTTCATCTTCTTACGGCTGCTGCCGGCGAACCCGACACGCCTTTTGCTCGGGCCTCTCGCGTCGCCGGCCGCGGTACGCGCTCTGAGGTTGCAGATGGGACTCAATCGCAGCGTCCCTGTGCAGTACTGGGACTACATCTCGCAGTTCTTCCGGGGAAGCTGGGGCTACTCGTACATTTACGGCCGTACCGTGCGCGAGCTGATCGCTTCCCGGCTGCCCGCTAGCTTGGAACTCGAGCTGTGCGCCTTCGCCATTGCTCTTTTCTTTACTTTGCTGCTCGCCCTGCTGACCACGTACCGACCGCACCGATTCCTCAGCGGGCTGACTCGCGGCCTTGCACTTTTCGGCCAGAGCACGCCGGTGTTCTGGCTTGCTCTCGTGTCGCTCGTCGTGTTCGTATCCTGGCTGAAGATCTTGCCCGGACCGAATGGACAGCTGAGCGCGGGTATCACACCTCCGCCCGTGACAACCGGCATGGTCCTCATCGACTCGTTGCTCGCTGGCGATCTCACGGCCTTTTGGAACGCGTGCGAGCATCTCGTACTGCCAGCAGTGGTGCTGTCATTGCCAAGTTTTGGCTTCCTCGTCCGGTTACTGCGGGCAAATCTGTTGGACGTTGCTCACGAGCCGTTCTTGCTCGTGGCGCGCGGGCGCGGGCTCAGCCGCTGGAAAACCTATTCGCGCCATGCCTTGCCGAACGCTGCCCTGCCGACGCTCACCGCCAGCGGGTTGCTTCTCGCCCAAATGCTCGCTGGAAGTGTCTTCGTCGAGACCATCTTCAACTGGCCAGGAGTGGGGGCGCTCGTGGTCAACTCCGTCTCCAACGAGGACTACAGCGTGGTGCAGGCCTTCGTGTTGCTCAGCGCGTGCGCCTACGTGGTGCTCAACGTGCTCATCGATCTCCTGTCCGGCGTGCTCGACCCACGCGTTCGCAGGCGCGCGGCCTGATGAGCGCTCTCCAGCCCTCAAACCCGGTGCTCGTCGTGGCGAGTCTCCAGACCGAGTTCCGCATCGCCCGCGGCAAGGTGCAGGCGGTACGTGACGTATCGTTCACTCTGGAACAAGGTGAGCGGCTCGGCATCGTTGGCGAGTCGGGGTGCGGCAAATCCGCCATGGCGCTTTCAATCATGGGCCTGATCGAACCTCCCGGTTTCATCGTCGCGGGCAGCGTCAAGCTCGTCGGCCAGGAGTTGGTGGGCCTTCCGGACCGCCGTTTGCGCAAGATCCGTGGTCGTGAGATCTCCTTGATCTATCAGGACGCTTCCGCGGCGCTCGATCCCGTCCGATCGATCGGTGCCCACCTGCTCGAGGCCATTCGAAACCACGACGCCACCATCGGGCGCGCGGCTGCCCGACGCCGTGCCGTCGAGCTGCTGCGCGACGTGGAGGTACCCAACGCAGAGCGTCGCCTGAATGACTATCCCCATCAGTACTCGGGCGGCATGCGCCAACGAGTCGTCATCGCGTGCGCCCTCGCCCATGAGCCCACGGTGGTGATCGCTGACGAGCCGACGACTGCACTCGACGTGACTACCCAGGCGCAAGTGCTCACGTTGCTCGGGCGGCTCGTCGAAGAGCGCCGGACGGCTGTGGTCCTGATCACGCACAACCTTGGCATCGTCGCTGAGTTCTGCGACACCGTCCGGGTGATGTACGCCGGGCGCTTCGTCGAGCAGGCCAGCACCGAGACGCTCTTTACTACCCCACGGCACCCCTACACCTCCGCACTGCTCGGCTCGGTACCACGCGTGAAGCAACTGCTCACCGGCCCACTACCTGCGATCGGGGGCAGTCCCCCGGACTTGGCAAGTGTCGGACCGGGGTGTGCGTTCGCGCCGCGCTGCCTGCGCAGCCGAGGGCGTGAGATCTGTCAGACAACGGCGCCAGCGGCGCCGCTTCGTACCGACGGGCATATTGTTGAGTGCCACTTCGCTGACGAAGACGACGCGATCTTGGCCGACGAAACACAATGAGCTCTACTGTCGCAGGGGCGCCGCTACTGGTCGTCGAGAACATGACCAAGGAATTCCCGGCACAACGGCGGTTCCTGGCGGGCAAAGCCTCCAGGCCGTTGCTGGCAGTCGATCACGTCTCCTTCAGCGCTACGCGTGGCGAGACCTTTGGGATCGTTGGTGAGTCCGGCTGTGGGAAGTCCACGTTGACGCGTGCCATCCTTCGCTTGATAGAGCCGACAAGTGGGCACGCCTATTTCGACGGGATCGATCTCGGATCGCTCGACGCGACAGCCCTACGAGCGATCCGGAGTCGCCTGCAGGTCGTCTTCCAGGACCCGTTCAGCTCGCTGGATCCTCGGATGAGCATACGAGACATCGTCGCAGAGGGCCTTGAGATACACGGGGACGGCGACCGCTCTGAGTGCCGCCTGCGCGCCGCCGAGATGCTCGAGCTCGTCGGCATTCCTCCAGCGGTGCACGGAAACCGTCCCGATGCTTTTTCTGGCGGCCAACGACAACGAGTCGGCGTGGCACGCGCGCTGGCGATGCGTCCCGAGCTTGTGTTTCTAGATGAGCCGATCTCCGCCCTCGACGTGTCGATCCAGGCCCAGGTGCTGAACCTCCTTCGCAGGCTGCAACTCGAACTGGGCCTCACCTACGTCTTCATCGTCCACGACCTCGCCATCGCGGAGTACTTCTGCGATCGCGTCGCCGTCTTGTACCGTGGCTCGATCGTCGAGACCGGCGCTCGTGCGCAGTTGTTCGAGGCACCGCTTCACCCCTACACCGTCGCCTTGTTGTCAGCTGTCCCGGAGCCTGACCCCAAGCGCTCGCGGCATCGCCAGCGGATCGTCCTTCAGGGCGACGTTGCACCAGTGCACTCCGACACAGTCGGTTGCCGCTTCCGTGCCCGTTGCCCTGTAGGCAAGGACCGTGCTCTGTGCGCGACGCTTTCCCCGCCGTTGCAAGAGCGCGTCGACGCTCATCAGGTCGCCTGTCACTTCCCCGGGGAATTGCGGGTCTCACCTTGACGGCCTTGTTGTCTTACTGCGGGCACGACATCTCTCGGTCGCTGCCCCGTATGTGAACGCACGTCGGCGTGGCCATAAAGACATGCAAGGAGGCTCTCGTGGGAAGAGACAGGATTAAGAACGCGCTGAGTACGCGCAAACTCGACCGCCCAGCTGTGGCTGCCTGGCGACACTTTCCGCAAGACGATCAGGACCCGAGGGCTTTGGCAGAGTCGACTATCCGGTTCCAGCTCGAGTACGACTGGGACTTCGTAAAGGTCACTCCGTCTCAGTCCTATCTGGCCGAGTTGTGGGGAGCCCGATCGGTATACCGGGGTGATCCTCTCGGCATCCGTGAGTTCGTCGTCCGACCCGTGAACAGCCTGGGGGACTGGAAAGAGGTCGTGCGGGCGAGTCCGACAGTGGCGTTGCATTCCGTCTCGAGCTACGTCGAGGCGGTCAGCAGAGTCCGAGACGGTCTCGGCGACGAAGCTGTGATCCTGGCCACGGTCTTTTCACCTTTGAGTATTGCGAGATACATCGCTGGAGAAGAACTGTTCCTGGCCTCTGTGAGACGGGTCCCATCAGACGTGCAGTGCTTTACCGATATTGCCGCAGATGTTGTCACCGACGTCATCGAGAGGCTGGTCGCAGCAGGTGCAGACGGATCCTTCATCTCTCTGTTCTCAGCAGGCAGCAGTCAGTTCGGCGAGGCCGAGTATCGGTCCGCTGCCGAGGAAACCGACCGGAGGGTATTTGATGCGGCCCAGATCGGCTGGTTCAACATCGCACACTTTCATGCTCCTTACCCCTTGCTGAACGTCGCCAACGACTATCGCGTGGAGGCGGTCAGCTGGGACTGTCACCAGGGCTCGCCCTCAGTCGAGGAAGCTGGCCGGCTGTGCCCAGACAAGGTGCTCATCGGCGGGATCGACCAGCGCGGCTGGTTGCTGACCGAAGAGCCGACCATGGTCGAGGAGCGAGTACGTCGACTCGTCGACACGACTTTCCCGACTGAATCCGCGCGTTTGATAGTGGCCCCCGGTTGCACGGTCTCGCAGGCAACGCCACAAGGCAACCTGCGGGCGCTGCGCCACGGTGTTGAGCCGCGCGAGCCGCTGGCGCCACGATGAGGTCACCGGTTTTCCCTCGCATAGCTGGGACCGTTGCCCGTCGGCCAAATGGCTCGGGCTTGAGCAGGGCATCCAAATGAAATAGGGCTCTTCCGGGATTTCAGTGGGTAACCCCGGTCAAGGAGTAGCAGGGTAAAGCTGGAGACCGCCGAGATGGAACCAGATCGCGGTCTTGAAGTTCTTGCGGTTGCGATATCCACGCCCAG
>Ga0182027_10010942_pt1 | contig 12867 bp, 4 predicted proteins | sample 712E1DmetaG_FD_121300 | JGI IMG/M metagenome (GOLD analysis project Ga0182027, IMG submission 121300) | Permafrost microbial communities from Stordalen Mire, Sweden - 712E1D metaG (Illumina Assembly) | ecosystem: Environmental > Terrestrial > Soil > Wetlands > Permafrost | place: Sweden...
CGTGCCGAACGCGGGCGTGAGTTACGTCCGGTTCTCCATCTACGACCTGCGGGGCAGGGTGGTGTGGCAGAGAACGGTTGACCAGCGCGGCGCGCGGGGAGCGCAGGAGATCGCGTGGGACGGCATGTCTCTGGGCAAACGCAGGGTGGCCAGCGGCGCCTATGTGGTACGCATGGTCGCTCTTGACGAAAACAACAGGCTGGCCGCGACGTTCGAAAAACGGATGACGTATGTGCCGTAAAAAGTTGAAAAGTTTAAAGTTGAAGAGTTGAAAAGTTGAAGAGTGAAGAAACAGGGTGCGCGGGCCGGTTCCGGGAATTCCGGAATCGGCTTCTTGCATTTTTGCGGCGCCTCCACTGCAAGCCAATTCCGCCGAATATATTTGAACACCCCCCGCTAAAAACGCGACTATTCAACTACTCACGAAACGCACTGACGTGCCCTGCAACCCGGTATGGGCACATTTGAGGCTCAGCCGACCATGCGATGAAACGGTTGGACCCGGCATCGAAATGATGATATAATATGTTGGGGTAAATCGTGGTTCTGCTTCATGTGCGGGGCCAGAAGGAATTATTTTTGTCCGTCGCTGAAGAGAGGCGGAGGGGAATTGTCTTTGTTGTTCGAAAGTTGGGGGGATTGTGATGAAGCGGAGAAGGATGAAAATTGACAATTGGAGCATTCGTTTGGCGGCGATACTGGGCGGGGTTCTGCTATTGGCCGGAAGTCTGAGGGCCGCCACGGTGGATAATACGGTCATCAGCGCCCAGGACAACAGCCAGCAGGATTCAGCCGGGTCGTGCGCATACGGCGGTCAGGCCTATTACGACATGGGTCATGCTCTGCCTCCCGAGGGCGTCATGCTTGACGGGATACGATTTGAAGAAGTTCAAATACCGGGAGGGGCGACAATAAACAGCGCATTTCTTCAAGTTTACGCCGATCCCACTTCCACGGACATCAATGCGGTCACCCTTACCGTTGCCGCCGAATCGTTGAAGGTTGGTGATATTGGGCCGCCCACTCAGACCACTCTTAATGCTTTTGGCGCCGGAGCAAACGATATCGGCTCACGACATTTGCTCGGAACAACGACTACGTGGACTATTCCTGCCGGAGCGTGGACTGCCGGCACAATGTACCAGGTTGATGTTTCTCCGATACTCAGGTACATGATTTCAAACGGCCTCTGGGTAAGAGGCATGAATGTAAATTTTGTCATATCTGTGTCCAGCGGCACAGGTTGGCGGAGATACGTCTCATATAGCGGCAATCCTGCCCAACGGCCTCACCTTCACGTCGATTACAATGCACCTGTTCGAACGAACATCGCCATGGGGAAAACGGCAACATCGAGTAGCAATGAAGGGGGATATCCCGCGGCCAATGCAGTTGACGGTCTTGCTGATACACGATGGGGTTCAAACTGGAATGGAGATCCAATCAAGGATTCGGCATGGATTTATGTCGATCTGGGTGCGCAATATGCGATTGACTCGGTTTTTATCGACTGGCAGAATGCCGGCGCACTGCAGTATAGAATCGAGACGTCTAACGCAGCCAGTCCCAATGATCAGGGATGGACAGCGGTTGCTACCGTTGCAAACGGAATAGCTTCCGAACGGAGAGGATTCAAGCTTGCCACGCCATCCATTGCGGAGTTCGTTCGTATGAGAGGGGTAAAACGCCTTGGCACTTATGGCTATTCCCTTTACGAATTAGAAGTGTATGCTGCAACTTCCGACATTCAGGTCACTTCACAACCGCAGCCCGTAACCGTCCTCGCGGGGGCGCAAGCGTCCTTTACCGTTGCGGCAACGGCAAGCGGCAGCGAAACCATAACCTATCAATGGCAAAAGTCAACCGACGGTGTAACCTGGAACAATGTGGGCACAGGCGCCACCACCTACAGCTTTACCACTGCCGCGGGCGACAACGGCGCAAAGTTCCTTTGCAAGATGACAAATACCACAGGTTACACCTATTCTTCAGCCGCCCTTCTCACCATCTGCACCGCGCCCGGCTTTTCCACGCAGCCCACGCCCGCAACCCAAATCGTCACTGCCGGCAACACCGTTACCTATTCCGTTGCCGCAACCGGAACCGGCGGGGCATTTACGTATCTTTGGCAGCAAAGCAAGGATGGCGGGGCAACGTGGCCCAATGCCACGGGCACGGGAGTTACATCGGCGACGTTCATATCTGCCGGCTTGACTCCCGCGGATAATAATTCCCAGTTCCGTTGCCAGGTTTCCAACGGATGCGGAAACCCAACTGTTTCGAACGCGGTGACCGTTTCGGTTTGTACGCCGCCCGCAATCGCCGTTACCGGTCAGCCGGTTGGATGGGCCGGCATTTCCGGTTCAACCGCATCCTTTTCCGTTGGGCTAACTCCGGGGTTTTCAACCCCGGTTACCTATCAGTGGCAAAGAGGTGGCCCCGGGGCTTGGGCACCTGTGCCGGCCGGAAACGGAAGTGGTACTTCGGCAACCTACACGTTTACCGCTCTGGCTACGGATAATGGCGCTCAATTTCAGTGCCTTGTTACGGGAGCATGCGGGACCCCCGTTGCCACTTCAAGTACTGCAATCGCGTCCGTGTGTTCACCTCCAGGTTCCACAATGGTTTCACCCTTGAGCCAAACCGTCACTGCGGGTCAGAATGTCACGTTCAAAGACAGTGCGAGCGGCGGCGGCCCCTATCATTACCAGTGGTATAACAGTCCTAACGGCACAACGTGGACTGTTACAACCGCAGGTGATACATTAGCCACTTTAAGCTTTGCAGCGCAGGCTTCACAAAGCGGCTATTCGTTCAATTGTCAAGTTACCAATGGTTGCGGTACTACGCCCGCTACCTCTGCCGCCGCAACGCTCACTGTATGCACCCCGCCGAATATCTTGGTTGCGCCCAGTAATGCCAGCATAAATGTCGGCGACTCAGCCATGTTTAGCGTTAGCGCAACAGGAAGCAATCTGCAATATAAATGGTTGCGGTTGAACGGCACGTGGGCACCGGTAACGGTCGGGACCGGAGGCACAACGGCAACGTACAAGTTCTTGCCGGTCCCGCCCGGAGACAATGGCGCGCAGTTCAGGGTTGTCGTATACAATGCGTGCGCCAACCCTGCTACCGATACTCTTGGCCCGGTTTCCCTTGCCATTTGCACGCCTCCGGTTATAACAAAGCAGCCTGCAGATGCAAATGTCAATCCCGGCGCGGTCACCACTTTTTCCGCAGCAGCCACTGGCACGAACATCACCTATCAGTGGCAAAGGGGCGACAGCCTTGGGCTCACGTGGACTCCGATACCCAACGCCACGGCAGCCAGCTACGTGGACACGCCGTCGGTGAGTGACAATGGCGCCCAGTTCAGGTGCTCAATTGCAGGTAAATGCGGAAGCGCCGTAACGACCCGTGCCGCGAAGCTCATCGTTTGCGTTCCCGTCAAGGTCACCCAGCAGAACATCGGTGCCGATTCGGTGCTGGTGGGTGCGAACGTAAGGTACAGTATGGCGGCGCAAGGCACTGCGCTCAAGTTCCAGTGGATAAAAAGCTCGGGCGGCGGTGCGTTCGCGCCGATTCCCGGCGACACGGCCGACAGCATTTCTTTCTCGGCGGCAAAAACCGACAGCGGCACCACGTTCCGTTGCATAGTGTCGGGCCAGTGCGGAGGGCCGGACACGGGAAACCCGGGCCTGGTTCGGGTGTTTACTCCGGTGCATGCCGTTTTCGGCGCATCAGTGACGGCGGGGCTCAAACCGCTTGCGGTGACGTTTACAGACTCGTCCACGGGTGATTTTGTCAAGCGCGTGTGGAACTTCGGCGACAAGACTGCGGACTCCGCCAAGAGTGTTTTGCACACATTTTCGGACACGGGCAACTATACCGTGCGGCTTACGGTAACGGGTCCGGGCGGCACAGACTCTACGTCGAAGAACATCTTTGTGTACCCGCTGGGCGCCGACCCGATCCAGTTGACCGGATCGTACGTGTCGCCCACAAAGGTGTATGTCACATTGTCCAACTTCCTGTCCATAACGCCGCCCTCGCCGCTGGTGGGCCTCGACTCCGTGGGAATATGGTACAAAACAGGAAGTCTGCCGCAGACGCCGGCACAGTCCTCATATCTGCGCAGTTACCTTCTTGCCACGCTCAAGTCCCACGGAACGTCTGCGTATTCCGATACGCTCCCGGTACCGGCGCTCACCGGCAGCGACAGCGTGTACGGGCTCATGAACGGTATTTTCTGGTCCGACGGTTCGAAGAGCACCTTTAGCGCGGGCAACGGGGGCCTGGTGCTGATGAAGGATACGCTCCCCATCACAAACAACCTCCGTATTTCGGGGCAGTACGCGCCCGACGATACCGCGATGGTATATCTCGACAATGTCAACAAGCTCGACACCACGCGGGTCGACTCGGTGCTTGTGTGGTACAGCCTCACCGGCGCGGCCACCCCGGACTTTACCGATAAGAACTTCACGTTGAGGCTGAACGCCAGAAGCGTTGCACGCACCGGCACCGGCGACACCTTTCCTATTGTGAATCCGCTTTTCAACAACGAGCAGAGGACCTTCACGACTGCGGTGGTGCTGGTGGGTCATAATGGCCGCTACAGCGATATAAAAACCACCAGTTTTGTGGTGGGGAAGAAGCGGCCGGCCAATCCGATATTGCTGCGGGCGAGTGCTCCATTTTCCAACACTGTTAAGCTGTCGTGGAACAGCCTCGCGGGCTTAGGCGTGGAAAGGATTAAGATCTGGTATCGCGCGGGTTCTCCCATACCATTGCAATACGATTTGTCTACGCTCAAACTCGATTCACTCGTGCCGTCGGTGGCCGATACGGCCATCGCCAGCGCTAATTTTACTGGAAACACCACATACTACTTCGGCGCCCAGGTCTACGCAAACGGACAGTGGTCGTACATTACGGACAGTTCGAGCACGAGCGTCCTTACGCCCAACGACGGCGCACCTCTGCCCGCCAACAATACGGCGATCACGTCGCTTGTATTCGATTCCTCGTCCAACCAGATCAAGGTGTGCTGGACTTCGGATTCGAGCCTGCTTGCAAGCGGAGACAGCCTGCCGCAGATCGGCATCGTGTATTCCACCGATTCCTTTCCCGCGGCCGCCGGCGGCAATGCGCAGGTGGTGGATGATACGGGCAAGACTGGATGCGCGTATGTAAAGCTGCGCGAGAACCTGGTTTTCAACCAGACCTATTTTGTGTCGCTGTGGCTGCGGGCGTATGGCCGGGCCTGGACCGCGCCCGGCGCTCCCGGCAAAGACTCCGTGCATGTTCCTTTGTACAAATGGCAAAACGTGATGCTCTTCTCAAAAGACTACGACACGGTGTATGCCTTTAACAACCAGTTGCGTTTTACGAACCTGCCGGGCGACGGGAGCCGCGTCTCCAACATCGTGCGCGCCGATTCCGTGACGCCGTACGGGTTCCTGCCGGTAAGCATCGCGTTTGAATTCCAGACAAAGGACGCGGGCGTGCCGTTTAACGTGGGGCTCAAGGTTTCGTCGGTTCCCGCAGGATACACCTACACGGCAATCCGGATATTCCGGCTCACGGCATCGGGCCTTTGGATCGTGGACACTACCGCCCTTGCCGTTGATTCGGCGCACGGGTATGTGTCGGAAGTCACCAACAATCTCGTGTATCCGTTCATGGCGGGAGTCGACACGAGAAAGCCGTCGGCGTTGACACTCACCAACGTCAGCGATTCTGTACCGTCAGGTGTGGCGATTGTCGACTCGTTCAGGCTCAGCGACAATATCGCCAACCTCAAGTGGCGGTTCGAGTCTTCCAGGGGAGGAGAGTCGTTCCAGACCGGAGACACGACCCAGTCCGGCAGGTTGACGGACACGAGCCAGACCGTTTCGGTCACGATCCCGTCGGGCGTGGTGAGTTCGGACAATGGCGTGCGCGCGTTGCTCATCGTCACCGACGGAACGTACATAGATACCGTCGATGTTTCGCGAAGGGTGATCTCCGGCAGTTCGGACCTGGTATCTACTGCAAGTGAGCAATGGGTGCCCATGAGTTCCACGGTAGTTCTCGACACGCAGGCTGCCGCCCAGGTGCTGCTGCCGCTTGCAGGGACCGCGTGGAAATACGACGAGACCAGGTTCAGGATTTTCCGCTGGTATGCGTCTGCCGCAAATTCGGCGCGAGATGACAAGTGGGTGGAATATGCCGACACCGCGAAGCAGATGTTCGATTTTGCCCGCGGTACCCTCGTATGGGTCAAGACAAAGGTTAGAACGTCGGTGCGTTTCGGCCGCGGCGTGACGCCGTCACTCACGCAACCCTTTATCGTGACTCTTCCGTCAAAACAATTTGTCGACCTGGCACTGCCGTTCAAGTTCGACATCAGGGTGGTGGACATACTGGGTGCCACCAGGGATTCGATGGCCGCATCTGATTCACTCAAGGCGGATTCGATCTTGATCTACGGTTGGAAGCAAGATGCGACGGGCAAGTATGGCCTGAATAAGCTGTACGACAACACTATGATAAGTCTACAATACAATAATGCCGCTCAGCCGCTTGGCGGAACCGAGCCCACCGGGTTCTCGTTTTACAATGACTGCGATACTGCCGTGCGCCTCGTTATCCCGCCCGTCCCGCAGTCAATGTCCACCCGATTGGCCAAGAAAGCCGCGAGCCGGCAGGGATGGTCGCTCACGGTGACCACGGCCCTCGGCGACGGTAGTTCGGTATCGTCTGTCAATTGTGGGTTTACGAAGGTGAATTTGGCGGCTATGACGTTTCACCCCATGGCTCCGTCGTTCGGCGAAGCGTCGGTCGGCGTGTTTGACAGAACGACAAAGCGGGTCTTTGGCGATGCCATAGCGCATTCCCAGGACGGCGGCGGGTGCTCATTCCTGCTTGCGTTCTGCAACGACGCGCAGGGAAAACAAACCTTCACCTACCATATCCGGAACCTGCCCCTGCTTCCGAAGGGGGTGCAGGCCGCAGTCTTCAACGACGTCACCGGCGCGTTTGAAGACATGTCGAAGGACTCGCTTGCCGTCGCGGTGGGGGGCAATTCGAAGAGTTACCGGTGGCTGCTCGTTGGACCAAAGGACTACCTTGCCAAGGAAGCGGCGCTGCTGAAACCGGCGGTACTCAAACTGTTCGGGACGTATCCAAACCCGTTTGCGTCAATGGTGCACATCAGGTACGGCCTTCCGTACGACGGCATCGAAAGGCTCAGGTTCGTCATCTACGATGTGCGGGGAAAAATCGTATGGCAAACCGAAATCAAGAACGTAGCGCGCTACGGCGTAAACGAACTCACCTGGAACGGCCGCTCCGTGGACGGCCGGCCGGTTGCAGCCGGTGTTTACATACTGCGAATGGCAGCGACAGGGCCGGGCCTCAAGCAGCCTGCCGTGTTTGAGAAGAAGATGACGTATATGCCGTAAAGTAGTTCAAAGTTGAAGGTTGACAGTTGACAGTGGAATACGGCGACAGGCCGTTGAGACTGCCGGCAGTTCGGGATTTGCCGCTTTTGCGAGGATGATGTCCCGCTGTGACAGGCGGGACATCATCCTTTTTGTTAGGTCCTCTTGCTGAAGGCAGCTGTTCCTTTCGGCGCGCGGCTCAAAGGCTCGGATTCCGGGAACAACTTGATGGTGTGGAGTTTACATAGACCGTTGGGGCAAACGCGTGTCCAACGGCCTGTATGTGCTGTATGCAAATGCGGGCCCAAGAAGCATCAAGCAGAAGTTGTTCGTGACGAATTGAACGGTCTTCTTTTCTTGTTCTGAAAAGACCCGCGACCGCGTCGGCTTTTGTGCCCTCGGCCGATTCCGGACCTCGGGAATTTCCACAGGTCCCTGGCAGAACCCAAGACTCTTGACAGCAGCGCCTGCTGCTTCCTATATTAAGTTAAGCTAGCCTACACCGGGGCAACACCTGCTGTCCGGTCTGCAATTCCACAAGAGTCAAGTGCAGCTTACACGGTATCGGGCCTCTTTCTGTTTACATGACGAGGGATGTCATCATGCGTTTGTGCGGCGTGTTGCTCTTTCTTTTGGCGACGGGAAACGTTGCTCTTGCCCAGGTAGCATCCGACTATTACAACAAACCGAGCCAGGAATTGTTCGAAAGCGTGTCTCAGGAGAGCACGTTTGTTCACCGCGGCGGTTTCCTGCCCTGTTACAAGTGTGTGCGGCAGTGGGCAAAAGAGAACAGGGACAAATACAATTTTCTCTCCGTTGCCTGCAGCGATTCTTTCGGCATTGTACGGGTGACTTCATCGTTCGATTGTCAATATCTTCACGGCGGCAATCGGCCCGGGATGCTCACGGCATGCAATTTGATCCTGACGTCGTGTTCGAATTCGCTCAAGATCGGATTCGCAGACCTCAAGTCAAGAGACTGCGGTGCGTTGTGGCGGATTTCAATCGAAAAGGAACTGGTCCACCTCATCTCACTCCTTCCTGATTCGGTTCCATCGCCAAGTAATCCTGTTGCCGCGGTTCACATCTATAGAGGCTTGGGTTATCCCGGGATTGTGGACTCCATTTTTGATGCGATACGTGCCGACAGTATCGCTCATGCCGACAGCCTCTTCCATGCGCACATTTCGGATTCCATTGCCGCACTGGGACGGATTGCGTCCGCGGTCGACGCGGACAGCGCTGCGGGAATTTTTGCGGCCGCTCACAGGGAAATCGACAGTATCGGCATCGTGGTCCACAAAGACTCTGTTGAAGAACAGAATCTGGCGGCGATAATTTTCAAAGGTCAGCCTGTTCTCAAAGGGAAGAATGTGACCACCGACGCGAAACTTGACTGCCTTGTCTTTTTCCTTTCCAACAAGCTTAGAACCGTGGAACAGGTGAAGGCATATCTCGTTTGTCTTGAAAAGCTCTGCAACGATCAAATGGCACTTTATTATGCTGCCAGGAAGGTGGTGTCGCCCGAGCAGAAATATCTGTGCGTGCTCTACTACAAGAAACTGCAGGGCGACTACGGCAAAGTGCAGGCCATGCTTTACAAATTGGAAAACGGCAAAAGAGAAATATCCAGCCCGGTGGAAAGCGAGCGCTTGGCGCCGCGGTAGGAGCGAGGCACGTCCCAACAAAAAAACGGTTGACAGCTTCACCCTCCGGGCGTTGCTGTCAACCGTCAACTTTTAACTGTCAACTACCTTACAATCCCTGTTTCTGCTCGCCGTTCCCCAGAAGCCTGCTCCCTAGAATCTGATTGTCGGACCCATACATGCAGCAAGGTTGGTTCGAGGCGACCTTGAAATCGAGCTTCGCCCGTGGGCTGCCGAATTTCGGGTCAAAGGAGAAATTGTCGGCCGGGATCGTGCGGCTCACCGCAAGGTTGCCGAACAAGTCGTTTTTGGTAAGCTTGGTCCTGTCCGATTTTGCGGAGAGCTTGACGCCCATCCGTTCGTTGAACGCGATCATATTGTTTTCGATGATGGCGTCCGAGCTGCCGCCGAGCGCAATGCCGTTGTTGCCGTTGAAGCATAGGGTGTTGTGGTTGATGGATGACGATGTCGAACGGATGTCCCAGCCCTGAATTCCCGATGCGCGGTTGAACACGATGATGTTGTCTTCGATTCTCGGCAGGTGTCGAACGCAGATGATGCCCGTGCCCCAGTTGTTGATGATTCTGCAGTTGACAATGGAGTTGCCCGCGTCCTTGGAAAATACGCCGATGGTGCCGTTGCGGATTTCAAAACCGCTCAGTACGCAATTCGCGGAGAGCGATACTATGGTGCCTTTTCCGCTGCCGTCGATGACCGCCTTGAATGTGTTGCGTGCGATAAGCGAGACCCCCGCCTTCACAAAGATGAGTTCCGGATAAACGCCGTCGGCGACCCACACGGTGTCGCCGGATTTGGCGTTGATCATGGCCTGGCCGATGGTCTTGACACCTACCGATGGGACCGAGATGGATTCTCCGGCCCAGGAGGTCGCCGAGAAAAGGAACGAGAGGACGGCCAAGAGGCCGATCCTGTTTCGCGCGCGCGTAAATGCAGACATATGCCAGCTCCGTTCTTGAGGTTAATAGGAAAAATGTGCGCCTATTTCGGTGTTGATGCTTAAAATCAGACTTTTCAAAGGGGAATCGGCGGCCAGGGAAAAATCGAGTTTGCCGCGGGGCGCCGTAAAGTGTGGATCGAGAGAATAGTTCTTGGATGGCTGTGCCGACGGCGTGCGTCCGTTCTTGTAGAAATCGTTATTGGCCATGCTCGTCCGCACATTTTCAACAATCTTGACCGCTTCGTTCTGGTTAAAGGCTATGATGTTGGATTCGAGCACCACGATGGAGTTCCCGCCGAGTGAAATGCCGTTGTTCATGTTAAACGCAACGGTGTTGCGGTTGATTGCCGCGGACGTGGAGCTCAGGTTCCATCCCTGGATTCCCGACCCGCCGTTGAAGACGATAACGTTGTCCAGGATGCTGGGAATGTTGCCGACGCACAGAATACCCGATTCGCGGTTGCCGGTAACGCGGCACAGGAGGATTGCATTGCCGCCGCTCTTCGAAGAAATGCCGATGGTGCCGTTGCGAACCTGGAACCCGCACAGCGTTGCGTTGCCTCCCAGGGTGACAACGGTGCCCTTGCCGCCGCCGTCGAGTGCGGCGCCGAGCAGCGAGGCCGACTTGAGGACCACATCGGATTTCACCATGATTTCACCGAAGTACACGCCGCCGGCGACCAGCACCGTATCGCCGGCTTTTGCCGCGATCATCGCGAGGGCGATGGTGCGGGCCTCGGTTGACGGAACGGAAACAATGCGGCCGGCCGCCGCGGGAGTCCACAGAGCTGCGGTAATGCCGACCACGATGCAGGATAGTATGGTTTTCATGGGGCAATCTCCTTGTGCCGCGGCAAGTAATGCGGCGCCTTGTTTTATTTCTTGATGCCCACGTTCATGCGGACCGTCTGGGTGCGGCCCCGCGTGATGTCTTGCACGGTCATGCGCGCCAGATAGGTGCCGGGCGCTGCCAACGAGCCCTTGCTCGTCTTACCGTCCCAGATAAAATACAGCTTTACATTGTCTGCGATGTTCTTGGAGTCGATCTTCATGTCCTTGTTGTCCACAAGCGCGTTCCCCACGGCGTCGTATATCGTGATGGTGGCGCGCACGTTTCCGTTCAGCACATCAGGCTCGATGGCGCGCAGAAACGTTACTTCGATTCGCGCTCCCGACAGTGGGTCGCCTGTGCCTCGCCACTTCGGAGGAATTTGGGTGACGCCCGGCACGAACGGATTGCCCACCGCCTTGGTGTTCAGTATGATGGGAATGTCGCCGCACAGCTCCAGGGGAAAGGCGCGCACCCCGGCCTTGGCCGTATCGAGCCCGGACAGCGTGTTACCGGCAAAGACATAGAGATAGCTGTTGGCCAACTTGACCACGGCCACTGCGGCTGCCGTGACCGGGATCAACGATCCGTTCTGCTGGACAACCGAGATGAGCGCGTATACATCGAGGGCCGGATTGGCATTGGCCGGGGGCTCGCTGAAGATCACGCGCAGGGTGTCGCCGACCGCCGTGGGAACAAAGCACACGCTCTTGACAACAGGCTGCGCGCCGTCCACGATATTCGCAACGACGAGCGCCCGTCCGTCGGTGGTCATGGGAGCCGCGGACAGCGTGATGGTTGCCGAACTCCAGCCGGTTTCCAGTGTGCTGCCGGTGTTCTGGGTGAGGACAACGTGGATGGTATGGGCGCCGTCGGCGGTCATGGACGCGGCGGTGAGGGTGACCTTGGAGCCGCCGTCGTCGGTAACGATGTACATGGACTGTATCCATTGCTGCACGGTTGGCAGGGCGGCGGCAAGGCTCACCGAATCGGGGAGCGTAATGTCTATTCTGTCAAGATGGCCGTCGCCGTCGATGTCGAGCAGGGTGGCGGTGACGGGCACCGCGCTGTTGGGGCTCGTGGCCGATACCACAGCCGTGCCGGCCGTGAGCCCGGGTTCGCTTGCGGTGAGCGTGGTGGAGCCGAACCCTTTCTCGGCAACGCTTGCGGCCCATTGTTTGGTGGCAAGGGGAGTAGCCGAGGCAACGCCCGGGTCCGCAGTACTCCAGGTCGCGTTGTTTGCAAAACGGACGAAATTGCCGAAGGAATCGCGTACCACCGCATACACCGTGGCGTTGGTGGTGCGGTCGACGTTAATGGTACCGACGGGTCTGTCGTTCCGCGTGTTACGCGCCAGTGAATCCGCCTCTATCACAACATGGGTGCCCGCGCCCGGACCGATGTACAGCGTGATTTTTGTGGTGAGCACCTTGCCGGGATTGTTCGGGTCGCTGAACGTGGCGGTAACTACTGCCGTGCCATAGGCTTCCGTGGGCGTGAAGGAGGTGGAAGCGCCGGTTGCAGAACTGAGCAGGGGATTGCCCAGCGCGTCGGTGAGGGTCCAGGAGACCAGATTATCGCTGGAGGGAACCCAGTTGCCAAGGCTGTCGAAAACCTGGGCGTAAATGGGAAAGGTCACTCCCGCTGCCACTGTGTCGAGACCATTGAGAAGGTCGGTGCTTGCTGTGTCCGGTTTGCTGTAGAGGCGCAGATATCCGGGCGGCGTGAACAGGTTGGTAGTTATCAGAATGTCCGATCCCGTGGCGTGCCGTTCCGCATAAAACAGGTCGAACATGTATTTCTGGCCCGGCTGCAGGCCGAGCGTGTTAAGGTTGACCGCCGCGTTGGTGGGGCCGTGGATGCCGCCGAGATCGATCACCTGCGTGCCGTTGATAAATACAAATACGTCGTCGTCGCCGGTGAAGTTGAAGGTCAGGTTGTCCTGATACGTAAATTGACAATGAAGCTCCATGGTAAAACTGAAATTGTGGGGAGGGTTCTGGCCGC
>Ga0182027_10010943_pt1 | contig 12867 bp, 11 predicted proteins | sample 712E1DmetaG_FD_121300 | JGI IMG/M metagenome (GOLD analysis project Ga0182027, IMG submission 121300) | Permafrost microbial communities from Stordalen Mire, Sweden - 712E1D metaG (Illumina Assembly) | ecosystem: Environmental > Terrestrial > Soil > Wetlands > Permafrost | place: Sweden...
CCCATCTCCAAACCTGTTTTCGAGATCGCCATTTGGGGCCTGCTAAACCCATGCGCTGCAACTTCGCTACCCACAAACCGGTGCTAATTTGGACAGCCGTGCTGCTGATCCGCCCCATTGGGGATCGTTTTGGCATCAGTAGCGCTCGCACCCCCCGGTGTCCAGCAAAAGATGTGGGACATGCTCATCCCTTGGGGGAGAGGGCAAGTTGCGTAAGGCCTGAAAATCCCAGGGAGAATGTAGAAACTCCAGGGAAAGGCTTCGCCTTTCCGAGGGCCTGTGCCGTGACTAACCCCCTTCTCTCGGCTGGAAGGCTCAGCCTTCCAGCCGAGAGAAGGGATAAAAGGAGGCGGGTTGCGCCGGAAAGCCAGAGGCTTTCCGCACGGCAGGCGGCAGAGCCGCTTTGGGCCGACTTTGACGGAATCGCCGTTTCGTGGCAGCAATGCTGGCGGACACCGGCGGAGTGGGGGCATAATGAGGGGTCATGTCACCTACAACCACTCTTTACATGCTACTGATCGCGCTCGCCGCCCCAGCCGTTCCAGCCCAGAACCCGTCTGGTCCAGGAAACGCCGGCGCGAGGGCTACTGCGACCCGCAGTGCCAAGCTAATCGCACTGACCTTCGACGATGGACCCAAGCCTTATGTGCTGATGGGAACACGATCGGGGAAGGGAACCGCGTCGCAGAGTTTGCTGGGCCTGCTGGACCAGCAGGGGATTAAGGCAACTTTCTTTGTGATGGGCTGGCGGCTCTCGAAGAACGCCGACGAGAAGTGCCGCGAAGTCGATGGGGGAGTTTGCCGCGAGGCGGCCGAAGAAGAGCACCGGCGTGGTCACGAGATCGAGAATCACACTTACGGCCACGGCAACTTCCGGCTGATGACAAAGCGATATGGTGAAGAATGGGTGCTGAACGACATCGACCGGGCCTCAATATTCATCCAGAAAATCACCGGCGACAAACCCACTTATCTACGTCCCCCGGACTGGACCGTATGGCCCGAGCTCGAGAAAAAGATCGAGGCGCGCGGTTACCACGTCATGACAAAGTCCGGAACCGTGCCGGCCGCCCTGCGCGACGTCGACTCCGAAGATTACTTCTGCGCCGGCCATGACTTGGCCAAATGCCCCAAGCCCTCGGACTATGACTACGTTTTGCGCAGCATCGAACAGCGCGAGCGCCAGGGCGTTGACCAGCACACCCTTGTGTTCCATGAGCTGCCGCAATCGGTAGATTTGCTGTCGCGGCTTATCCCCGAGCTCAAGAAGCGCGGTTACAGCTTTGCGCCGCTACGGGCGTTTATGGCAGCGGTACATGGCCAGCCGTGACGGGCTATATGTCGGGAATACGGAACAGATGTTAAGCTGGAGGCTGCGCCACGGGCTCCTTACGTCTTCTCGTGTCAGGCGGTTTTGAGGCCCACGGTTCGCGCTAACCTCATCTGCCGCTCGTCGAAGGTCCAGAAGCGCTCGGCCTTGAGCTCGAGCGCCGAGGCCACGTGCAAGGTGTCGAGAGTCCGCAGGCCCAGAGGGGCCCCGTGACGGCGGGCCAGTTGGGCGCAAACCTCAAAGGCCGATTCCGGCAGAGCGGCTTCCACCCACAAGCCGCTCTGCCGGTGTTGCTGAAATCGCTCATGGTAGCGATCGGCTTCGCTTCGAGAAAGCGCATTCCGAAAAACGTGCTGTTCGATGGCATGGGTCCACTCGGCCATATGGAGGGGCGTCAGCCACACGACCGGAGCGAAAGCCATACGGTGCTCGGCCTCGGGTGAGTGCACGTCGGTTAGGTAGAGCGAAACCAGGAAGCTCGTATCGGCGTAGGTGCTCAATAGCGTGATCGCTCCCGCTCCTCGATCAGCAAGTCCGCTCCGGGAAGGATGCGGTCGCCGATGATCTCCCGGCGCATGGCGGCGAAGTCTGGATACTTGCGGGGTTTTGCCGGCGAGGTCACCGGAACGATGCGGGCGATAACCGTGTCCCGCTCGCGCAATTCCACCGTCTTGCCGGCGCGCAGCCAGGCTTTCAGCCGCCGGGTGTCCCGGAGTTGGCGAATGTTCACGCTAGGCATGATGCGATCGTGCCACATTGTGTGTCACATTGTCAAGTTGTCGGCAACATGGTGAACACCCGAAAACGCGGGTGGCGCATCCCGCCAAGGAACCCCCTGACTGTAAGGGGACAGTCAGTTGACCCGCAGCACTGCGGCCCCGCGGATAGCGTCGTTCTTGAGTGAATTCAGCACGCGGTTGGCGTCGCGCAGCGGGAATACCTCGATCTCGCTATGAATGGGGATTTCGGCGGCGAGGCGGAGGAAATCCTCGCCGTCCTGGCGAGTGTTATTGGCGACGCTGCGCAGGACCCGCTCGCCGTAGAGTAAATTGTAATCGAGGGGTGGAATCGGACTCATGTGGATGCCGCCCAGCGCGAGGGTTCCACCTTTCTTCAGAGCTTTCAAGGCCGCTGGCACAATTTCACCGGCAGGCGCAAAGATAATAGCGGCATCGAGTTTTGCAGGCGGTTCCTCGACCGTCCCGCCTGCCCACACAGCTCCCAACTCGAGCGCCAGCTTTTGGTGACGCGCGTCGCGGGTCATGGCGTAGACGGCGACGTTCCAGTGCCGAGCTACCTGGATGGCCAAGTGGGCCGCCGCCCCGAAGCCGTATAAACCCAGCCTGCCGCGTGGCTCGATGCCCGAGAGGCGCAGCGAGCGGAAGCCGATAATCCCGGCGCAGAGTAGTGGCGCTGCCTGCTCGTCCGAGAGGCCCTCGGGAATGGGGTAGACGAATTTCTCTGCTGCAAGCGCGTACTCCGCATAGCCGCCGTCCACGACGTATCCCGTGAATGTGGGTGCGTCGCAAAGGTTCTCCTTCCCCGCGCGGCAATACTCGCAGACCCCACAGGTGTGATGAAGCCAGGGGATGCCAACCCGGTCGCCGAGATGGAAACGGCTGGCCTCGGGACCCATCCTCTCAATGCGGCCCACCACCTGATGCCCCGGAATCACGGGTGACTTGCGCGCCGGCAACTCTCCCTCGACCACGTGCAGATCCGTCCGGCAGACCCCGCAGGCGGCAACCCGGACCAGCACCTGATCGTCTTGGACCACTGGATCCGGCACGTCGGTGAAGTCGAGTGGATTGGTCTCAACCCGCGCGGGCGAATGGAGCAAACACGCCTTCATGGCATCCTCTCTGATTAGCGCCCGTACTCAAGAGCAGCCTCATACATCGCCACAATGTTTTCCGGGGGAACCTCGGGCTGGATGTTGTGCACGGCACAAAGGACGTAACCGCCATTGTCGTGCAAATCGTCGATCCGGCGCTTCACTTCTTCGCGCACTTCCGCAGGCGTTCCGGTGGGCAGCACTCGATGCGTGTCGATTCCTCCCCAAAAAGCCAATTCACGTCCATACTCCTGCTTAAGGCGCTCCGTACCCATATTTGCCGCTGAGACTTGGACCGGGTTCAAGGCATCGATTCCCACCTCAATCAGGTCTGGGATAAGGGCGTAAACAGAACCGCAGGAGTGGAAAACAATCGGCTTCCCGTGACGCTTGATGGCGTTGGCTATCCCCTTATGCCGGGGCTTAATCATCCGCCGATACAATTCCGGTCGGAGCAGGGTTGCATTCTGGGTGGCGATATCGTCGCCGTACATGACCAAATCAACGTACGCGCCCGCCTCTTCCAAGGCGCAATTCGCTATTTGAATCATGATGTCGGTGACCCGGTCGAGGAGGGCTTCAGAGAAGACGGGGCGAAGCAAGAGATCCTCGAGCCACGTCGCATAGCCGCGAACATACTGGCACTCGTGGACGGGGCCAATGCCGAGGTTTAAGATCACAGCGTAGTCCGTCTCTTCGTGTAGCCTCCGGGCTCGATCTCGAAGCCCCTCAAAGCGGCCTGGGTCCGTGGGATCGGGCCAATCGGCCTTCTCGAGGTCCAGAAGGGCAGGGTCTGCAAGATGGCAGAAAGGGCCGTCGGAGTTTATGTAATGGGTGCCTCCATGCCTTGTCCAGGTCACTCCCCACTCGTCCAACAACGTATCCTCGGAAAGCTTACGCTCTGGCCGGCCCGTTGGAGCTCCAAGTGAAAGGGGGCGGGCGTCGACGTCAAAACGACGCAGGATAGCTTCGTCAGGGACCACGGTTGTGGAGCGGGTGGAGAATACAGCGGGTGGCGGCTGCGACGGGAGGCCAAGGTGGGCCCGTAATCGCTCGTGGGCCTTGGCCGATATCGTGGTGGCTCCCGTGGCGCCCAGGTCAAGAGGAACCCGATCTGGCTCCTTGTGCTTCAGGGCTGCTAAAATTCGCTCTCGGTGAGTCATCGTTACATCTCCTCTCAATGTCAAGAAGCTAACCGGGATTTCTCCGCAATGGCGGAAGGGAATTGGGTTTTAACCTCTCCCAAGGGGAGAGGGTGGCCCGCGATCCCGATGCACTTCATCGGGACGCGGGCCGGGTGAGGGGTCGCTTGAACGGCCAAGAGGGATCAGATGGGCCGATATAACCAAGTAGCCCCCGCGCTAAACTAATTGCGCCTCTCTCATCCACGCCTTCAAGGCAGCAAGGTCTTTGCGGATCGCAGCCAGGACCGTTGCCTTTTCCAAGGTTAATGTCCTAGCGCCGTTTTCCACGCCGCCCAGCGGGTATTCAGTGTGCAACTGCACAGGGCCGGAGAAGTCACCTGCTTTCAACATGGCGAAGAACGCCCGGAAGTTCACCATCCCTTCCCCAAGCGGACACCACTGGGGTTCCCACTCGCCTTTCGCATTTCTCTCCCATTTGAAATCCTTGATTGCTGTCCCCCTAATAAAAGGGGTCATCAGACGTGTGCTATTGATCCATCCGCCCAATCCGCCCTCCACAGTGGCATGGCCAATGTCGAAATTGGAACTCACCCATCGTGGGTCGAAGTCCTTAAGCAGCACCCAAAGGTCCCACACTGAGGCGCCCACCATTGAGCCTGAATGGTTGTGGTACATAGCACAGACGTTAAACTTCTGGTTCAATTCCGCCAACTCCGCGACACGCTTTTTCAACTCGGCGAGCCGGCCAGGGATATCAATAAGGATTGCGGAGGCCTTTCCAAGGCTCGCGTGGAAATTCGACAGATCGGGTTCCTTGGCCGTATCCGACCAGGAGAACCAACCCCACCGGTAGCGATGAATCCCAACCTCGCTGGCAGTGCGAATAATGGCTTCCGCATGAGGCGAGTGGATGTCCATGATTCCAGCCGTAATCATCGGGATATCCAAGCCGGCCTTCCTGACAATTCTCGCGACTTTGGGCAGGTCTTCTTTCACGCGCTCAGGCAGGACGTGCCCTCCGTCTCGCACCGTCACATCGATACCATCAAACCCCAATTGGGCTGCGGTCTCCGCCATTTGCTCCCAGTTAAGCCATTGCAAGTGTTTTGAAAAATAACAAGTCTGCACTCGGCTGAGAGTTCTACCCGGTTCGGCATCGCTAGACCGAATGCTCGGCAGGCCGGCCATGGCTCCGGCTCCCGCCACACTCCTGAGGAACTTCCGACGCGAAGAACTGACATTGTCTTCAATGGCCATAAAACCTCTAGTGGTTGGTTTTGGTTTCAAGTTTTGAGTAGTGGGTCAGTTTGATGTAGAGGCGGCGGAACCTGTCCCGATCTTATCGGGACGCCGCCATTTGGCGATCCCGCCTTGCGGGATCGCCGCTACAACACCAAACTGACCCACTACCAGGTTTGGTGCCGAGAAAGAAGGGCGCCTGTTGCCTCCCGTTCCGAAACCACAAGCGATGCACCTTCCGGTCTCGTCCTTTTCCAGTGCTACACGCTCTCGGGTATCACCCAGGGATTGCGATAAGACCGCTTCAAGTAATGGTTTGCTTCCTTGTTATCTACAAAGGCCTCTTTGGAACTGTCGAATTCCAGCTTTCGGTCCCCCAACCGATAGGAGATATTCGCCATGTGGCATAGGGCGGCGGAAGTGTGGCCCTCCTCGATGTCGGCATTGGGGTGCTTCCGGCTATGGATACAACTTATAAAGTTTTCCACATGCCCCGCCTGCATTTCCGAGTGCCTCTGCTTGCCCGTGGCAATCACGCTGCCTTCCTCGTTGTAGAGCTGCCATCCTCCTCCTTGTCGCCCCAGAAGCATCAGGCCGTTGCGTCCAAATATTTCTATCCTGGTCGCGTTGAAGGGGAACCAATCGGGAAACTGGGTCAGACTTTCCCTTATACTGTCGGGTGTCTTCTTCATATAAGGAGTCCAAACGGTCTGTTCGAAAACCAGCCGCAGCTTGTCATACTCATAGGTCACAATCGTCGTGTCGGGGGTTTCCGAGATGCCATTAAAGAAGAGCTTTCCACCCGCATGGTGAACGGACTTGGGATAGGACAGGCCCATAACCATGCGAGCCAAGTCCAATTGATGAACTCCATCGTCAGTCATGAGCCCGCCGTTAAAATCCCAGAAGACCCTCTTGAAATACATGGGGTCATAGGGGACCAGTGGCCCGGGACCCACCCACATGTTCCAATCAAATCCTTCCGGCGCTGCGGCGTTTGGCGTTCTCTCCACAGGCTCCCGGTTCAACATGTTGTAAACACGCACAAGATGAATGCTACCCAGTTTGCCGGACTGAATCATCTCGCGCGCACTCCTGCCAGATGTGCTGCTCCGATTTTGCATCCCGACCTGCACCACGCGCTTGTACTTGCGCGCTGCCTCCACCATCTTCCGGCCTTCCCAGATGTTATGGGAAGCCGGTTTTTCGACGTAAACGTCCTTACCTGCTTGACAGGCGAGGACGGTGGCCAAAGCATGCCAATGGTCCGGCGTGGCGGAAACCATCGCATCAACATTCTTGTCCTCGAGGATGCGTTGGAAATTTCCAACTGTCTTTGGGGTTCTTCCCTTGATGTCTTCCACAAGCTTTACTGCGTGTGGGAGCTTTCGGCTATCCACATCGCAGATGTAGGCAATTTCAACGTCCGGCCTGGAGGCAAACAATTGCGTCAGGAAAGTTCCTCGGCCTCCCACTCCCATCACCCCCACGACAACCTTGTCGCTCGCAGCAGCCGCTTTCGATGCCGCTTGTAATCCGTACACGCCTGCCGCGACACCAAATCCGCCCTGAATACTCCGTTCCAAAAATCGCCTTCTGTTGATTGCCATTTCGCGCCTCCCCTTGTGTGTCTAGCAGTTCGTTTGGAAATCTGACCGATCCCTCTCGTAAGCCCTTACGGTTTCAGGGCCGTTTTCAGGTCCGCACTCAGAATCGATGGGCACCAGTACTTCTCAATGTGCTCAATCACCAGTTGTGTCCCTTGCTCGTGCGAGACGTATGGTTTCATTGCGGGGTTATACATGGCATCCGTGAGATCCCGGATCAAGATGCAGTGGATGCCCCAACGTGTCATCTGCCTGATCGCAAAGGACCGCCCCAAGACGCACATGTTGGCGTGGACCCCCATTATGAACAAGTATTGGATGCCTCGTTCATGCAAAAAACTATAGACTTCGTTTCCATCGTCGGAAATTACGTCCTGAGGCTCAATATCAATTGCAGGATTCTGGCGGCTCCAGGCCTGGTGCTCCTTATCTCCCGGCGTATCGCAGCCGCGGTCGGAATCATCAATCGGCAGCGGCGGATCCGAAAGATCGAGGGCCTGCGGTGGCTGAACCTTTGGCAAGCTTTGCATCAGACGCCTTTGGGGATAATCCTTATAGAAATCCATGACGTCGGAGGGGGCGTGGACGATCTGCACGCCCCGCGCTCTAGCCAATTTCAGGAGTGGTGACATACGATGGGCGAGTGCATCCACTCGTCCTGTAGCTCCCTTGCACCAATGCTTATCCCACATGTCGCAGATTACAATCGCAGTTTCCCCAGGTGGGATCTCCTTAAAGAAGTAAAGTTCCTCCCACCGGCCGCTCCCCTTGAATGGCTGTACGCGAGTCCGAAGACGGAGGCAGAGGTTTCCAGGCGCGCTGCCCACTAAGAAGGAAACGAATATAGTGGTTTGGAATAAGAATACTGCGAGAGCCCCAAGGAGCAACAACAGGCGTCGGCTACTGGATCGGCCTTGGAAACCAGACATCATTTCCTCCCTAACAACGAACCCCCGGAGTCTTTGCTGTAGTTGCCCGAGGATTTTCATCTTCATCGCATTCGAGAGGTCAACGTGATCGAGAATCGCCTGAGTTGTACCTGCCGAATTCACGGATGGCGTCAAACATGGCCAGAACGTTCTCCACGGGCGTCTCCTCGAGAATCCAGTCGTGGCTGGCGCCTGCCACATAGCCTCCTCCCGGTTTCATGATGTCGAGAACTTTTCTCGCTTCTTCGCGTACGAACTCTGGTGTTCCCCGGATCAGCACATGGTGAGAGTCAATCCCACCATTGAAGAGGATCTTGTCGCCGAAGGAACGCTTCAGCGTCGCCAGATCCATCCCATCACAGGACGGCTGGACCGCATGCAGGCCATCCAGTGCGGCCTCGATCATCTGGGGGATGAGAGGAGCGTACCCGCCGCAACAATGCATCATGACTTTCAATCCATATTCATGGCCCAGGCGAGCCAGTCGCTTGAGGTGAGGCAGGATGAACCGCCGGAAGAGGCTCGGGCTCATCAGAGGGCCCCGCTGGGTTCCGAAATCGTTTCCAATAAAGAAAATGTCAATGGCTGAGGCAGCGGCATCGAAAATTCGCTGGCTGACGCCCACATAGTAATCCATGATGTGCTGCACGACCGCATCCACAACTTCCGGTTCGTCGTACATCTTAAGGAACAGAACATCCATGCCCAGCATGTCTACAGCGTCGTGGAAGAAGGGTGACCAATCCCCGCCCAGAATTGCGTACTGCCTTTGGTACTTGTCCGCTTCGGAACGGATGTGAGAAACATCCATCCACCGCGGCTCGGGCCAGGGATAGGCGTGAACTCCCGCCAGAGTAGCGCTGGATAACGGATGACTTGTGGGTTGCCCGTAACCGAGACCGTGGCGCTCGATGCCGAAAGGGGTTCGGGAAGTCGCGCCGGGGGACAGGGTAAACTGGGGCCCGGCATAGACGGGAAAAACCCGGCGAAAGTCATCGCCGAAGCGCAGACGTAATCCTTCGTCGTCAAGTCCGGAGGTCCGTTTGGCCTTCTCCCAAAACTCAATCGACGGCCCGCACCACGCTGGCACGCGGTCGGGCTCTTCGTGTTGGAAAGCAGCCATCACTCTTTCTCTGGAAGTCATTTCGATCTGAGCACTCCCTCTTGATTTCGACCAGGACCGAAGCAGAAAAACGCCCTTAGGATTCCGGACGCACGCCCCGCCAGGAAGCAGATGCTACCACAATCGACAACTAGTAAAAAGCTTGACATCGGTGGTGTTCACGGCGGACTATAAAAAAGAAGGCCCATTTTACTCCGGAAGACCCTCCGCCTGAGATTCAACCGTGGTCTGCCGAGCGCGCCCCCCATGGAATGATTGCTGAACCGTTTTGAGCAAACCGTGAACCTGGGGATTCGAAACCACGACCAGATCCTGAACGGGGAGATTTCCGGCTTAGATTGATACTGATGGCTGCTCGCAGGTGAGAAGATTTTAGCGCGGCTTGGTCATCAAGGGGTTCGACCTTTATAAGGGGTGACTGATATGAGAACCTATGCCCGTTCGGCTGAAATGTTGAACGAGTCAAAGCGCTACCTCGCCGGTGGGGTCAGCAGCATGCTCCGCGCCGCCTGCAAGCCGGTTCCTCTGTTCTTTGAATCCGCCTCAGGGGCTCGAGTTATTGATGTGGACGGCAACCAGTACTTGGACTATGGACTTGCCTGGGGGCCGCTCATTCTTGGACACGGTCATCCCGCAGTAGTCGCCGCCGTCCGGCGCCAGCTCGAGAAGTTCTGCCTGATCGGCGCGCAACATCGCTTGGAAACCGCCGTCGCGCGCAAGATATGTGAAATGGTCCCTTGCGCGCAGCTTGTGGCCTTCAACAGCACAGGCTCGGAAGCAGTCCACCTGGCCTTGCGCCTGGCAAAGGCGCATACGGGGAGGCGGAAGGTCATTAAGTTCGAGGGCCATTATCACGGCTGGTTCGATAACATTCTCATAAATTATCACCCGAAGGTGACAGAAGGCGGAATCAACGCAAAGCAGATGGGCACCGAGGGGCAGAGCGAGAGAGTGCTCGACGACGTTTACATCCTGCCGTGGAATGACCTTAAAGAACTTGAAAATACTCTCCGTGAACATTATCAGGAGATTGCGGCGATTATCACAGAGCCGATCCTTTGTAATAGCAGTTGCCTGATGCCTTCCCCCGGCTTTCTCGAAAGCTTGCGGGAGTTGACGACGCGGTACGGAATTGTTCTGATTTTTGACGAGGTCATAACAGGATTTCGCGTGCATCCAAGAGGAGCACAGGGACTCTTCAACGTGACACCTGATCTTGCGACCTTCGGAAAGGCCGTGGCCGCCGGTTACCCGTTAAGCGTGGTGGCGGGAAAAAGGGAGATTATGGAACTGATTCCCAAGGGCCGCGTGGTGCAGGCAGGCACTTTCAATGGCAACCCGCTGGCTCTTGCAGCCTCCGAGGCGGCGCTGGAGGTTCTGTCTGCCGATGGTGGCTCCGCTTTAATACGCATCCAACAAACGGGTGGATACCTCAAGAAGGGCATTGAAGCTGCTCTGGCTGAAGCAGGGATTCCCGCGTTGATCAACGGAGTTGGATCTGCATTCCATATCAGCTTCACTGCTGCCAAGAAAATGAGCAACTATCGCGAGACCCTGAACCGTGACGATCGAATGCGGGACCAATTCATTGAAGGGTTGCTCGGAGAAGGGATTTATTTATTGCCCGACGGTCGATGGTACGTCTCAGCCGCGCATACTGAAGCTGACGTTGACGTTACTATGGCAGCAGTGCGTAAGGTTTGTGATGTGCTTAAACGGTCGAACCCGTGAATGTCCCGCGAGGTGAGTTAGGCGTCGGGCGGCTTGCTGTGTCTTTCCGAGCGTAGCGAGGAATCTCATCTTGGATTGTGGAGGAAGGAATCAGAGCCAGATTCCTCGCTACGCTCGGAATGACACTGAGCCGGGCCTGCACCTCGAACGAAAAAATCTCCGAGCGCCGCGAAGGTATTACAAACTACTGCTACAAGGGAGTCTAGCCGGTGAAAAAAGTAGGTCTGGTTTCATTTGCCCACGAATCGAACAGCTTTAATCCCAACCCCACTACCCGTCAAATGTTCAAGGAAGGGGGCGTGCTCTTCGGCAAAGACATCATTCGTGAATGGTCCCAGTCCAAACACGAAATAGCGGGCATGATCGAGCAGTCAGACGCCGGGGGAACGCAAATTGTACCGTTGGTCAGTGCCGGGGCCACGCCCGCAGGACCCCTCGAGCAGGAGGTATATGAGGAGATTCTGAGAGAAATACTCACGCGCCTCGCCGGCGAGTCACTTGACGGATTGCTGCTCGCCTTGCATGGCGCCATGGTTGCCCAACACATCCGAGACGCTGACGGAAACACGGTGGAAAAGATCCGTGGTGTTGTCGGTCCGGACCTGCCTATCGTCATGACGCTTGACCTGCACGCGAATGTCTCTCCCCGGATGATCTCAGGTGTTACGGCAACAACGATTTATCGGACCAACCCGCACATCGACCAGCGTGACCGGGGAAGGGAAGCGGCCAGGATTTTGCAAGAGATCATGGAAGGACGTATCCGCCCCGTCCAGGCCCTCGAGAAACCGCCCGTCTTGATAACCATCCTCGCTCAGAGAACACAGGCCGAACCATTAGCGTCACTCTATCGGGAACTAGAGAGCTTGATAAAACGGCCAGGCATAATCTCGGCCAGCATCGCTCCGGGGTTTGCCTATGCAGATGTTGAAGAAATGGGGCCTGCGTTTTTGGTGGTGGCGGACGGGGATGAGGAACTGGCACGCAGGGAAGCGAGGGCATTGGCCCTAAGCGCATGGGGCCGACGTGAGGAATGGAACATAACAGGGACGCCGGTGCCCGAAGCCGTAAAAGAGGTAGAGCAAACACAGCAGACGCCCACAACCCTGCTCGATGTGGGCGATAACGTGGGCGGAGGTGGCCCAGCCGACGGCACGGTAATTCTCGACGCCCTTCAAAAGGCAGGCATACACAACGCAATGGTGGTGTTGTATGATCCGAAGGCTGTTCAGGCCTGCCTTGCTGCCGGAGTTGGGCAGAACATCTCGCTGGAGGTTGGCGGGAAAACTGACAACTTACACGGCCGGCCGGTACCCATCTCGGGTCGCATTCGTTTGCTCCACGACGGCTATTTTGAGGAGTACGAAGTGCGACATGGGGGCAAGCTTCGGAACAACCAAGGTTTGACAGCCGTTGTTGAGAGCCCTGAAGGTGACACCATTGTTCTTACTTCTTTGCGGACGGCTCCGTTCAGCCTTGAACAGGTTCGAAGTCTTGGCATCAAGCCGGAATTAAAACGAGTGCTAGTGGCAAAGGGAGCGGTTGCCCCTCGCGCGGCCTACGAAGAAGTTTCGGCGCATATCATCGAGGTTGATACGCCGGGAATCACGGCGGCAAATTCCGGTAACTTTATCTATCACTATAGGCCGAAGCCTATGTTCCCCTTCGAACGAGATGTGGAATACAAGTAGGGAATTGGGTCTCACACGCCCCTGTCGGCTGACGGGCTGGTGAAAACGCCGGCAGCGGGACACCCTTTCCCCGAGGGCTGAGCATGTCCCACGTCATTTGCTGAACACCGGGGGCGCGAGCGCTACTGATGCCAAAATGAGCCCCGAAGGGGCGAACTACCTCAGCCCAGGCCAACGGCCCATAAGCGTTAACCTAATCGAAACCGTATCGGCGTCGCCCGCGGGGCGGCTCTGCCAA
>Ga0182027_10010944_pt1 | contig 12866 bp, 11 predicted proteins | sample 712E1DmetaG_FD_121300 | JGI IMG/M metagenome (GOLD analysis project Ga0182027, IMG submission 121300) | Permafrost microbial communities from Stordalen Mire, Sweden - 712E1D metaG (Illumina Assembly) | ecosystem: Environmental > Terrestrial > Soil > Wetlands > Permafrost | place: Sweden...
AGAAGGGCAAGCGGAGCGGGGCTAATCCGTGCCAGAATGGAAGTCTTGGACTCGTACGCATGGGGTGGTATTCGTGCGCGCGGCCGAAATTGTTGCGGAATGCCCGCGAAGGTCGCTAAAATCGTCGCGTTCGCACATAATCCCAGGAGGAATCATGGCAGCGGTAGAGCAAAAGGTGAAGCAGATTATCGTCGAGCAACTGGGCGTCGATGAGAGCCAGGTGGATGCCAACGCGTCGTTCGTTGACGACCTGGGCGCCGACTCTCTGGACATCGTGGAGCTCGTCATGGCGTTCGAAGAAGCCTTCGAGCTGGAGATCCCGGACGAGGACGCCGAAAAGATCACCAACGTCAAGGACGCGGTCGAGTACATCGAAGCCAAAACTTCTAAGAAATAGCCGCTTTACTCACCAGGGAGACTCGTCTTGTCGCGAAGAGTAGTGGTGACCGGCGTCGGGTTACTGACGCCGTTAGGAATTGGCGCCGATGCGTCTTGGGAGGCGGTTCGCGCCGGCAAGTCCGGCATTGCCCGCATAACCCAGTTCGACGCGGCGGCCTTCTCGTGCCAGATTGCGGGAGAGGTCAAGGGATTCAACCCGGCCGATTATATCGAGAAAAAAGAAATCAAGAAGATGGGGCGGTTCATCCAGTTCGCCATCGCGGCGGCGGACTTCGCCCTGAAGAACTCCGGCCTTAAGGTGACGGCGGAGAACGAAGAGCGGGTGGGGGTGTACATCGGCAGCGGGATCGGCGGGTTCGAGGTGATCGAGCGCGAGCACCAGACGCTGCTCGAGCACGGCCCGCGGCGCATTTCGCCGTTTTTCATTCCCGCGACCATTATCAATCTGGCTTCGGGCCATGTTTCGATCCGCAGCGGCGCCAAGGGGCCCAATTCCGCTACCGCTACGGCATGCACCACGAGCGCTCATTCCATCGGCGATTCATACCGCATGATTGAGCGCGGCGACGCCGACGCCATGATCTGCGGCGGGACGGAAGCCGCTGTAACGCCCATGGGGATCGGTGGATTCGCGGCCATGCGCGCGCTTTCCACGCGCAACGGCGAGCCCGAGCGGGCATCGCGGCCGTGGGACAAGGACCGCGATGGATTCGTGGTGGGGGAAGGCGCGGGCATCCTGGTGTTGGAGGAGTTGGAATCCGCCCGGCAGCGGGGCGCGCGGGTGCTGGCGGAAGTGGTGGGGTACGGCATGAGCGCGGACGCCTTTCACGTGACCGCGCCGCCCAATACCGGCGATGGCGCGTTCCGAGTCATGCGCAACGCTCTGCGAGACGCGGGGATTCAACCCGAGCAGGTGGAATACATCAACGCCCACGGCACTTCGACCGAGGTGGGCGACCGCGCCGAAACGGCGGCCATCAAACGCGCCTTCGGCGACCACGCCTATAAGCTGGCGGTGAGTTCCACGAAGTCGATGACCGGGCACCTGCTGGGCGGGGCAGGGGGAATCGAGGCGGGCATCACGGTGCTGGCCATCGTCGACCAAATCGCGCCTCCCACGATGAACTACGAGACGCCCGATCCGCAATGCGATCTGGATTACGTGCCCAACCAGGCGCGTCCCATGAAAATCGAGTATGCGCTCTCGAATAGCTTCGGATTCGGCGGAACCAACGGCTGTTTGATCTTCAAACGGTACTCGGAATAGCGGCCAGGTTCCGGCGATTCGCGCAAATTAGCTTGTGGATCCGTTTGACTTTCAGGTCCACCGCTGGTTATACTTCTCAATCCGCACGCAGCGCCCCTCAAAAGTGATGCAACCTTTGACGTGCGATTCGCGTCATTTAGGTCTGGCCACTGGGGTATTGCGCTCAGAGAGAAATGAACACGACCATGAAGAACGGACCAAAGCCGAAGTTTGCCGGCTACCGCAAGATACTGGAAAATAAGGCGGAGGAAGTCCGTCGCAGCATGTCCGCGCAGAAGGCCGCCCAGGTGGTGGCCCGGCTCGATTGCCCCTCCGACGAGGGCGATCTGAGCCAGCAGCATCACGAGGAATGGATATTTCTTAACCGGAACACCATCGACATGAAGTTGTTGCGCGAGATCGCCGATGCCCTGCATCGCATCGAGATTGGCGTCTACGCGACGTGCATGGAGTGCGACGAACCGATTTCGCAGAAGAGGTTGGAGGCGGTCCCGTGGGCGCGCTATTGCGTGACGTGCCAGGAAGCCATCGCCAACCGCGTCGCCACGGGCGAATTCGCCAACGAGTTTCAGGAAACCCGATGAAGCTGGCGGACCTCCGCCGCTCGAATTGGTCAAGTTTGTCGGCAGCCGCTTGATTTTCCCTTTTTGTTCGCCCACAATAGAGCAGGAGGCGTCCCATGGCTCTGACCAGGCGGCAAAAGGAGGTGCTCGATTTCATCTCCGATTTCATCGACGAGAATGGCTTTAGTCCCAGCTTTGAGGAGATTGCGGGCGGGTTGAAGCTGGCTTCGCTGGCCACCGTACACAAGCACATCTCGGCGCTTCAATCCAAGAGTTATCTGACGCGCGGCTTCAACCAGAGCCGTTCGCTCGAGCTGTCTCCCAGGTACTTACAGGGAAAGCCGCGGCCCAAACCGGTGCGCGAGATTCCGCTGTTAGGGCGCATCGCGGCCGGCGCCCCGGTGGAGGCGATGGAGCAGCACGAGACGCTCAATTTCGCGGACTTCGCCGGCAATGGAGACGTCTACGCGCTCGAAGTGCGCGGCGATTCGATGATCGACGATCACATCTGCGACGGCGATCTGGTTCTATTGGAACGCGATACCGAGGCGCTCGACGGCGACATCGTGGTCGCGCTGGTGGCGGGTTCGGAAACCACGTTGAAGAGGCTCTACCGGGAACCTGGGAATACGATTCGGCTGCAACCGGCGAATTCCGCGCTAAAACCTATCCTGGTTCGCGCCGAGGACGTGCAAATTCAAGGCCGGCTGCTGGCGGTGCTGCGGAAATACAATTGACAAGAAAAGGGTTAGGCGAGAACGGAGGATGCACGCGTGCGAAGTTCCCGCTCGGCGCGAATCCAGTCTTCTTCGGGCGAGCCGCCTTGGCAGCCGCGGGATTCCCAGTATAAGTAAGCCAAGTTTGCGATCTCATCCCGAGAGGGGGCGTTGGCCAGCGTGGGCTGCGGGGCCACGGCGGCGCTACCAGACAGGCTGGAGGTTTCCGCCGGCTTCACGGAACGCGGACGAGGGGTTCTCTGGCGGATTGGGGCGGGGGTTGCGACAACGATTTTCTTCGCGGACGTCTTCTTGCTCGGCATTGGTTTTGAATCTCCCTGCAATAGTACTGCCCTTCTATTCTAGCCGATCCCGTATGTAGGTCCTATTAAGGGTTGGTTACAGGGAATGCCGGTACACGCGGCGCTAGCGGCTGATGGCGTCGAGCGTCTCCCAAAACTCCGGGAACGATACGGAGGCCGCCTCCGCGCCATCGATCGCCGACGGGCCATCGCCCCGCAGCGCGGCCACGGCAAAGGCCATGGCGATGCGGTGGTCGCCGAAGGAATCGAATTGGGCGGCGCGGAACTGCTGGCGGCCGGGGACCGCCATTCCATCGGGAAGTTCTTCGGCGTCAACGCCCATGCGGCGCAGGTTGTCGACTACGGTGCGGATGCGGTCGGTTTCCTTGAGGCGCAATTCGGAGGCGTCCTTCACGGTCAATCCCCGCTCGGTAGCGGCGCCGAGGACGGCCAGAACCGGGATCTCGTCGATGAGCGCGGCCGTCAGCCCGCCAGCGATGGCGCCGCCTCGCAGGGTGGAGTGCTCCACCACGATATCGCCCACCAACTCGCCATTTCGGCTTTCCAGATCGAGTATGCGGATATTGGCGCCCATGCCAATCAGGAAGTCGAGCAGCGCGGAGCGGGTCGGGTTCAGCCCCACGCCGCGGATGGTGAGCTTCGAGCCGGGAACAAGCAGCGCGGCCACCAGGAAAAAGGCGGCCGAGGATAGGTCCGACGGAACGGCCAGGTCGCGGCCGGTCAGTTTCGGACGGCCCACTACGGTAATCCTGCCGGCATTGACGGCGACCTCGGCGCCGAATTCGCGCAAGGCGAGCTCGGTGTGATCGCGTGAGCGCGCAGGCTCCAGTACGGAGGTGGCGCCTTCGGCGAAGAGGCCGGCGAACAACACGCAGGTCTTCACCTGGGCGCTGGCCACCGGCAGGGCGTAATCGATGGGCCGGAGCGGGGAGCCTTCGATTTCGAGCGGCGGATACTGGTCCTGGCGCGCGCGGATCCGGGCGCCCATCTGCCCCAACGGCTGCATGATGCGGCGCATCGGGCGGCGGGAAAGCGATTCGTCGCCGAAGATCCGGCTGCGGAACGGCTGCGCGGCCAGAATGCCGGAGAGCATCCGAATGGTGGAGCCGGAGTTGCCCGCATCGAGGTCCGCGGCCGGGGCGCGCAGGCCTTCCAGGCCCTTTCCCTCAATGGCGAACTCCGTTCCCGAGCCTTCCACCCGAATGCCGAGCGCGCGCACGCAGCCGAGCGTGGAATGGCAATCCGCGCCGGTGGAGTAGTTGCGAATGCGGGTCTTGCCTTGAGCGATGGCCGCGAGCATGGCGTAACGATGGGAAATGGACTTGTCGCCCGGCAATCCGATTTCGCCCGAGACCGAGGCGGCGGGAACGATCTTTCTTTGCATCTGAATTCCATTTTACGCGCCGCAAACCGCCCGCATTCTCAAGGTCCATGCCCTTGCGGCCGATAAGAGCAACTGAGGCAGAGCGCCGATGATCTCGATCCGCAAGTATCTGGATTCCTATCGCCGAACGCGAGCCGACGCCGGCGAACCGCCGCAACCCGAGAAGGTTGCGCCGGAGGACTTGGGTTTTCAGGCTTCTCTGGCGCGCCTGGCGACGGTGTTGGTGTCGGAGATGGGGGTGGTGGGCCGGGACGAAACCGACCCGGCCTTCGAACGCTATTCCGCCTCCATCGGGGACATTCAACAACGGCTCGGCACGGCCCAGTCGCCGGACGACATTCAGGCGCTCAGCGTGGCGATCCCTGAAGTCCTCCAGGAATTCCGCAGCGCCAAACAAGCCGTGGATCAGCGGCAGACGGAGGAAGTGCGGAAGATCGTGGCCATGCTGCAACAGACCATCGAAGCGCTTTCCCGCGGGAGCGACCGCTCGGTCAGCCGGCTGCGCAGGATCGAAGGCATGGTCCGGTCGGCCTCCCAACTTTCGGAGATCGTGGCGCTCAGGGACCGTCTGCGGTCGTGCGTCGACCAGATCCGCGAGGAGGCCGCCGTGGAGCAGAGGGAGTTTGCCAAGGCCAAATCGGATCTGGAGCGGGACTTCCTGCTAGCGCAGGAGAGCGCCGCGCTGGCCCGCGGCGGCATTCCGGGGCGATCGCAAGCCGAACAACGCATAGCCGAGGGGCCGGGAGCGGCCTCCCTGGCGCTGGTGCTGCTCGAACACCTGCCTGCTATCAAGGCGCGTTACGGCGCGGGAGTCGGCGAACGGTACTTCTCCGGTTTTCTCGGCGAACTGACGGAACGGCTGCCGCAGTTGAAGAAAGTGTTCCGCTGGAACGAGCGGACCCTGATGGTGGAACTTCCCGTGGATGCCTCGGGCGGCATAGGCGAGGCGGAGCTTCGAGCCTGTCTGACCGCCATGCCGCGCGCGCTCCAGGTGGATGTCGGCGGGCGGGTGGCGGTTCTCGAAAGCACCCATCGCTGGTGCCTGATTCCCGCCGGAACGCAACCCGCCGACATCCTTCAGCGAATCGAGGACTTCCTCAAGGTATGAGCGCCAGTATTGAGGATCTAGCCGAGACCGCGCCGAACCCGACGCCGTCCGATGGGAAACCGGACTCCGACCGGCCGTGGAGGATTCTGGAGCTATTCGCGCACAATGCCGGATTGCAAGAGGTGCTGGCCGAAGTCGTCCTTCTGATCGAGGAGCGCGATTCCATTTGCCAATGCGCCATCATGGCGTTGCGGGAGGGCCGGCTGCACTCGCTCATCAGCGCCGGAATCCCGAGGAGTCTGCTGGACCAGTTAGACGGGGCGCGGGTGGTGGGAAACCCCGGCCCGGCGGACCCCGTCTCGGCGTTCTGGGCGGCGCCATCCGGGTTCATCGATTTCTCGACCGCTCCGGGTTGGGAGGCGTGGCGCCCCCTGGCGGAAGCGGCCGGTGTGCGCGGCTGCCGGGCCGAGCTCATCCTGTCGACGGCGGGGGAACTGCTGGGCGAGGTGGTGGCCTTCGCCGAATCCGGACTCCCTCTCAAGAGCGTCGCGCCGGAAGCACTGCGCCTGGCCGCGCGCATCGCCGGCATCGCCATGGAGCAACATCACCTGATGGCGGACCTGCTCTATCATGCGCACCACGACGCCGTCACGCTGCTGCCGAACCGGTTCCTGCTCGAAGAGCGCCTCGGGCGGGCGATGGCCGCCGCCGACCGCCGTGGAAGCGGCGCAGCCCTGTTGCACATCAACCTGGACCGCTTCCAAACCGTGAACGACCTGCTCGGCCGCGGCATCGGGGATCTGTTGTTGCAGCAGGCTGCCCGCCGCATGGAGACGGGCCTGGCGGAAGGCGACACCTTGGCGCGAACCGCCGGCGACGAATTCAACGCGGTGCTGCCCGGCGTCGAGAGTCTGGATGAGGCCGTCCGCTCCGGGGAGCGTCTACGGGCGATGCTCGCGGCGCCGTTCGCCGTAAGCGGACACGAACTAACGGTGACCGCCAGCATCGGTTGCGCCTTGTACCCGACGCACGCGGCCGACGCGCTCTCGCTGGAGCGGAGCGCCGGCGCCGCGCTCAACCGCGCCAAACACGATGGCCGGAATTGCGTCCGGGGCTTCGTCCCCGGGGAGGCGGAGCCAGCGCAGCAGAAAGCCCGGTTGGAGAGCGCCCTAAGCCAAGCTCTCACGCGCGGCGAGTTCGGGCTGGTCTTTCAGCCGCAGATCGGCCTGAAGACCATGACCCTTAGCGGCGCGGAGGCGCTATTGCGCTGGCATCACCCCGTCATCGGACTGGTTTCGCCCACGGCTTTTGTCCCCATCGCCGAGGAAACGGGCCTGATCGTGCCGATCGGGCAGTGGGTGCTGCGCGAGGCCTGCCGCGAATCGGCGGCATGGCGCCGGCTGGGCTTCCGGGGGCGCATCGCGATTAACGTGTCCCCGGTTCAATTCGGGCAGGACGATTTCGTCGCGTCCGTGAAGAGCGCCATGGAGGACGCCTGCGTCCCGCCGGAAGCCGTCGAACTGGAACTCACCGAGGGGGCCCTGGCGGGAGATGTCCGGGGGGTCGCGGAGAAAATGCGCAAGCTGAAATCGCTGGGCCTGTCGCTTGCCGTGGACGATTTCGGCACGGGGTACTCGTCGCTGTCCCACTTGCAGGAACTGCCGCTGGACGTCATCAAGATCGACATTTCTTTCGTCCGTCAGATCGCGGCGGCGGACGACCGCTCCCCGGTGATCGAGACCATCGTGGCCATGGCCCATGCGCTCGGCAAGACCCTGGTGGCCGAGGGCGTCGAGACGCTGACGCAGCAGGCCTATCTGGCCGCTCTGGGCTGCGACGCCGTACAGGGTTTTCTGCATGGCCGCCCGGCGCCGGCCCCCGACTTTAGGGCCAAGTGGTTGGGTTGAATCCCGGCGGATAAGTCTTCGTGGCGCAGGCGGCGCTCCGCCGCGGGAACGCCCTACGACGCCATCTGATCATGGGCGCGGGCGAAGTTGCGGAGATAGGCGGCCATCATGCGGTCGTGAAGCCCGGTGTGGTCCCTGAGCCACAACCTAAAGAAATCCACCATCTCGCAAACGGCGCCGGATTCGCCGGCGTCAATGCGATCGGCGAAGCCCTTGAGCCGCTTGCGCGCGGAATCGTGCTGCTGCTTGTGCCAGGCGTAGGAGGGATAGGCCGAGGAGCGCATCAGGCGCTCTTCGCCGGCCAGGTGGGCGCTCATGTCGTCGATCAAGTCCTGCAGCGCCTCGTGCGCCTCGCCCCCGGCGGCGACGGTCCGGTTCAGCTCATCCATGGCCTGGGAAATCTGGTGGTGCTCCGCATCCAGTTTGGGAATGAACACGGAATGCGGCTTGGCGCGCTTGGACGATGGCATACTTTTTCCCATCGACGATTGTAGCGCCGTTTGGGAATATCGGAGGTGAAACGCCGGACTGGCCCGGCGGCGGTCACCCGACCAGGGCTTCGACCGGTTGCGGCGCGGGCGTCTTATATTTGCACTCGGCGTTGGGACACTGCCAGACCGGGCCCGCCTTGAGCCACTTCTCCACCAGATAGGGGCTGCCGCAGTTGGGGCACTTCTCGGCGATGGGCTTACCCCAGGCGACGAACTTGCAATCGGGATAGCGCACGCAGCCGTAGAAGGTCTTGCCCTTCCTGGAACGGCGCTCGGAAATCTCGCCCTCGGAGCACTCCGGACATTTCATGCCGATGGTCTTTTGTTTTACGTACTTGCAGGCGGGGTAGTTGCTGCACGCCGTGAACTCGCCGAAGCGGCCGGTTTTCAGTACGAGATGGCTGCCGCAGTTGGGGCACTTCTCGTCGAGCGGCTGATCGGGCTTCTTCTGCGGGCCACCGATCTGCTTGGTGGTCTTGCAATCGGGATATCCCGTGCACGCGAAGAACGTGCCGAAGCGGCCCTTCTTCAGAACCATCGGCCGCCCGCAGTTTTCGCAGTATTCCTCTTCGCCCTGCTCCGACAGGTTCGCCTTGTCGAGGTCCGGCAGGTCGACGGCCAGTTCGCGCGTATACGTGCAGAAATACTCGTTTCTCCGCCAAAGCAAAACGAGGCCCCCGGCGGTGTCCTTCAGTTCCAGGTCGGCGTAGAACTGGTCCATCTGAGGGAAGCGGGCCTGGATCTTCTTCAGGCGATCCGCCAGGCCCTGGCGGTCCTTCAGCCGGCGCTCGGCCATGCGCGCCAGCAACTTCTCCAGGTCGGCGATATGCCGCGTCTTAATGCCGCCGCGGCGCTTCTCCGCTTCGCGACGATCCTTGACGGAATCGCCGGCCGCGCGCTTGTCAAGGTTCTCAAGGTCGGACGCATAGCGGGCCTCAATGTCGCTCCGGCGCTTCCCGCTGTCCTTGGCGGCTCGCTCCTGCCGCTTAACCAGATCTTTTCGCAGACTCTCCAAATCGGCTTCCGCGTTCTTGGGGGAGAAGTCCGGATAACCGGTGCAGGCGAGGAAGCTGCCGTGTTTGCCCCACTTTACAACTAGAGGCTTGCCGCACTTCTCGCACGTCAAGTCGGTGGGCTTCTCCATCCGCTTGATGTCGGTCATGTGCTCTTCGGCATGCTTCAGGTCGTGGTCGAACTTTTCGTAGAACTCGGCCATGGCCACGCGCCAGTCGAGTTTGCCCTCCTCGATTTCGTCCAACTCCTCTTCCATTCGCGCGGTGTACTGCACCTCGAAAATGTCGTCGAAGCTTTCGAGCAGAAGGTCGGTCACCACCATGCCAAGTTCGGTGGGTTGGAAGCGGCCGCCTTCCCTCTTCACGTACTCGCGCTCCTGGATGGTGGAAAGGATGGAAGCGTAGGTGGAAGGCCGGCCGACGCCATCGGATTCGAGCTTCTTCACCAGCGTGGCTTCGTTGTAGCGCGGCGGAGGCTCGGTAAAGTGCTGCTCGTGCTTCAAAACGCGCAGGCGCAGCGATTCGCCTTCCGCCACCGCGGGCAGGCGGTGCTTCAGTTCCTCGTCCTCTTCGTCGGTTTGGTCCTTGCCCTCCTGGTAGACCTTGAGGAAGCCGTCGAACTTGAGCACGGAGCCGGTGGCGCGGAACAAGTACTCGGTCCCGTTCTTGCCCGTGGCGGCCACGTCGATGGTGCTCTGGTCGTAGAGCGACGGCATCATCTGGGAGGCGATGAAGCGGTTCCAGATCAGCCGGTAGAGCTTCATCTCGTCTTCGGCCAGATAGTGCGCCACCACCTCGGGGGCGAAGGCCATGGAAGTGGGGCGAATGGCCTCGTGGGCGTCCTGCGCGTCCTTTTTGGACTTGTAAATGTTGGGGGCGTCCGGCAGAAATTCCCTGCCGTAGCGCTCGGCGATGTAGAGCCGCGCATCGCTCAAGGCGTCCTGCGAGACGCGCGTGGAATCGGTGCGCATGTAGGTGATGAGGCCCACGGCGCCTTCCTTGCCCACCTCAATGCCTTCATAGAGCCGCTGCGCCAGCATCATGGTACGCTTCACGCTGAAGCGCAGCTTGCGCGCGGATTCCTGCTGCAAGGTGGACGTGATGAAGGGCGCCACCGGATTGCGCTTCTTCTCGCGGGTTCCCACCGATTTGGCGATGTAGGCGGCGCCCTCAAGCTGCGCCAGCGCGTCTTCGGCCGCCGCTTGGGAAGCCACTTCCGCGGCGGCGTCGTTCATCCTGATGAGCCGGGCCAGGATGTGGGGCGGCTTCTTCGCATGCAGCTCGGCGTCGAGCGTCCAATATTCCCGCGGAACGAAGGCTTTGACCTCGCGTTCGCGTTCGACCACCACGCGCAACGCCACCGTTTGCACGCGTCCCGCCGACAGGCCGCGCCGCACCTTGTCCCACAACAGCGGCGAGATCTTGTAACCCACCAGGCGGTCGAGCACGCGGCGCGCCTGCTGCGCCTCGACCAGATGGATATTCACCTGTCCGGGCTTCTCGAAGGCCTTCTCGACGGCCTTCTTGGTAATCTCATTGAACATCACGCGGAAGATGCGGGGGCCGTTCTTGCCGCCCTGGAGTTCCTCCTGGAGGTGGTAGCAGATGGCTTCGCCCTCGCGGTCCGGATCGGCCGCGAGATAGACTTCTTCGACCTTTTTGGCGGCCTGTTTGAGCTCGCCGAGAAGCTTCTTCTTACCGTCGATGACCTCGTAGCGCGGCTCGAAGCCATTGTCGACGTCGACCGCCAGATCCCTCTTGGGAAGATCCTTGACATGACCGAGCGAGGCTTTGACTATGTATTGCTTGCCCAGATACTTGTTGATGGTCTTCGCCTTTGCGGGCGATTCCACGATTACCAAAGCTTTCGCCATAATTAACTTTCGGGAAGCGGCGCCCCCTCGTGCCGCATTGCCGCCGTCACGCTGGCCGTCTGACCGGGACGACTTTACCACACTTTAACAAAGTTCTTGCCGGGGAGTTGTTTCACCAGACCCAGCATCTCCAGCTCGAAGAGCGCGGCGATCATCTCGGAAGGCGATATATCCTCCACCTTTTCAAGCAGATCGTCCAAGTGTATCGAAGCATCCACTTGCAGCGCCTGAAGCGCGCGGCGGGCGACGGCGTCGAGCTCCGGCGGCTGGCCGTCCAATAAAGACGCCTGCGCGCCGGCGGGCGTTCCGCCAGCTTCGGCTTCGATTCGTTTTCGCCCTTCCTCTATTAGATGACGCCGGGATTCAGCGGGAAGCTCGGCAACCACGTCGTTCCAGTCCTGCACCAGCCGGGCGCCCTGCTTAATCAACAGGTTAGGTCCCCAACTGAGCTTGGAGGTGATGTTGCCCGGCACGGCAAATACCTCCCGGCCCTGGTCCATGGCCAACTTGGCGGTAATGGCCGAACCGCTGTACTGGGCCCCTTCCACCACCAGCACGCCCACGCTGGCGCCGGAGATGATGCGGTTGCGGATGGGAAAATTCTGCGGGAAGGCCACCGCGCCCATGGGGAATTCGGAAACAATGAGACCCTTCACCGCCAGCTCCGCCGCCAGTTTCCTGTTCTCGGAGGGGTACACCACATCTACCCCACAGCCGAGCACGGCAACGGTATTGCCGCCCGCCGCCAGGGCGCCCTTATGCGCGGCGCTATCGATGCCGCGGGCCATCCCGCTGACAATGGTCAGGCCGGCGTGGGAAAGATCGGCGGAAAGGCGCTCCGCCACCGCCAACCCGTAGGGCGTGGGCCGGCGGGTTCCGACGACGCCCAGGCAGATGGAATCGATCAGCTCCACGCGGCCGCGCACAAAAAGCAGGATGGGCGGATCGAAAATCTCGCGCAGCGCCCTTGGATAGCGCGCATCGCCGAGGGTGACGATCGCGGCGCCCACCTGGGCCATTTTCTCGCGCTGCGCCGCGGCGTCCTCGAAGGCGCATCCGCTGACGATGGATTGCGCCACGGAGCCGCTCACGCCGGCGCCCTCCAGCTCCGTGCGCGACGCGCGGAAGATGGCCTGCGGCGTGCGAAAACGGCTCAGCAGTTTCCCGGAGGTTCTTGCGCCCAGCCCTGGGACCAGCCGCAGGGCCAGCCAGTAAAGCTCTTCTTCGGGGCTCGCAGCGGGAGGCGCCATGCAACTCCACGCTAGCAGCCGGGCGATGGAGGCGCAAGGCGAGGCGCCGCAGCCTCTGGCCGGAGGTCCCTGGCGAGTTTCGATGCAGCCGGTTCCGTCAAATTCCCAGCCTGGCCCGTCTGGCCAGCTCCCCGAGCGTCTGGTTGGTAGCCGGCTGATGGTCTTTCAGGGGCAGGATGCGTTCATGGATGGCGTCCAGGAGCCAGGCTGGCTGGGGGAAGAAGAGGGTCTCGAGCTCGGCGGCGGGGGTGATCCAGTTCCTCGATCCAAGCACGACGGGCGGGGCATCCAGGTCGTCGAAACATAGCTGGGTGAGGGTGGCGGCCACGGTCTGCATGACGCAGCCGCGTTCCACGGCTTCCGAGACCAGCAGGACCTTGCCGGTCTTGCGGACGGAATCCGCCAGCGCATCGTAATTCAGGGGGTTGGCGGACCGCAGGTCGATTACCTCGGCCGAAACGCCGAAGCGCTCCTCGAGAATGCCGGCGGCGGCAATCGCTCCGTAGAGGGCGGGGCCGAACGTGACAATCGTCAGGTCCTTGCCGGCGCGCTTGATGGAAGGAGCGGACAGGTCGATTTCGTAGTAGCCTTCCGGAACGCCCTGTTCGACGAACATCTCGCCGAAATCGTA
>Ga0182027_10010945_pt1 | contig 12865 bp, 12 predicted proteins | sample 712E1DmetaG_FD_121300 | JGI IMG/M metagenome (GOLD analysis project Ga0182027, IMG submission 121300) | Permafrost microbial communities from Stordalen Mire, Sweden - 712E1D metaG (Illumina Assembly) | ecosystem: Environmental > Terrestrial > Soil > Wetlands > Permafrost | place: Sweden...
AATTTATCGACCAGTACCGGCCATGATTCGCTGAACCGGCTTGCCTGCGAAAATAAAAGACCGCCAAAAGCAGCAATGACGGAAAAGGCAAGGAACATAGTTATTACGATCGCTATCAACCTGTTTATTTTTCTCTTTACAAAAAAATTTACGACCGGGTGAAGCACGATGGCAAGGATGGTTGCGAAAACGAGAGGGACAATGATACCTCTGGCGATGTATAGCACCCCCAGAAAGGCAAGCAGGCCGATGAAAAGAAAAATTGCCTCTAGGTAAAATGGTAATTTTAATTCTTTGACTATCACGACTTTTTAGAATTCGGTTCCTGATAATATACTGCCGGCGAACCCGGTAAATACGTTTAATAATATCTTTCCTGGTCCCAGGACTAATTTAAAATGATGAGTCAGAACCGGAAAGTTATTTTCTTCATAAAACCGAAAAGAAGCCAAGACGCTAAACTTCAAATTCAAATCCGTGATTTTTAACGTCCTGGCAACTTTACGGTAATCAGGGCCTTTTCGGAATGACTTAATGATTGTTATTAAAGCAATGAAATGGTCCTAGAGGACTTTTCTTCCTTGAATAACCCTGAGTATGATTGCAATAATTGCAATAACAAGAAGAATGTGTATGATCCATCCTGCGCTGTATGCAAAAAATCCGATTGCCCATGCGATGATCAGGATTACGGCTATGATATAAAGTATGTATCCCATGATTGTAAGTTTAAATGATTTAAGTTATTATGTTAGTAATAATGTTTTTCTGAAAGAATCCTTTTCAAAGGATAATCCAAATTCTCTGAGAAGGTTATTGTTTTACTTTCTTTTAACCACAAAAGCTTTGAAAGCTTGTCCGAGGTTGTCCATATCGTGTTTAAATTTAAACCTGAAGTCATTCCATTTGTCTTTACTGTCTTCTCTGAATTCCTCCAGCCTCGTTTTCATGTCTCTGTTTTGTTGTTCCAGCTCTGCCAGTTTCTGTTCATTACTGGCTCTGATCTCTTTGTTCTCCTTTGATATCTTAACCCGTAATTCAGCAATTCTTTTTTCATTGGCATTGATCGACTCTTCTGACTCTTTTCTGAATTGCTGGATAGAATCTTTAACCGCCTGGTCCAGTTCTTGATTAGCAATTACTACTTTATCCTTTGCGTCCTGAACCTTATCCTGGGCATTTTCTACTTTTTTGACCGACGTCTGGCAACCGGTTAACATAGCTCCTGCCATAAACACTGTTATTACAAGAGTAAAAATTGATTTTTTCATTTTGCCGGATTTTAATTTGGAAATGTATTTTCACATTACAAAGGTGAGTCTAATAATTCCGGGAAGCGTTACATAACTTTAGGAATAAGTTACATCATTCACACTTTTGAAAAGACAGATCTTGAACTTCCATATGATCGATGTTTATTCGTATCCGCTTTTTATGGTAGTTGAAATCATTTTGAACCTTTCGTGTGCTTTTACAACATTTGATGAATGAGCCGGTACTACAATTGATTGACCTATATCCAGGAAATTCGATACTCCATCAATAACAATATCAGCGTTACCGTCAATGATCTGGATAAACGTATCGAATGGGATTATTTTTTCATCTAGTTCTTCGCCGGAATCAATTGAAATTGCACTGATGTTACCTGTTGTTTTTTTAATAATTGTTTTTATTCCCACTGAATTTGGAATATATTCAATGATCTCGACAACTATCATCGCTTTTGCTTTATCGACTTCAGTAGTATTCATGATCGTTTGATATTAACAATATTAGTACCTAAATGCTATTTATAACAGGATTTGAAATTCTTTTTTTGGTTATTCATGTGTGATATGATTATTAGGAATAGGAAATCACACAACAAAGGTGCGACCTAATGTGTCGAGAACCGTTACATAACTTTGGAAATAAGTTACATCATTCACATGTTTTCCAAAGTGTCGCGTCTCTTGTGTTTAAGATTTTTGAAGTGAGATGGGGTAAGTCCAGTCATTTTCTTGAACTGGTTTGACAGGTGGGCTACACTGCTGTAATGCATTCTATAAGCAATTTCGGTAAGATTGAGCTCGTCATATACAAGCAACTCTTTTACCTTTTCTATTTTATGGGCCAGGTAAAATTGTTCAATGGTAGTCCCTTTAACCTCGGAAAAAAGGTTAGCAAGGTATGTGTAATTGTGATTGAGCTTTTCGGTCAGGTAATCAGAAAGGTTTATTTTAATTTGTTCCTCATTATAATGGACCAATTCAATAATAACCGCTTTTATTTTCTCTACCAGGATACTTTTTTTATCATCCATCAACTCCAGCCCTGACTTTTTCAAGCCAATCCTGAGGCGGTCCAGCTGCCCTGCTGAAAGATCATCCCTGGTTACAACTTCACCTAAATCAACAGAATTGTAATGCACCCCAAGTTTATCCAGCTCGGATTTCACTACCATTTTGCAGCGAATGGTAACCATGTATTTGATATAGATTTTCAATTTACAAAATATTCAGTGATAATTATCTCAACAAATGGATCGGTTTGATTGCATGACTATCGCTGATTGTTGCTGTTTATTGTTTGTATATCTAAAAAAATCCCGTACAAATATATACAAGAAATTCCTGAAAATCAAGCTAAATTATAATAAAAGATTAACAGATACTGATATGTACCGCGTTACATGTTACGGATGACGAGAAACACGTTTTGTCGAACCAACGAATTAATGATTACCTTTGCACAACTTATTCCTCCCATTATCCATCGTAAACGACCCCGGATAATCCCATAACTTTCAAAAGTTTTTGTGAACTGTCGTTTCAGAGTTCAATGGCAGTTTAAAGAATAGTTTCGTGTCTGTATCACCAGGCTGCTGGTACATGACAGGATTGTTAATGCAGCTTTTATTAAATTCTATCCAATGACATTTGAAAATTTAAATCTAATTGAACCAATCCTCCGGGCAGTGAAAGCCGAAGGATATACCGAGCCTACTCCGATCCAGGAGCAGGCCATTCCTGTTTTGCTTGAAGGCAGAGACCTGATAGGGTGCGCCCAGACAGGCACCGGGAAAACAGCAGCTTTTGCCATGCCGATCCTGCAACTCCTGCTTCAACAACAGGTACCTGCAGCCGGGAAACGGCAGATCAAGGCATTGATCATTACTCCTACACGGGAACTGGCAATCCAGATCAGTGAAAGTTTTACCGCTTATGGGAAATATACAGGTTTAAAGCATACCGTTATTTATGGTGGCGTTTCGCAAAATGCCCAGACGAATGCCCTGAGAAACGGTATCGATATCCTGGTTGCTACGCCCGGAAGGTTGCTAGATCTTATTGATCAGCAGTTTGTTAACCTGCAGAACATCCGGTTTTTCGTGCTGGATGAAGCGGACCGGATGCTCGATATGGGTTTCATCCATGATGTAAAGAAAATTATCTCGAAATTGCCGGCGAAACGGCAATCCCTGTTCTTCTCTGCTACCATGCCTCCCGAAATACAGAAACTGGCAGCTACGATCCTGGTTAAACCTGTTAAAGTCGATATTGTTCCTGTGGTTGCCACGACAAACCTGATTCGGCAATCCCTCTATTTTGTTGATAAGCCTGATAAAAGACATCTTCTGATCCATCTGTTAAAGGATAAATCGATTGAATCGGCGTTGGTTTTCACACGTACAAAGCACGGAGCCGATCATGTCAGCCGGGACCTGGTCAAGGCCGGGATAAAAGCCGCAGCCATCCATGGCAATAAATCGCAGGGCGCCCGGCAGGATGCACTGAATAATTTCAAAAACAAACGGACCAGGGTACTGGTGGCAACCGACATAGCATCGAGAGGGATCGACGTGGAACAGTTGTCGCATGTTATCAACTATGAAATACCAAATATCCCGGAAACTTATATTCACCGCATCGGGCGTACAGGCCGTGCAGGAGTGGACGGTGTTGCACTTTCATTCTGCGATACGGAAGAGAAAGAATACCTGAAGGATATTTATAAACTCATCTCCAAAAAAATTCCGGTTGTGGAGGACCATCCTTTTCCCATGAAAAATGGTGATCTTTTGGCGCCTCTGGTCCGGACAAAGGCAAGCTATGGCAGAAGGAGATAATGGAGTTAATTCCGGGTATGGCCCAATCACCTCTCGCCCCCTTTCGGGGCTGACTAATAAAATAAGTTCTTATCTGCCGCTAAGACAGCAAGACGCTAATAAATAATCTTTCTTTTAGTCACCCCCCGGGGGGTGAAGCTAACTCAATTAAATCCACAAGGCGCTAAATTGTAAAAAATAGTACCTTTGTGAAAGGTTGATAAAGTAGTTTGCGTTGAGCAGGTTTAATCTCAAAAATTGATTAATAATTTTAAAACAGAACTATGAAAAAGATTTTTTGCGGAGTGACATTAATATTATTGATAGTTGCTGCAGGGATAAAATGTGTTGCACAGGATAACGGCAAGTCGTTAATCAAGCAGGTCGTTAAGGAAAACCAGGAAGCTGTGAATGCAATTGCAATGTATCCGACAGAAACAAGAAAAATAATATTTGAAGCAGCTGAATACCCGGAAGTTATTGCAAAATTAAATGGAATGCAGAAGAATTCACAGAATGCATTCGAGAATCTGATTTCATCTCTCAGCAAGGAAGAGCAGGAGAAGATCTGGGACATGACCCGTTATGATGGTTTAATATCTGATCTTACTGCCAACCAGAATAACTCGGAAGTTGAATTCAATACAATATTGGGTAATTATTCCGAAGAAATACATAAAACTGCTATAGAAGAACAAAAAGATAATTATGAATTGCTTGTTCGCATTGATAAAATAAATAAAAATTATAATTCGGATTTTGAGCTTTTGCTGAAGGATTACCCTCCCCAGACTATCGAAGCATTTCGGGAAATTATAAAGATGCCTGAAGTTCTGGATATACTTTTTGATCATATGCAATATACCGTTGTTATCGGGGATTATTATAAAAAGAATCCTGAAAAGGTTTTACATAAAACAGATTCTTTAAACAAGGTACTAATCAAAAAAAATACACAGGAAGCCGACGACTGGAAACAGAGTATAAATGACAATCCCAAGGCACAAGCAGAATATACAGAAGCAGCACAGGAATATGCCAGGGACAATGGCTATCAGCCTGACGATTATAAGGCACCCCTGACACAGGATGTCGCCGATTACAATACTTATCCATATAGTTGGTGGTTCGGCTATCCTTCATGGTATCCTTATGATTACTGGGTACCTTATCCATACTGGTATGATTGGGGATTTTATTTTGGTCCTGGCGGGCGGATAGTTTTCTTCGGACTTCCCTCCGAATATTTCATGGAATGGTTCTTTTATTATCCGGAACATTTTTCCAGATACGCTGAATTATCAGATCATTATTATAATTACTATGACAGGCATCGCGGATCCAGGAATAATAACAGCATAAGCCACAGTGTGAACGACTGGCGTGACAGGAACAAGGATATAATTACTGCCGATTGGGACAAAGATAAATCTAACAGGATACAACGGTTTAAAGAATTCGGTAATATGGAAAAGGACAGACGGGTATATAATGCCAAAAATCCGAAACAGCCGATAGCGCAAACTGAATATTTACAGAAAGAACAAAAAAAATATCCGATAATATCAGCAGATGTTTCTAAAAGACAATTAATTCAAAAAGATTCTAAAACACCTCCTGTTCCGGAAAGCAGATCTGAACCCGTTAAGAAACCTCCTGTTGTAATACCTGACCATTATAAAGTTACAGGACAGGGACAATTAAATATTGAAGAGTCTAAACCTGTTCTTCAGGAATCTATAAAAGTGAATCCAATACCAGTTAAAACTGAAACTCCGAAAAGGCCTGATAATGTGACCCCACAACAAAGAAATCCTAATCCTGTAAAACAACCTGAAAATTTCAACCAGATAAGGGAAGCCCAGCAATATCATCAAAACACCTGGCAGCAAATTCAACAACAACCTGTCAGGCAACCCCAACAACAAAATGTAGCTCCTCCTCCCAGGCAACAGGAAAACCGGCAGGCACCGCAACCAATTAAACAAAACGCTCCAGCTCCATCAAATAATAAGAGGAAATAATGGATTGAATTTCTGATTTAATGACATTAACTGGAAAAACATGGGTATTCTGTATCCATGTTTTTTTTATGGGAAATATTTCCTGTATGTGCCCGGCGTGGAACACTTAGTTTTAACTTATATTTGGGATTATCTGCGACTCCAAAAATTTAATCCTGCTAAAATCAATAAAAAAATATAACTATACGCAGGAAATACTTATTATTTGCAAGATGGTTCCCTTTTTGCCGGGGTGGTTGCGAAATACTGCAATTATCTCATGGACGGCAGCTGATTTCCATTCTGAAAAGCTGCCATCTGTAGTTAATTTTATCCTGTAGTTTTTAAAACCAGGGTGCAACCGGACCATTATCATGTAAATATTGAAACGATGAGAGCAGTTATCATATTTTCAATTTTATTTCTTTGGAATATACAGACTTCGCTGGCACAGACAACTTTTGCCGGATCCATGAAAATCTATCTTACCTGGATCAAAATAAAGGCGGAAAAGGGAAAAAAGAGCGGAGCGAATTTCGATATATGTAACACAGCAATCCTGTCGCCCTGTAAATACAAAAAAACAGATTATTTTAACGGAAGGTTTGACTTTTCAAACACAGAAGCCAGGGATATCAGCCTGGTTCAGGTCAGGAACAGTTCCGGTGCCGGGAATGATGTGACGCCAAACGATTATATGCTCGATTTGCACATGGGAAAAAGCGGGAACAAAACAGGTTTTCTGAACCAGAACCCGATCGGCGGGGTGACCGACGTGCAGTCCTTGGTCATTGATGGCGCTGCAGCCTTGGCCGGAACAATAATCATTGCAGCTCTTGCCGGTGCTTCCGGTGGAAACCCGGAGATTGACCTGTCCAAAGCCCATGTCCACAGAAAAGAGCCATCTACAAACAATAATGAGAAACTGGATTCCCGCCCCTTAAAAGGGCTGCAGTTAAACGAAAGCCCTTCAGGTTTTTCTTTTACACCGCTTCGCGACACCGTAGTGGATATTGACGGGAATGTTTATTCCACTGCGGCACTCGGGGCCATGGTAATTATGGCTGAAGACCTCAGGGTAAAACACTTTCATAACGGGAAGGAGATCCCAAAAATGAAAGACAATGTTGATCGAAATGCTGATAATATCCCGGCATACTGCAATTACACGAGTGATTCAGGAATTACTGCAGTTAAAGAAGTACTATACAACTGGTACGCGGTAAACGACACATCGTGGATTTGTCCGAAGAACTGGCACGTACCCTCTTATGGTGAATGGACATCGATAATCACCTGCCTGGGAGGAACCAGCCAGGCTGCAGGTAAATTGATTGAAAGCTTTTCCGGTGCAGGAAAGGTATGCCAATGGTGGTCTTCTACTCGTCAGGATACCGGTCGCGCGCAAAGCCTTAACCTGGACAGGGAGACAAAGGAAACAAAACTTACGGTAACAGACTGGAATTCAGGTTTACCGGTGAGATGTATCAGGGATTATTAACAGGATGAAGGAGTGATAAAAAGGGGTTCAGATGGGAAAGATCATTAAAATTTGACAGGATGCTCATTCAACAGGTATAATTTTTTCAGTTACCTGTATTGTACCAAATTTGTCTGAGAACTTTTACGTATTTTCGCTGATTATGAGTCACCATCATATGCAGACATGTTAATGTTTTCGCAGCTGTCAGTGTAGTGTTAGTTTTTAATTATTAAGAAGCCTTTAAATAATCTACTATAAACCTCTAAAATTGTCTGACATGAAAAAATCAACTAAAATCTGGCTTTACTTTGCATTGTTTTCAGGGTTTCTTTTAATGGTGACGGCAAGTTGCAGTAAGAAGAGTGACAGTCCATCCAGCACAGTGCCGGAGCTGACGACAACTACCGTGACGTCTATTACGGAAATATCCGCCAACAGCGGTGGAAATGTTACTTCAACCGGCGGGTCACTGGTGATCACCTGGGGTATATGCTGGAGTACTTCTCCGAATCCAACAGTTTCAGATTCCAAAGCCGGGGGTGGGGCAACCACAAGTAATTTTACATGTGCAATGTCCGGATTAAATGGGAACACTTTATACTATGTCAGAGCATTTGCAACCAATTCAAAAGGGGCAACAGGCTATGGAGATCAAAAAAGTTTTACTACCCTGGCATTCTCGCATCCTATTTTTTCTATTCGTTCCACTACAGATAATACCGGATTTGGTTTACAGTTCTTTGCCAAGTGCGTTAATGATAACGTTAAGATGACAAAAGTGATGATTACCGATCCTGAAAATGTTGAGACAATTACCTATAACCTCAACGATAATACTTTTGTTAAGAATCAAGAGTTTGGGTTGCAGGATCCGACTACAAAGTATTCTAAACTGGTTGGACGTTGGACATTCGAGTTTACCGGTACCCGTACGGTCGACGGATCAGGTTTTGATCTGACATTTACCCTGTTTGTATAAAAGAAATAACATTCTTTCCCAGCCTCCTTTCTTCCTTGAGTGACTATTCCGGTACAATCTTATAATTACCTGCAGTGATCTCTTTTGGGGGAAAGTTGGTGTGGGTTTGAGTGTGGCGTGATTTTCAAGCAAGCTTGTGCCACTAAAAATAATAATCCCATGCTTACGAAATGGTTTTTTCTTATTTTAGCTGCATTATTACGAAATATTTTTGCAATGAGAAAATATTTTCTGCTGGTACTGATATTCACGATGGGTATATTGCATATGTTTGGCCAGCCGAACGGGTTTACCGCGGCCTATGACAATATGCATCTTCTGTTTTCGGCATCCTACCCTTTCGGGAAATGGAAGGCCGTTGACTGGAATGCCCTCGATTCCCGCATCAGGCCAAAGATTGTGGCTGCAGGTGAATCCGGCGACTCTGTTGCTTTTTTCCAGGCGCTGAAGGAGTATGTTGTTTCAATCCCCGATGGCCATGTATCGCTGAGAGGATGGAATGGCCCCAAGGCGATTGCCATGTACCGACAGATCGGTGGCAGTTATGGTTTTGCAGTGACGAGGCTCGGCGATGGCCGGATTATTGTCCGGTTGGTTAATCCCGGATCTCCTGCCGCCGGTGCCGGGGTGACTTTCGGTGCTCAGGTTCTTGAGATCAATGATCATCCTGTTCAGGCTGTGCTGGATACTGTGTCCGTGTTATGGACAGAGGCCATTCCGGCGACCCTCGAATGTAAAAAAATGTACCAGGAGCGACTTATTGGCAGGGCCCCCCTTGGTCAGGCAATGAAGATCAGGTTTCTGAACCGGGGAGTTGCAGATCCGATAACAGCAACACTTACTGCTGTCGATGATAATTATGCCACTTATAACCAGACCTCAATGACACCTTTGGACCCTGGCCCCGTGGTAACAAGTAAAACCATTTCCCAGGGCAGGTATGGTTATATCAAACTCACTTCGGAGCATGGGGATGATTCCGCAGCGGTACGAAAAATTTACACCGACTTCAGGGATGCAATCGCAGGGTTTATCAGCCAGGGACTCCGCGGGATGGTCCTTGACATGCGGGTGAATGCCGGGGGCGATGATGCCCTCTCGGCCGCTTTTTCAGGTCTTTTTTATAAAGATACGGTACTGTACGAATACCAGACATGGTATAATCCGGCTGACGATTCGATTGAAATCTGGCCACAACCTATTCCACATTTCAACCCTGTTACATTGCAGGGTTATACCAACCCAAATTACCCCGTTGGTTCTCTTTTTATTGAACCCCAGTTGATCAATTTTGATAAGCCGGTAATGGTTCTTGTAAGTCCGCGTAACATCAGTTCAGGCGAGGGTATACCGATGGCCCTGCAGCGGTTGTCTGAATGCAAGGTGGTTGGTTTTCATGGCACCAACGGCTCTTTCGGAATGGTTGAGTCCAAAATTTACATTTCTCTTCCTCCCGATGAATTGTACCTCAGGTACCCGTATGGACAATCTCTCGATAAGGATTTTAAAATCCAGCTCGACAGCGATTCAACCATGACCGGCGGGGTCATTCCCGATCTCCGTGTTCCGTTAAACGATTCGGTTATCGATCAGCTTTATATCGACAGTACCGATGTGGAGCTGAATTACGCGATCAAGGAACTGAATGCGATGCTGGGAATCAACGAGTACCATTACGGATCGCCCGGACTGAAACTGGACCCTGTATATCCGGATCCCGTGAGCTCTTCAGCCACGATAACCTACCGGCTGGAGGAGACTTCCACAGTCTCACTGGCCATCTACGACCTGTGCGGAAAGCAGGTAAAAATTCTGGTTGATGGTACGCAGAAATCAGGGAGTTATACCGTAATTTGGAATGCCCGGGAGACCAATCCCGGTGTTTATTTTTACCGTCTCACTGCAGGAAGGTCGAGCATAGTTAGGAAATGCATCGTACTTTAAAAACCCATTATCTTTAAATTCAGCCTATGAAGAAGATCACCTTTCTGTCGTTTGTGTTGTTGGGATGTTTTTTATTCCTGGTTTGCTCGTGTAAAAAAAAGAGCGATAACGATATCAGTAAAGTGAATGAACAGATTATCGCCCAATGGGAACGCGTAAGCGATTCTATCCTGCCCACCATCAGGGTTCCTGGCATGATCATTGGCATCTGGGCGCCCAACCGCGATCTTACATGGGTTCGGGGTAAGGGGAAAGCCAATGTAGCTACCGGTGAAAAACCGGATCCTTCAATGAAATTCAGGATCGGGAGTCTTACCAAAACCTATACATACACGGTTCTTCTCCAGCTGGTCGATGAGAAGAGTCTGAACCTTTCAGATAAGCTGAGCCTGTTTCTTCCGGATTTTCCCAAAGCCGACAGTATCACTATCAGGATGCTCTGCAACCACACCAGCGGGATCTTTGATTATACGGAGACTGTTCAGTTCCAGATGGGTTTATTTACAGATCCTTTTAAAGTCTGGACCAGCCAGGAGTTCATCGACATGGTAAAGGGTGAACCTTTTTATTTTCCCCCCGGAACCAATTTCAAATATTCGAATACAAACACCATCATAGCCGGAAAGATCATCGAGCAGATTACAGGAAACCCGGTTGAGATGGAAATTCAGCAACGGGTACTCACACCGCTTCACTTAGCCAATACGAGCTATCCCTCCGACCATAGCATGCCGGTTCCATTTGTTCATGGCTATGACTGGATATGGGACAGCGACACCACCCACTTCCCCGATGTGGCAGAGGCCTATGACCCCTCGATTGGTGGTGTGGCCGGCGCCATGGTGGCCGATGTTTATGACCTCAGGAGCTGGGTTGAAAACCTGTATAAAGGTACATTGCTGACACCGGCAACCCAAGCCCTGAGGCTTACGGTGATTCCAGCGCCGGGAGAAGATTGCGAAGAGTATGGGCTGGGCATCATGCATAAGATCAATCCCCCGATGTGGGGCCACACAGGAACCATCCCGGGATATAAAAACTGGGCAGGGTATTGCCCGTCGCAAAATGTTACGATTGTTATCAGTTACAATTCAACCCAGTCCAAACCTATGGTTCTCGCATGCCGGTTGATGAATATATACCTGCAGGCGATAAAGGAATAGGGCCAGAATAGTCATTCTAGATCTTCAGCCGGCCCATGGCCTCTTATTGGAGGCCATTAACCGACACGAGGTTTCTTTCATTGGTTTTTAGGAATACTGCATTTACCGTCCTACCAATCAAGGTGTGGGTGTGGTTCTATTCGTTATAATAATTTACGACTCACGTCTTTTCGTGCAATAAAATGTAACAAATTGCAAATTTACGTGCGTTATTTTGTATATTTGCAGAAAATAAGAGGATGGAACGGTTTGCATTAACAGCATTGTCGAAGTGGAAAAAGTCAAAGACCAGGAAGCCTTTGATCATCCAGGGAGCCAGGCAGGTTGGTAAAACCTGGCTCATGAAGGAATTTGGTAAAAGAGAATATGAACAGGTTGCTTACATCAACTTTGAATTCTCCGATTCCCTGAAATCAATTTTCAGCGAAGATTTTGATATAAGCAGATTGATCACTGCATTTCAAATTGAAACAGGGATAATGATACGCCCTGATAATACATTGATCATTCTTGATGAGATCCAGGAAGCTGAAAGGGGAATCACCTCCCTTAAGTATTTTTGCGAGAATGCTCCCCAGTATCATATCATCGCTGCCGGCTCCCTTCTCGGGATCACCTTGCACCAGAGAACATCGTTTCCTGTCGGCAAGGTTGATTTTCTGACCCTCTACCCTATGTCTTTCAATGAATTTTTATTGGCCTTAGGCCAGGAACAGCTTTATGAACTGTTGGAAAGCAATGATTGGCCGATGATCACGACCTTCAAAGCAAAACTGATTGGCCATCTCCGTCATTATTATTTTATCGGGGGCATGCCTGAAGCAATAAGTTCTTTCATTAGTGAAAATGATTTTGACCGGGTCAGGACCATCCAGAAAAACATTTTATCAGCTTATGATCATGATTTTTCAAAACATGCGCCCGCTGAGATTGTTCCCAGGATAAAAATGTTGTGGCAATCAATTCCTTCCCAATTATCAAAAGAGAATAAGAAGTTCATTTACGGTGTGGTTAAACAAGGAGGCAGAGCAAAGGAGTTTGAGCTTGCTCTGGCCTGGCTGACAGATTGCGGCCTCGTACACAAAATTCAGCGCATTTCGAAAGCGGCCATTCCGTTAGTTGCTTACCAGGATACTTCGGCATTCAAACTATTTATTCTCGATGTCGGGCTGCTGTCCGCCATGGGAGGCCTGACCAAACAAA
>Ga0182027_10010946_pt1 | contig 12865 bp, 11 predicted proteins | sample 712E1DmetaG_FD_121300 | JGI IMG/M metagenome (GOLD analysis project Ga0182027, IMG submission 121300) | Permafrost microbial communities from Stordalen Mire, Sweden - 712E1D metaG (Illumina Assembly) | ecosystem: Environmental > Terrestrial > Soil > Wetlands > Permafrost | place: Sweden...
ACAAAAGAAAACATCCGCTGTAAATTATTGGCTAAAAATTCACCACTTCGTTATGCCTATTCTTCACTTCTAGTGCGGGAAATGAACTTGCTCTCCCGCTCCACGGGAGAGCTTCGATCAACATTTCCCCATCTTCTCCAATAGATCATCTACAATATGACCTATGTTGAATTTTTTTAACGCCAATAATTTAAGGCGTTAATACGGAAAATGTCTTTTATGACAAACAATTAAAAACCGAGAAATAAATGAACAAATGGATTCTTCGCTACACTCAGAATGGCAAGGAGGAGATTCTTCAACTCACTTTACTCCAAAGGCGGACAAGCCGTTCTGTTCGGAATGACAAACATACTTTTAGTCAATATACTTCTTTTTCTTAGTTCCTTCATAACTATCAATTTGCATTAGAATTCCTTCCAGTTTTCCATTTTCAAGAGGGATCTTTTTTGTAGTTTTTAATCCTATATATTTTCGTAAAGTTGGTTCCGCAGTAAAGATAAATGCAGTTGTGCCGGTGCATTTTTGTTTAATGAAATCCCCAAGTTCTTTATAAAGATCCTGTACCTCAGCCAACTTTCCAAGTCTGATTCCATATGGAGGATTAGTAATTAATATTCCGTTTTCAAATCCAGAAATTTCACTAAATGGTTTGCGGGATAATTCGACCATATCAGAATAAGGTAGACGGGAAAGGTTGTTCTGCGCTACTTCGATTGCTTCACGGGATTTATCACTCCCTATAATGATTCCTTTTTTAAGAGGGCGAATTTTATTCTCGGCTTCTTTTTTTATTTCATTCCAAATGTTTCTGTCAAAATCAGGAAGATTAAAGAAGCCGAATTTCTTTCTTAAGGACTGGGCGGGGATTCTGCAATAATGCATTAAAGCTTCGCACAAAATAGTACCCGATCCGCACATACAGTCCAGAAGTGGTTTTTCACCGTCCCATTTGCTTAAACGAATTATTGCCGCAGCAAGCGTTTCCTGCATAGGGGCTTCACCTGCGAGCAAGCGGTAACCTCTTTTATGAAGGGATTCGCCTGATGTATCAAGACTAATGATGGCATCATTTTTTTCAATATGAAGATTGATTCTAACATCTGGATTTGTAGTTTCTACGTTGGGGCGCTTGCCAAATTTACTTGTGAAATAATCGGCAATACCATCCTTTAGCCTCATAGCGGCATAAAGTGAATTATCAATTTTGCTCATTGAAACAGAGGCAGTAATTGCGAAAGTTTTATCAACGGTAAAGATCTCTTCCCATTTAATATCTGTGGCGGCTTTTAATAACACATTAGGATTATCGCAGTAAAAAGTTGTCAATGGTGCTAGAATACGGGAGAGCAATCTTGAATTGTAGTTAATTCTATACAGATCTGCATGATCCGCTTCAAAATAAATTCCCCTATAGACTTTTTTTGTGTTCCTGCCTCCCAGTTCCAGCAGTTCCTGTTCTCCCATTTCTTCCATCTTCCCTGTAACCTGGGCGAAAAAGATGGAATTCTTCTGATAATCAAACATTAATGACCTTTGTTATAATTCAAAATATAAATATTTATATGGCCATATTCAAAACTCACTGAAATGCTTATCTTTGGTTTTCACTTTTGCAAGCATTATTCGGAGAGTTAAATATGCATTTTGAGTTCATTCCTGCAGCATCGGAGTTTTCTGATTCGGAATCCGCGATTAATAAAATCATAGGTGGATATATACATGCCCTGCAAAATATAGGGGGTATGCACATACGTTCAGAACAAATTGAAACCACATCTACTCTTTTTTATTTTGCAGTAACGGGTGGAGTAGAAAACCTGATACTTAACCTTACAAAAAAACGTCATTTAACTGTTATAAACGATCCGGTTTTTATAATTGCTCATTCCGCAAATAACTCTCTCCCCGCATCATTGGAGATACTTGCAAAACTTCAGCAGGATGGAATTAAAGGAAGAATTTTTTATATGTCATCGGCGGAAGATAAAAAAACACTTGCAGCTATAGAGCAGGCAGTTAATGATCTTGAAGTATATCGATATTTGCATGGGTTACGACTCGGCGCGTTAGGCGAACCTTCGGACTGGTTAGTGGCAAGCAGTCCCGATCACGATACGGTCCGCCGGGCATGGGGGCCTTCGGTAATTTCAGTTCCAATGACCGAGGTTTTAACCGAGATGGGGAAACTCAGTAAGAAAGAATTAATTGAACACGCAACTGAACTTACCAACAATGCAGCCAAAATAGTTGAACCTTCACCAGCTGAAATTGAAGAGGCGGTAAGGGTATACGCTGCGCTAAAGATAATTATAGAAAAGTATAAACTTGACAGTATAACCGTAAGGTGTTTTGATATTGTACGGCATGCGAAGACTACCGGGTGTTTTGCGCTTTCAGCCCTTACCGATGAAGGAATTATAGCGGGGTGCGAGGGAGATGTAATGAGTGTAATAGGAATGATTTGGGTAAAAGCTCTTCTAGGAGTAATTCCCTGGACCGCAAATCCTTCACGTGTAGATGAGAGTAATAACACTATTTGGCTTGCACATTGTACAGTACCGAGAAAACTAACACCTGATTATACTTTGCGTTCTCACTTCGAATCCGGTATCGGAGTAGGGATTCAGGGAAAACTTCCGGAGGGTCCGGTTACATTGCTTCGAATTGGCGGGAAGCAAATGGACAAATTATGGATTTCAGAAGGAATGATTTTGCGGAACGGGAATGAGGATAATTTGTGCCGGACACAAGTTGAAATCAAGCTTGAAAGAGGCGGTAGGGTACCCGATTTATTGAAAGCGCCGCTCGGCAATCATTTTGTGGTTATGATAGGGCACCATATGGACAGACTCAAGGAATGGCATGAAACAATGAACTAAAGAGAGATTCTTCGATTTGCTCAGAATAACAAACTTAGATTAAGGAATAAAAATTGGAAAGAGTATCCGTATTTGCAGACGTGCAGAATATTTATTACACGGTGAAGCAAAATTTTAATTGTCATTTTAATTACAGCGTATTTATGTCTGAAGTTACACATAAGAGACAATTAGTTAAAGCTATAGCTTACGCAATAGACAAAGGAGACGCTAAACAGATTCAGTTCCAAAAGATCTTAGAGGATATCGACAGGGAAATTTACTCTTACAGAACCCGGATACGTATTAGAAAGAGTGATCATTTGAGAATAACCGTTCTCTTTTTTATGTTTCAATAAAGGTATAATTATGAAAATAGATACAAGAAATTTTTGTGTAGAAGCGGGAAAGAATATCAAGCTAAAAAAAATTCCTACAAGAGTGGAACCTTTTTACCTGGATAAGGAAGACTACAAAAAAAAGAAAGAAAAACACATGCATAAGTTTAATGAATTGCAGGAATTGTTTTATTCCTATAACAAATATGCATTACTAATTATATTTCAGGGAATGGATGCTTCGGGGAAAGATGGGGCAATATCGCATGTTATGTCGGGAGTTAATCCCGAGGGGTGTCAGACCTACAACTTTAAGCAGCCGAGCACAGAAGATCTTAAGCATGATTTCTTTTGGAGGGAATATAAATGCCTTCCTGAAAGCGGGAGAATGGGCATTTTCAACAGATCATATTATGAAGAGGTTCTTGTAGCCAAAGTACATCCGGAGATAATCAAAAGCCAGCGGCTTCCTCCTGAACTTACAGATAAAAACAAAATATGGAAAAACCGTTACAAATCAATTGTTGATATAGAAAGGCATCTTTATAATAATGGGACTCACATTATAAAGTTTTATTTGCATTTATCAGAAGAAGAACAGAAAAAAAGATTTCTTGAAAGAATTGACCAGCCAGATAAAAACTGGAAATTCAGCCCTGCTGACTATAAGGAGCGGGAATATTGGAATGAGTATATGAAAGCGTATGAGGAATGTATTAATAATACAAGCACACAAAGGGCGCCATGGTATATAATCCCTGCCGATGATAAAGAAAATGCCCGGCTAATAATTTCACAGATCATAAACAGCAAACTAAAAAAACTCAAAATGAGTTACCCTATCATTGATGATGAAAAGAAAAAGGAGCTTATTACTATAAGGGAGTCATTAACAAGAAAATAAATAAACAATTCATGGGATCCCTGCTTTCGCAGGGATGACAAAGACAAACAAACAAAAAGGATTTCAATGGGAAACAGAGTAATAGGTGTAAACGAGAGGCCCCCGCTTGCAGAAAGTATTCCTCTAAGCTTTCAGCATTTATTTGCAATGTTCGGGGCGTCAATTTTAGTTCCGGTTTTATTTAAAATAAATCCTTCAACGGTTCTTCTTATGAACGGGGTTGGAACTTTAATATATATTTTAATAACAAAAGGGAAAGTACCCGCATTTCTGGGTTCGAGCTTTGCATTTATTTCGCCAGTTTTTCTGGTGATTGCCGGTTATGGCTATCAAGCGGCGCTAGGAGGATTCATAGCCTCGGGATTAGTTTTTATAACAATTTCTTTATTATTCAAATTTCTTGGATCGAACTGGATACATGTAGTATTTCCACCTGCTGCCATGGGGGCTATAGTAGCCATAATCGGACTTGAACTTGCTCCAGTTGCAGCAAATATGGCTGGATTCATTTCACAAAACAATCAACCTCTTGATATGAAAACTATAACGGTATCGGTTTCCACATTATTGATTGTAATATTAGGTTCAGTTCTATTTAAAGGTTTTATGCGAATAATACCAATTTTAACAGGAATAGCTGCCGGTTATATTATCGCTGTTTTTATGGGGATAGTTAACTGGAGCGCTATTCATAATGCCCCCTGGTTTTCTTTACCGACATTTTATTTCCCGGTATTTAATTTATCCGCCATTATAATTATAATACCTGCTTCGCTTGTTGTTGTAGCGGAACACATAGGGCATCTTATTGTTACTGGGAATATTGTTGGAAAAGATTTAACGAAAGATCCGGGTTTACACAGATCTCTTATGGGTGATGGAGTATCGACAGTTTTGTCAGGTATAGTTGGCTCTGTACCGACAACGACATACGGAGAAAACATAGGCGTACTTGCGTTGACAAAAGTATATAGTGTTTGGGTAATAGGAGGTGCGGCTGTTATTTCTATTTTAATATCGTTTATTGGTAAACTAGCAGCGGTAGTTCAAACAATTCCATATGCTGTTATGGGAGGAGTTTCATTAATGTTATTTGGAGTAATCGCGGCATCGGGTATCAGGATGCTTGTAGAATCGAAGGTAGATTACAGCAAACCCAAGAATCTGATTCTATCAGCATTTGTATTAACCATGGGATTAAGCGGTACTCACATAAAGATTGGTTCCGTAGAATTGGCAGGAATGGCTTTAGCTACGGTATTATCTATAGTAATAAGTTTATCATTTAAGGTATTCGAAACTGCCGGTTGGATGAACGATTGATTGATGCTATATCTTATTTAAGAAAAAAGGGAAATTAATGAGATCCCCGCTTTCGCGGGGATGACAAATTAGATACGGGAATTAGCAAATTACCAGCTTCTTCTTCCGCCGCCGCCGCCACTGCCGCGATTGTTACCGCCGCTATAGCCACCGCCACCGCCGCCACCGCTTCTGCGATTGTTGTCGGTTTTAGGTTTTGCTTCATTAACTACGATCTTTTTGCCTTTAAGATCTTTTGTATTCATGCTATCGATAGCTTTTTGAGCTTCGGCAACACCAGGCATTTCAATGAATCCAAAACCTTTAGATTCACCAGAAAACATATCTCTAATGATTTTGACACTTTTGATATGACCGTATTCAGCGAATGCATTTTGCAATTCTTCGTCGGTTACGTCTTTTGCAAGATTTCCTACGTAAATGTTCATGGAACTTTCCTTTATATTGTATTTGTTTATTGATACAGAGTACTTACACGCATAACCGAAAAAGTATTCTGTGCTTTTTTATTTTATTTAATAATTAAAATCATTACCGGGATTCATAGAAAGAGGAGCATAGCCTGAAGTTATCAATATTGGGGGAACAGATTTCTTTAAAGTTATTTTCCAGTTCTTTCTTAAGTACCTGGTATTTGAATTGGTAGATATTTGCAAATTGCCATTTCCTCTTATAAGAGGAAAACTTTTAATTTTATTCCTTTTTAATTAAATAATGAGGAGAAAATTATGGCAAGTTGAAAATACCGCCAAGTCAATTAACTAATGTAATGACAAATATTCAAATAAACTAATATTGTAAGAAATAAAAGACCGGATGTGCTTTAGGGAGTATTATAATAAAACTTGAAAAAATGAACAGATTCCCGTTTTTTGCGAGTCAGACTGAAGCGGAATAGACACAAATGTCAGAATACATTGCGATTGATAAAATAATGGCGTCAGGAAGTGGTTCCTGACGCCCATGAAAAATATTGATTTGCGATCAAATATTATTTTAGAAGGATTGTCTTTTTAGTCTCCGAAAAAGTACCGGCGGTCATCTGATAATAATACATACCGCTGCTAAGACCATTGCCATTCAATGTAATCTGATAACTTCCTGCAGGTTTCATTTCATTTACTAGTGTTAAAATTTCCCTTCCAATAGCATCGAACAATTTTATAGTAACGGGGCTGCTCATCGGAACATTATAACGGATTGTAGTTGCAGGGTTCCAGGGATTGGGATATGCATTACTCAATTCAAAATTTGCAGGAGAGACAACATCAGTATTAACCACATTACTGAACTTATAGGAACCATCGATATCAACCATTCTGAGTCGATAATTGAATTGTCCTGTAATTATATTATTATCGATAAACGAATAATTCTTTGGTGATGAACTATTTCCAGCTGCATTACTTGATCCTATTTTTTGCCAGTTATTAATACTGTTCGCATCTTTTCTTTCAATTTCAAAGACAAAACTGTTTACTTCCGTTGCAGTATTCCATTTTAACATCACATTATTATTTGTTACAGATGATGTAAATGAAGTCAGCTCTACGGGTAATGAGGAATTATTAGCAAGCCAGATACATCCATTCAAATGAAGATATGCGTGACTTCCGTTTACACCAGTTCCAGTATATGCCCAACCGACATAAAGAGTATTTCCTGAAGCGCCCGTGCCGTCATCGGCAGGTGAACTATCCGTAACGAGCACAACTTTTCCTTTTCCATAAAGAGCACGGGCAACCATACCATTTAATAGTCCCTGTGAGGTGCCAGTTGTCCATACTACATTTTTCGCAGAAGGGTTGGCAGTGTTATTAACTGTAATTGTTGCGCCATTGCTCCATTGCATGCCCGTGACTGTCCCGGCTGGTCCGGCAATTATAGAATCACCCACTAAAACATTGGTGCTTGTCTGTGAAATATTTGTAAGATCAACGGATAGACCGAAAGGGTTTGTAACAGTGCCATTATTGGTAAATAAATCATTCCAAATCATAGGAGAGTCCCAGCCGTCATTATTTCTATCTGATCCGGTATGATCTGAGATCATAAACAATCCGCCGCCGTTTTTAACAAAATTTATCAACGCTGTTTTTTCTGTTGCTGTGAATTGAGTATTCGGTTCATCAATGACAAAGACGTCATAATTTTGTAAGTCCTGAGCAGAAGTAGTTCCATAAGTAATTGTAGTACTTGGGGGGAGTGTTTCCACATAATAACCTAATTTAACAAGAGCAACTCCCCAGGAGGATAAAGCGCCTATCCAGTAAGTTTCTGCAGTAGATGAAGTTATGCCTGACTGAGCCGGAGAGGGTATTCTTGGAATAGTTGAGCCACTGCTGTTTTCACTAATAACCCAATCTGCATTTGCTGCAGTTTCCGCGTGGCCTGCATCAAATAAAAATTTCTTCTGAGCAAAGCTGCCGAAAGAAATTATTACTAAAAGTGTGAGGACAAAATTTAGCCGGAATCTCATAAATAACCATATTATAAAAAAGTGAGTAAAATTAAAGTATAAACAATTCATTTCATAATAAATTGCCTGAAAATAGGGTTAAATTTTATTAACAATACAAAAATTTAATGTCAGTCACATCCATCTACCAGAGGGTTAAAATAATCCATCTATATTTACAAAACGAATACTATGTTGTTATTAGCGCAAATAAAGAGTAAATTAGGGATGGTGTTATTATATAATTAAAGTAACCCCCATAGAAAGCTTGCATTATCAATCCTTGGATTGCTTCCGGTGACTTCCTTCAACACTTACGTGTTTTATACTCATCCGAATGAACCAGATATAAGAAGATTTTGATTTAAAAATCAGGTCGGCAGGTTAATCTAACAACAGAAGATCAATTGCTGAACCAAGGGATATAATTATCCTATTGCACTGATTTTTACAAAACAAAGGAACATTTATAAATGTCATTCGAAAATTTAAATCTTATTGAACCAATTTTAAAGGCAATAAAAACAGAGGGTTATACTATTCCCACTCCGATACAGAAGCAGGCGATACCAATTTTGCTTGAAAGACGTGATCTTGTAGGAAGCGCTCAAACCGGGACGGGTAAAACAGCCGCTTTTGCCATACCTATCCTACAACTACTCCATTCTGAAATGCATCTGGAAAAGGGAAACAAAACAATTAAGGCATTAATATTAACACCGACACGGGAGCTAGCAGTTCAAATTGGCGACAGTTTCAGCGCATACGGAAGACACACAGGTTTACGCCATAGAGTAATTTTCGGTGGAGTACCTCAGAGATCTCAGACTGATGCATTACGCAGAGGTGTTGATATTTTAGTCGCAACACCGGGAAGGTTACTAGATCTAATGAATCAAGGGTTTGTAAATCTACAAAACATAAAAATGTTTGTGCTGGATGAAGGGGACCGCATGTTAGACATGGGTTTTATTGTAGACATAAAAAAAATCATAGCTAAGCTTCCTGTTAAAAAACAGACCATGCTATTTTCGGCAACAATGCCTCCGGAAATTAAAAGGCTTTCTGCAACCTTACTAAACAATCCCGCATATATATCAATAACTCCCGAATCTCCAACCGTTGATATTATTAATCAGTCAATGTATTTTGTTGAAAAAGTCAACAAGAAACCGCTTCTAATACATCTTTTAAAAGATAAGGCCATTGTATCGGCTCTGGTTTTTACCCGTACAAAACATGGTGCTGATAAAGTAGTTGTAGACTTAAAGCGAGCAGGAGTTAATGCAGAGGCAATACATGGGAACAAATCGCAGGGTGCGCGCCAGAGAGCATTGGATAATTTTAAGGCAAAGCGAACCAGAGTTCTGGTTGCAACAGATATTGCTTCTAGAGGGATCGATATTGAGGATTTATCGCATGTAATAAATTTTGAGATGTCTAATGAAGCCGAAACATATGTACATCGTATTGGCAGAACCGGAAGAGCCGGAGCAGGCGGAACAGCACTTTCATTTTGCGACCAGGAAGAAAGGGCTTATCTAAAAGATATACACAAACTAATTAATAAATCTATACCGGTGGTTGAAGACCATCCTTTCCCGATGAAAAACCCAGTAGTATTAAGTGTAAATCAGGCAGGAGAGAGCAAAAAAACATCTGGAGCAAGAAGAAGACCATCTTCATACTCCCAAAACAGAAGCAACAGGTTTGACAGAAAACCTGCTCGTAAATACTGATGATAGTTTTCCAGATTTCATAATCCGATAAGATTTTGTTATCATTAAAGAAATGCATAAGATTGTTTTATTGATCGAGAAATACTTAACTAAAATTTATCGAGGAAGGTATCATGAGCAAAAGTCAGGACGCTAAAAAAGACGCAAAGAAAAAACCTGCAAAGACAATGCAGGAAAAGAAGAATGCTAAAAGAGAAAAGAAGGAAGAGAAAAAGGGTTACGGAATTCTGAACAAATAATTCGGATCTATTTTCTGCTTTAGTTTTGACTTTTTATCATTTTGCGAAATATCATCAAACTCATGCATATGATTATGTGTTGAATATTTGGTGGATTGTTTGTTTTGTTTTTATCAAACATTTGCCGATACCTTTCTAAAATGAAAGCCATAAATTGTAAATAGAATTGCAAGAGAAAAGAGTTGGGGTTTATAGTACAAAGACCAGAAGAACAGTTTCCAATAATAAAACCTTTCTTTTCCTGCAATTCCCAATTTAAATATTGATTTAATAAATGCCTGAATGTAACTGAGATTGATATGAAATATTTTCTTTTTCTTGGGATCAAAGGTTTTTAGAAAACTAGTAACGCGCGCATAATAATATTTAGGTGAATATATAGTATTAAGGATATTTTTATAACCGGTCATCAGGACATCCGGATCCATTTTGGGGATAAAATTAATGGAGAAGTCAGTATTGTTCCCGGTAAAATCATTAAGAAGCCGTCCCTCCCTTATCATACGTTTATGAAGTTCCGTTCCTTTTGGTGCATTTAACAGACCAACCATTGCGGTAACAATTCCGCTATCCTGAATAAATTCAGTTAGTTTTTCAAATATTGAAACGGGATCATTATCAAACCCAACGATGAAACCACCCTGAACTTCCAACCCAGATTGTTGAATCTTCTTTATGCTTAAAAGCAGATCTCGGTTTATGTTTTGCGACTTGTTACATTCAGCCAGGCTTTCCTCATTAGAAGATTCGATGCCGATAAACACGGCCTCAAAACCGGCTTTAACCATCAACCCCATCAACTCTTCATCATCGGCAAGGTTGATTGAAGCTTCAGTATTGAGGAAAAACGGGCTTTGTCTCAGTTCCATCCAGTCAGCTATAGCAGGAAGAATTTCCTTTTTTAGTTTAACTTTATTACCGATAAAATTATCATCGACAAAAAAGACGGGGCCCCGCCAGCCGGTAAAATACAATTTTTCTAATTCCTCAATTACCTGAGTTTTTGTTTTAGTGCGAGGTTTTTTCCCATATAGAACGGTTATATCGCAAAAGTCACAGTTATAGGGGCAACCTCTTGAATATTGAAGATTCATAGACGAATAATTATTTATTGCGATAAGATCCCATTGTGGCAGAGGAGTTGTGGTAATATCTGCCCATTGTTCAGTAGCATAGATATGTTTAGGATTTCCTGTGAGCAGGTCGTTAAAAAAAAGTGGGAGAGTTATCTCAGCTTCATTAAGAATCAGATAATCGACATTATTGTAGCTTTCGAAACAGCTTGTAAAATGCGGACCACCTGCTACAACTTTTATATTAAGATTATTGCATCTACTAATAACTTCATCAGCCGACCGGCTTTGAACTGACATAGCGCTAATAAACACATAATCAGCCCATAGAATATCTTCATCTTTCAATCCGGATGTATTCATATCAACAAGTTTTTTGTTACACCATTCAGGTATCAGCGATGCAATTGTTAATAAGCCTAAAGGCGGGAAGCTGGCTTTTTTAGAAACAAATTTAAGTGCATGTTTAAAGCTCCAGAATGTGTCCGGATACATAGGGTAGACCAAAAGAATATTCATAAGTCATCTATTTTAATTGATAAAAACATTTCTTTATACAGCAATACGTTTAGGCAAAGTTTTCAGATAAGCATTCTGATCGTGGAAAATCGCACCTTCAGGAAGCCAATGCCACAATGGACCAAGGTCTTTTTTTATCATATCCATATAAAACTGAGGAAGTTCATTTGTTTCCTGTTCAAAGTAAGCACGGAATTTAGCATCAGAATTGAGTTGTTTTAATATTTTTTTATTGTAAGCAATCCGCCCGAAACCTTCTTCTGAAACAGTGCGTACAACATTCATCCATCTTGGAATAAATGCTTTAGTTGCTATCATACGCCGGAAAATTGCATTCCATGAAAACGTATGTTCACCCAAGCTGATGATATGCGAATAGAAATCAGGCCAAATAAAATTTCTCGGTTTAAGATTCATGGCGTGGTTATTATCAAGGAAATGGAAGGGAAAAGGAATTATCCGGTTTTGCTGTTGATAATCTAAGTTTACCGGAGCTGCCTGTCCAAACGAAGTCAAAAGTGAGTAACCAGGGAATGCACCCGGAGTCATATCGACGAATTTTTTAGTTAATTCAAATGGTTCATCACCTGCGTCAGAATCAAGCCCCAGGACAAAATTAGTTTGGACGTATGGAAGATACCTTAAGATCATATTGACCTGATCGGCTATAAGTATAACCTTTTCCATTCCAGTGATTTCACCAGTTTTAGATTTATTTCCGAGGTCAAACCAAGATTCAATACCCGGCAGCATAGCACCGAACCCATTCCGTTTTAGGCGTTTTACGTGAGGTTCGGTAAGCAGTGATAAACTACTTTCTGCTATAAAATCTATGCTGTTTTCGGGTATAACTTCTTCAATTGCATCCATATATTCATTAAACCGGATACCAAAATTCGGATCATGCCAACCGACCAAAGGTCGTTTGAATTTAGTAAGCAGAAACGATAAATCTTCCTTCATAATTTCAAAGTCTAATGGCTGATAAGCTAAAGTTTGCATTCATAATTCTTGCAAATAGTTTCTTGTTTGGTTTTTTAGATACAAGGTCTATAATTCCGACCTGAAGTTTGTATCTCATTTCAATTCCTAATTATTATTTTCATTTTTATATAATATCCTATAAAGGACTGGAATGAGAATTATACATCAAACAATCCTATTGTAAAGTTTAGGTAAAGTATTGAAACAGACATGAACAAAAAATGGATCGTTAGGATGAAAAAAGGATTAATTCTTTAGGGTTAGAAAAGGGATCGGATGTACAAAAAGGATGAATGCTAAAAAACAGAGTTAATGAAGAGAAAGGAACTAATTATCTTGTTCATCGAAAAATGCAATCGATTTTATTGCGGTATTATAACTATCAGAAGTGTTTGCGTATTTTGCAATTTGTACGCGTGTATGGAGA
>Ga0182027_10010947_pt1 | contig 12863 bp, 5 predicted proteins | sample 712E1DmetaG_FD_121300 | JGI IMG/M metagenome (GOLD analysis project Ga0182027, IMG submission 121300) | Permafrost microbial communities from Stordalen Mire, Sweden - 712E1D metaG (Illumina Assembly) | ecosystem: Environmental > Terrestrial > Soil > Wetlands > Permafrost | place: Sweden...
GGAGGGCGGCGAACCCGAGAAAACGGTCATGCTGCAGGCGATTGAAGCGCGGCGCTGGGTTCTGACCTATGGCGGCGGCTTCGAGGTGCAAACCGGACAGCCACAGAACAACTGTGCGGGTGCGTTTGCGGCAGGCGTCGCTTGCAGCCCCAACGGCAAAACCGGAGTCAGCCCCCGCGTGCTCGCCAATATTACCCGTAACGGCCTCTTCGGCCGCGCGCAGTCGGCTTCGCTGCAGGGCACGTATGGCTTGCTGGAACAGAGCATCGGCCTGCAATATCAGGTTCCGCACTTCGAAGGAAACCAGAACTTCGGCTTAACTTTTTCCGGCGGCTATGCCAACAGCCTCGATGTCTCCACCTATGTGGCTTCACGCCTTGAAGGCGCCATCCGGTGGACCGAGAACTTCGATCGTCCTCAGTCCTGGCTTTCCAGAGCCAACACCTTTATCTATGAACTCGACTTCCGCCGGGTCAAAGTGGCGGCCAGCAGTTTGCAGGTCTTTCCAGGCGAGATTTCTGAACTGTCGACGGCGGCGCGCGTGGGGGGCCCGGCATTCACCTGGATTCGCGACACCCGCGACCTGGCGATGGATGCGCGCCGCGGCACCTACACCAGCTTTCAGGAGTTTCTCTCTGACCGGCTTTTTGGCGCGCAGTCGGAGTTCAACCGCATCGACACCTCGAACTCCAGCTATTACAGCTTCGACAAAGGGAAGTTCGTGGTGGCCCGCAATACGCGCTACGGCCAGGTGCGCGCCTTCGGCAACGGATCAAGCGAGCTGATTCCGCTTCCCGAGCGCCTTTACGCTGGCGGCCCCGTTTCGCTCCGCGGTTTTTCACAGAACGCCGCAGGCCCGCGCGATCCCGAGACCGGCTACCAGATTGGCGGCGCGGGAGCGCTGATCAACAACACTGAACTGCGCCTGCCGCCGCCCACGCTGCCCTGGTTCGGCAATACTGTGAGCTTTGTGATCTTTCACGATATGGGCAATGTGTTTACCAATGCCGGGGATGCATGGGCCAGCGCTCTGCGTGTTCGCCAGCCAAACAGCGCGGCGTGCAAAAGCGCAGTGGTGACGGACCCGACGAATTACCCAAGCGGTTACTCTCCAAGCGGTTCACCGACCTCGACCGGAGTGCCGGGCCAGTGCAGCTTCAACGACTTTTCTCATGCTCTGGGCGCCGGTATGCGTTACCACACGCCGGTTGGGCCCATCCGGTTCGATTTCAGCTATAACCTCAACCCGCCCATCTACCCCGTGAACATCAACTACGGGATTCCCACCCCGCCGGGATCACGTATTCCCGGCTATGCGTTGGGGCCCTATTTGGGCCAGGCGCCGCACATCAACTTCTTCTTCAGCCTGGGGCAGGCGTTTTGATGACCAGACCAGCTCCAATCCGGATCGGTCTTGCTTGCCACCTGGCTGTCATCCGCCACTCGGCTGTCATCCTGAGCGGAGCCTGGCGCGCGTTTGCGCCAGGCGGAGTCGAAGGACCTGCGGTTGCTTTTCTAAGGCGTCAAGCCGCAAAATCTCTCCTCTTTGCGCTGCTCTTCTCCGCGCCGGCAACAGTTGCGGCCCAACAACCGGGTCCCTCATCTCCTGTCGTCCTCGACCGCGCCGTCGCCGTGGTCAACCGGCACGTGATCCTGGCCAGCGATCTTGACGACGAGATTCGCCTCTCCATTCTCGATCCGAACAGCGCCGGGCGGGGCGAGCTCACGCAACAGCAGGCGCTGGAGCAGTTGATCAGCCGCGCCCTCATCGAGCAGCAGATCCGCCAGGAAGACATGCAGGCCATCGAGCCTTCGCAGCAAGAGGTCAATGCCCGCCTCGACGAGCTCCGCAAGCAACTCCCCGTCTGCGTCCGCCAGAACTGCGCCACCGACGCGGGATGGAATGCCTTCCTCAAGTCGCACGAACTGACGATCGAACGCGTCGAAGCATATCTTCGCTACCGGCTTGAGATTCTCAGTTTCATCGAGCAGCGATTCCGGCAGGGCATCCAAATCTCCCAGGAGCAGATCGAAACCTATTACAACGGCACGCTGCTGCCGCAGTATGCGCCCGGCCAACCCATTCCGCCGCTCGATCAGGTAGCTCCGCGCATTCAGGAGATTCTGCTCGAACAGCAGGTCAACATGCTGTTCGACAACTGGCTCAACAACCTGCGCCAGCAGGGCGATGTGGAGGTGCTGGACCCTGAACTTGCGCCGAAACCTGCCCCCGCTCTTGCGCCGGCGCTGGAGACCCCCGCAGCCGGGAGCGGCGCCGGAAAAGGAGGCCTATGAGCGATCGCGAAACGCCTCCCATCTCCGGCGAGCTGCCCCTTCCGCCCACACCGCCCCCGCGCAGCCGTCTGCGCCGCTTCTTTTTGCGCCATCTGCCGCTGGCGTTGGCTTGCGCGGTTGTTTTGCTGGCGCTTTTGTCCGTTGGCCTCTATTTTGTCGCCTGCTCGGCCGCATTCGAGAACGTAGTTCGCCGGCATCTGATCGCGTCCATTGAAGACCTCACCGGCGGCCGGGTTGAGATCGCGTCCTTTCACTGGCGGCTGCTCCATTTCGAGGCCGAAGCGGACGGGCTGGTGATCCACGGCCTCGAAGATCCCGGCGAGGCGCCTTACGCGCAGATCGAGCGCCTGCGCGTGCACGTAAGCGTGCGCAACCTCTTCAGTCCCTACGTTCGGCTGCGCAGCCTCGAGATCGGCCGGCCCAGCCTGCACCTTATCGTCTATCCCAACGGATCGACCAATCAGCCGCACCCGCGCAAGCCCGGGAGATCCCGCGAGTCCGCGCTCGACACGCTGTTCGACATGCGTGCAGGCCATATCGCGGTCGAGCAGGGAATATTGCATTACGACAACCGAGCGGCCTCGTTCGATTATCAGGACCGCTACGCGCCGCTCGACTTTGAGGCCAACGATGTCTCCGTCCTCCTGCGCTATCTTCCCGCGGCCAAGGGCGCGCCGGAGACCTACCGCATCGAAGCCGGGGCTACCGATCTGAATCTCTTCCGCGCAGTGCCCAAAGGCAAATCGACGCCGGTCCACGGAACGCTGCAAGCAACGATTGATCTGGAGCGGGATAGGCTTCTGCTGCGCAGCTTGCGGCTCACGGCGCACAGTGCGGAAACCAGGGACCGCTCGCTGGAAGTTTCAGGCGATGTGGAGAATTTCACTCATCCGCGCTGGCAGGCCAGGGTTGTGGGCGATCTGGACCTGCGGCTCCTCGATCCGATTACGGGTTATCCTGACGCTCCCGAGGGCGTCGCCCACCTCGACCTCGCCGCCGCAGGCCAGGCGGTGACATTTCACATTGACGGCCCCATTCATGTCGATGGGGCTTCATACATTGGCGAGGGCGTCATCGCCACGGGAATCACCCTCGACGCGCGGGTTCATGCCGATGAAAGGCGGTTGTTGATCGGGCAGATTGTCGCGCGCTTGCGCCAGGGCGGGCAAATCGAAGGCACGGTCGATCTCCAGCCGTGGCTTCCGTCCTTTTCTGCCGCAACCGTGCAGCCATCTGCTGCGGGAGCCGGGGGCGCTGCGGTTGACCGGAACACGCTCGTCCGATCGGTGCCCTGGATCGTTCCCGTCAACGGAAAAGTGAACGCGGATTTCAAGGGTGTTGCGCTGGACACGGTCCTCGAGATGGTTGTCGCGCCGGAGTACCAGCGCCTGGGTCTGGACGCACGCCTTAACGGCACGGCTGTAGCAACCTGGTTCAATGGCCAGGGCAGCAACGTTTCTGTGACTGCGAATCTGGGCATGAGCCCCTCGGCCGAGACGCCTGCCGGTGAAGCGCCGGTCAACGGCGTCATCGATGCCACCTACACGCAGCGCAGCGGCGGGGTAGACCTGCGCAAGTTGGAGTTGCATCTGCCCGCGAGCGAGCTGGAGGCGCACGGCGCGCTCGGCGCTTACCCGGCGACCAGCGCGTCGGCGCTCAACATCGATTTTCATACCCATAACCTGGAAGAGTTCGACACGGCGCTGCGCAGCCTGGGATTCAAGCGCAATGGCAGAGCCGGAACCGCTGCCCTGCCCTTGGCCCTCACCGGACAGGCCGATTTTCTTGGGATCTGGACCGGCTCGCTCGTGAAGCCGCACCTTGCGGGCAGCTTAAAGGCCACGCAAATTGCCCTGGAAATACCGGCGGCAGGCGGCAATCCCGGCCAGCCGCAGTTTGTGCGCATGGATTCGGTCGATGCCGCAGGCAGCTACTCGCCATCCCAGATTGCCATCCAGCACGCGCTGCTGCTGCGCGGCAAAACCAGAATTGCGCTCAGTGGAACGCTGGACGCATCGCCTCATTCGGGGCCCCCAGCGACAGGTGGCTCGCAGAGCCGGGGTCGCCAGGGTGGTGGCCCGCAGGCGGCGTTTGATGCCAACTCCGTGGTGCATGCGCGCATTGAAGCCGCCAACGTCGACGTCGCGGACGTGCAACCGCTCCTTATCGCGGCTGGCCGCCCCAGCCTGCCCCTGGCGGGCGCGTTCAGTGCGCGGATCCAGGCCGATGGACCGCTCCACGCGGCAACAGCCTCCGGTTCGGTCGAGATGGATCGCGGCGACATCTATGGCGAGCCGTTTGCGCAACTTCGGATCGAGGGCGCAATGGCCGGCCAGGTGCTGAAGGTGACGTCGGCCACGCTGAGCGAGGCGGGTGGAACCGTCTCCGCGTCGGGAAGTTACAACATCGAAACCAAGGGCTTTCAGGCAGAGGCGCGCGGCGTCGGCTTCGACATCTCGCGGATCGCCTGGGTGCGCCGGCAGAATTTGGATGTGACCGGCAAGCTGGGATTCTCCGTCACCGGGTCCGGCACGCTGGATGACCCGCGCCTGGAGGGCCGCGCGGCGATAAGCGCATTCACCTTGGCCGGGCAACGATTCGGCGCGCTGGAAGCGGCGGCGCACACCACGGGCCACACCCTCGCATACACCGCAAACGCGCAGTTGGAGCAGGCCGCGCTGGCTCTGCGAGGAGAAACCGTGCTCCAGAGCGGCTACGCTACCAAGGCCCAGTTCGACTTCTCCCAATTCAACATTGGTGTGCTGTTCAGAATGGCGCACATTCAGGCCTTCAGCAGCAAATCTGCGCTGGCCGGCACGGTCACGGTAGATGGACCGCTCGCGCGCCCGGAGCAGCTCCATGGCGAAGCGCGGCTGCGGGAGACGGCGGTGACCATTGCCGGAGTTCAACTGCAAAGCGAAGGCGGCGCGCGCGTCACGCTCGCCAATGGACGTATCTCTCTCGATCCGCTGCACATCACCGGTGAAAACACCGACCTGCACGCCGAGGGCAGTCTTTCGATCAAGGATTCGGGCACGCGGCAACTGGACCTTGCCGCCAGCGGCTCCATCAACCTGAAGCTGGCCGAGACGCTCGATCCCGACCTGACCGCGAGCGGCGTTACTACGTTCCAGGTAGAAGCGCACGGGCCCCTGCAAAATCCCTCACTGCAAGGCCGCATCGACATCCAGAACGGGTCTCTATCGCTTGAGGATCTGCCCAACGGCCTCAGCCAGTTGCACGGCACGCTGGAGTTCAACCAGAACCGGCTTGAAGTACGCAGCTTGAGCGCGATGAGCGGCGGCGGGCTGTTAAGCGTGGGCGGATTCCTGGCCTACCGGCACGGCATCTACGCCGACCTGTCGGTAACGGGCCAGGAGGTTCGCATTCGCTACCCCGAGGGGGTCACTTCCCTGGCCGACGCCAAGTTGCAACTGCAAGGCTCGCAGAACAATCTGCAGTTGAGCGGCGATGTGCTCATCACCCGCTTTTCCACCAGCCCTGACCTTGATCTTGCGGCATTGGTTGCCCAGGCCAATGCCTCCGTGCAGACCATCGCGCCGCCCGAGGCTCCGTCAAACCACGTCCGCCTCGACGTGCACATCGTTTCCTCGCCGCAGTTGAACTTCCAAAACGCCTTTGCCAAGCTGGCCGGCGACGTGGATCTGCGCCTGCGCGGCACCCTGGCCTCGCCTTCGCTGCTGGGCCGCGTCTCCATCACCGAGGGCAGCGCCACAATCGCCGGAACCCGCTACGACCTGGAGCGCGGCGACATCGCCTTCACCAACCCGGTCCGCATCGAACCCGTCATCGACCTCAGCGCCACGGCCCGTGTTGAAGATTACGACATCTCTCTCGGCCTGCACGGATCGCCCCAAAAACTGGCCGTCACCTACCGCAGCGATCCCCCGCTTCCCGAGGCCGACGTCGTCTCGCTCCTGGCCCTCGGTCACACGGCCAGCCAGCAGCGCCTTTACACCCAGCAGCAGGAGCAGGCCATCACCAATCCCACCGACGCATTGCTCGGCGGAGCCCTCAACGCCACGGTCAGCAGCCGCGTGCAAAAACTCTTCGGCGCCGGCTCGGTCAAAGTCGACCCCAACTATCTCGGCGCTTTCGGCAACTCCACCTCCCGCATCACCGTCCAGGAGCAATTTGGCCGTACCGTGATCCTCACCTACGGCACTAACGTCAACACCACCAGCCAGCAGTTGCTCCAGGCTGAAGTCGCCATCAATCGCCATGTCTCACTGGTCGTTGCCCGCGACGAGTCAGGCGTCTTCTCCATGGTCCTCAAGGCCACGCGCCGCTACCGCTGAACCGGTTCGCGTGAATTCGCCTGACTCGCGGTTGTTTGGGAACCTTTCCGGTTCAATCCCGTAGAATGTCTTTTCATCGGCTCAATCGAGCTCGCGTGATTCTCGCGCCATGGAAGGAGGCCTCATGGAAACCGGAAACCAGCCCGCAGCAGGCCCACCGCAGCCAGCAAAGACCGGTGTTGCACCGGCCCTTGCTTCCGAACCAGTAGCTGAACCGCAGGAAGCGCCCCACCGCGGCCTGCGCTGGATTTTCTTGGGCAGCCAGGGTTTGCGCGCTGGCTGGTCGGTGCTGATCTTTCTGTTTTTGACCCTTCTCTTCATGTGGGTGCTAGGAACAGCCGCTTCCTTCTTCGTGCAAAAAGTTCTTCACGTCACGACGGGGAGTTTCACGGCCCCTTCAGCCATCGTCGCGGGATTGATCGAGCTCTTGGCGATCCTGGGGGCGGGCGCCCTTGTGGCCCTTATCGAGGGCCGGAGCATTCTGGCGTATAACCTCACCGGACCGCGGCGGCCCCGGCATTTCCTTGTCGGCCTGGTGGCCGGTTTTCTTGCCCTTTCCGCGCTGATAGGGGCGCTGGTGGCGGGCGGCTGGCTGCACTTCGGCGCGGTCGCGCTCTCTCGGACGCAAATCTTCGCCTTTGCCGCGCTGTGGGGCATTGCGTTTCTTCTCACGGGCTTTTTTGAGGAGGGATCCTTCCGCTGCTACCTGCAGTTCACATTCACCCGCGGCATCAATTTCTGGTGGGCGTTGGGCATTGCCGCCGTGACCTGCGCCTACCTGGCAATCTTCGTCGGAGGAAGCGCCTCGTGGGGCGTCTATGCCGCCGCTTTGCTGGGCCTTTTTCCTTGCCTCATCCTTCACCAAAAGGCTACCCCACGCAGTGGATTCTGGTGCGCGGCCTGGGTCACGTCCACCCTGTTCGGCTTTGTGCATGTTGCCAACCCCAACGAAGCCTGGATCGGCGTCTTTGCCGCCGCCTTCATCGGCTTCGTCTTCTGCGTAAGCGTGCGCGTCACCGGTTCGGCCTGGTGGGCCATCGGCTGCCACGCGGCATGGGACTGGGGAGAAACCTTCTTCTACGGCACGGCCGATAGCGGTTTACCGGCACGGGGCCATTACCTCACCAGCAGGCCCGCCGGCAATCCCCTCTGGAGCGGCGGCGCCGACGGTCCCGAGGGCAGTCTGCTGGTGCTGGGCGTGATCCTCCTGCTGCTCCTGTTTCTGCTCGGCCTTTACGGCCGCGGAAAGGTTGCAGGGCCGGGCCTGCCGGCCACGGAGCACGCCGCGGACTGAAAGAGGGATCGATGCATCTCTGGCTTAGCCGGAGCGGCGAGAGTACCCCGGTCTCGCTCCATACTGAGGCGGTATCCTGAATCTGATTGATGACCAATTCACTCTCATTGGGTTCAGCGCGTGCCGGCTCCGCACCCTCGCATTCTCGCCGCAAACGCCGCTGGCCGCGGGTTCTGCTCTGGACCGCTGCCAGCCTGCTCGTTCTTCTCCTGCTGACCGCCGGCGCAGGCGTGCTTTGGCTTCGCGCCGCAGCAAAGGCCGCGCTGCCTCAGCTTGACGGCGACGTGCATCTGGCGGGGCTCTCTGCGCCCGTTACCGTAAGACGCGATGCCCACGGCGTACCCCACATCGATGCAGCCACGCAGGGTGACATGCTGGTGGCGCAGGGCTACGTCACCGCCCAGGACCGCCTGTGGCAGATGGACGGCCTGCGCCGCAGCGCCAACGGCGAACTGGCGGAGATTTTGGGCGTCGCGCTGATCGAACACGACAAGACGCAGCGCGTCCTTCAGATTCGCCTCACAGCCCGGCGCGTCTACGGCCATTTGCCGGCGGCCGACCGCGCCCGCCTCGACGCCTACGCCCGCGGCGTCAATCTTTTCATCGCACAGTGCGAGCAGTCGCATGCGCTCCCGGTGGAGTTCCGGCTGCTGATGTACCGCCCGCAACCCTGGAGCGGCGTGGACTCCATCAGCGTGGGCCTTGCCATGGTGCAGGAACTCGACACGCATGCTGAAACCAAGCTTTCGCGCGCACGCGTCTCCGCCCGGCTCAACGACCCGAAGCTCGAAGCCGATCTCTACCCGGTCGGCTCGTGGCGTGATCATCCGCCCACCGGCATCAAAGTGGACCTGAGCGAGCCGCAGCCGCAGCCCGCGCCCTCGAAAGAAGGCGACGAAGACGACGATGACGATGAGAACACGGAAACCCTCGCCGTGCCCGGCAGCGCGCCGATTTCGCCGGCTTTGGCTGCGCCGGAAAATACCCATGCGCTGATGGCTCTGCTGGGATTGCCCGACTGCGACGGTTGCGCGCCGGGGTCAAACAACTGGGTGGTGGCCGGCAGCCACACCGCCAGCGGCAAACCGTTGCTCTCGAACGATATGCACCTGACCCTGCGCGAGCCGGACACATGGTACATGGCCGATCTGCGCGCGCCGGGCTTTCACGCCGCTGGCGTCACGCTGCCCGGACTGCCGCTCATCGTCGCTGGCCACAACGAGCACGTTGCCTGGGGATTTACCGCGCTGGAGGCCGACGTACAGGATCTTTACTACGAAAAGCTGGACGGAAAGGGCAACTACGAGGGCAACGACGCACAATGGCATCCGCTCGCTGTCGATCCCGAGGTTATTCACGTGCGCGGCGGCAAGGATGTCGTTCTCGACGTTCAATCCACCGAGCATGGGCCGCTCATGAACCCGATTCTCGCCGCGAGCGATCCGCCCATCGCCCTCAAGTGGACCCTTTACGATCCCTCGCTCAATGCCCTGCCGCTCTACGAGATGAACACGGCGTCGAACTGGACGGAGTTCTCGGCTGCGCTCGCGCAGTGGTGCTGGCCCACGCAAAATCTTGTCTATGCCGACGACCAGGGGCACACTGCGTACCACGCGGTGGGCCGTGTTCCACTGCGGCCTGCGGGACTTGTCGATGTGCCCATTGCGGACGGCGCACACGAGTGGCAGGGCTACATCCCCTTAGACTCGATGCCCAATGCCTTCGACCCGCCCTCCGGCTTTTTGGCTACGGCCAACGCGCGCGTCACCACCGACAAATCGCCCTATCCACTAGGCGACGATTGGATCGATCCTTACCGCGTCGAGCGCATCTACAAAGCCCTCGACGGCCGCGACCAGCTCACGCCCAAAGACATGCTGGCCGTACAAATCGACATCTACAGCGAAGTGGACCAGGAGATGGGCCATCGCTTTGCTTACGCCATCGACCACACTCCCGGCCCCGAAGGCAATGGCGACCCGCGGATGCGCCAGGCCGCCGACCTGATGCGCAGTTGGGATGGCCGCCTCACCATCGATTCTGCCGCCGCGTCGCTCGTCACCCAGACGCGCGAAGCTCTCTGGCCGCTGATTCTCGAGCCCAAACTCGGAAAGCTGGCCGGCGATTACCATTGGGACGAAAAGAACTTTGCCGAAGAAGAGATCGTGATGCATGCCAAGCCGGAGTGGCTACCGATGGTCTACAGGAACTGGGACGAACTGCTGACCGCGGCGGTGCGCAAAGGCATGCAGAAAGGCAAAGCGCCCGGCGATGTGGCCAAGTGGACTTACGGAAGCTGGCACGTTGTCGATATCGAGCATCCGCTGGCCGCGCTTCTGCCGTTCATTGGCCGCGAGGCCGGAACCGGCCCGCAACCCCAAAGCGGCGATGCCACCACAGTGAAGCAGGTGGGCCGCACCCTGGGGCCCTCGCAGCGTTTCACCATGGACTGGAGCAACATCGACGGTTCGACCGAAAACATCGTGCTGGGCGAGAGCGGCAACCCCCTGAGTCCCTACTTCCGCGACCAGTGGAACGACTGGTACGGCGGCGCCACTTTCGCCCTGCCCTTCACGCCGCCGGCGGTCGCGGCGCAAGCCGCACACACGCTGCGCCTGCTGCCTTGAGCCCGCGACCGGTCATCGTTGTACACTGTCATCTAAGCAACTCAGTCCATTTAGGGGGGCAGCCCATGAGCCGGATAACCGTCGACAAAAGTCTTTGCAAACTGTGCGGAGCTTGCGTAGAAGTTTGCCCTGACAAATCGATCGCTCTCGATCAAGATGGCTTTCCAGAAGACGTTCCCGAGTCCATGTGCATTTTCTGCGGGCACTGCGTCGCTGTTTGCTCCAACGACGCCCTCGCTCACGCCGAATTGCCCAAAGACGCTTCCCTGCTCGCGGCCAAAGAGCTGCCTGCCCCGGCACTGATAGATGGCCTGTTAATGAGCCGTCGGTCTGTCCGGGAGTTCGAAGATCAGCCGGTAGGAAGGCAGGTAATGGAGGAGCTGTTGGATGTCGTTCGGCGAGCCCCAAGCGCTGTCAATTCCCAGATGGTGCACTGGATCGTCGTCGAGGGCAAGGAAAAAATTTACGCATTGTCCAAGGAAACGATGAACGGAATGCCCCCTCCGGGGAACGGTGGCGGGCACGGTGCCTCGTTCTTGAAACGATGGGAAAGCGGAGACGACATTGTCCTGCGCGGAGCTCCCACCGTTGTGGTGGCCTGCACGCCGATAGATTACGACTGGGGAAAGGAAGATAGCACCATCGCTCTCACCTTTCTTGAGGTGGCTGCCCTGGCCCGGGGTCTGGGGGCCTGCTGGGCCGGGCTTCTGACGCGCATTGCAGCCATTCACGAGCCCCTTCGCAAGTTGCTTGCGGTGCCGGAAGGGTACGTCGTGCGCGGTGGTCTCATGCTCGGCAAGGGCAAATACTCCTATCATCGGATACCTCCGCGGAAGCCGGTCAGTGTGCAATGGAATTAAAGCGTTGTCACGATTCGCGTGCTTGTGCCAACCATGAGCCGAACCCCCGGATTTCTCCCTAGCAAGTATCGGGGCCCGGCGCTCATCTTCTTCGCCGCGACCGTGGCCATCCTGCCGCAGTTCATTCGCGGCAACTCCTGCGGCCACGACTTCGACGTTCACCTCGTCTCCTGGCTCGACTGCGTAAATGCATGGCGTCACGGCATTCCTTATCCGCACTGGGCGCCGAGCCCCAATTACGGCGCCGGCGAACCCCGTTTTGTCTTCTATCCTCCGCTGACCTGGATGCTGGGCGCGGCGCTGGGAACGGCCTTTCCTTGGAAATTTGCGCCCATCGTGCTCACCTTCCTCACGCTGGCCGGGACTGGCCTCGCCACGCGAGCGCTGGCGCTGGAAGCATTCGACGGCGCGCTCGACGATGCCCGCGCCACGCTGGCCGGCTGCGTTGCGCTTTTCTCCGGCTTTGCGCTGTTCACTGCGTACGAGCGCTCCGCATTTCCTGAGTTTGCGGGCGGAGTCCTGCTGCCGCTGCTGCTCCTGTTTGCGCTGCGCGACCGGAACCCAACCGCATCTTTGGTGCGCCGAGCATTCGATGGCTCAACGCCGCTGCTCGCCGTCACGCTCGCCGCATGCTGGTTCTCGAACCTTCCTCTTGCCGTAATCGCCACCTATCTGCTGGCAGCCGTCGCGCTGCTCGCGGCAATGGTAAGGAAAACGTGGGCGCCCGTGCTGCGCGCCGCGCTGGCCACGCCGCTTGGTTTGGGCCTCGCCGCGATCTACTGGCTCCCCGCCGCATTGGAGCGGCATTGGGTCGACATCCGGCAGGCGACCGAGGACCCCGGCTACAACTTTGAGAACAACTGGTTATTTGCGCGGCACGCCAACCCGCTGCTGGCGCTGCACGACGCGGTTCTGCGCCAGGCCTCGTGGGTTGCCGTATCCATGATTGCCGTGGCTGTCGCGGGAATTCTCATCGCTTGGCTGCGCGGCACGCTTCCCGCGCAGAAAAGCACAGAATCGCGCCGCTGGTGGATTCCCCTGGCGGCCATCCCCATTGTGGCCTTCTTTCTTATGTTCCCCATCTCCCGGCCGGTGTGGAATCTGCTGCCCGAGATGCACTTTCTGCAGTATCCCTGGCGCTTGCTTGAAGCAGTCGAAGCGCCGATGGCGATCTTTTTTGTTGCCGCGGTGTGGCAGGCGGGCCGGAGCGCCCGTGCGGTAGTCGTGACTGCATGCGGGGCGTGGTTTCTGGCGGCCACCATCTTCGCGGGGACCTGCTTCTTCCAGGTCTGCGACGACGAGGACGCCGTGGCCCCGATGCTTGTCGCCTACCATGCCGGCGCGGGTTCTGAAGGCATGTACGAGTACGAGCCGCCGGGCGGCGATGTTTCGAGCATTGCCACGGGACTGCCCGACGCATGTCTTGTCAGCGATCCTTCGACCGTGCTGGGAAAAGCGGACCCGGATA
>Ga0182027_10010948_pt1 | contig 12862 bp, 9 predicted proteins | sample 712E1DmetaG_FD_121300 | JGI IMG/M metagenome (GOLD analysis project Ga0182027, IMG submission 121300) | Permafrost microbial communities from Stordalen Mire, Sweden - 712E1D metaG (Illumina Assembly) | ecosystem: Environmental > Terrestrial > Soil > Wetlands > Permafrost | place: Sweden...
TCCGCGAGACCCTGGTTCGCAGTGCTCATGCCCCCAGCATACCTCAATTCCATCGAAGGGGCAACTCCTTAGGTTAACGCTTATGGGCCGTTGGCCTGGGCTCGAGATCCCATTCCCGTGTGGCCGTAAGCCCTGAAAGGGCGAAATAGCGTTCTGGGATCCAGGCGGACGGTCGTCGAGCCGGGGGGTGGTCTTTATCGCGCCCTTTCAGGGCTTGAGAACCGGAAATAGGGTGAACTTTCTGACCCAGGCCGTTGGCATGGTCCCGCAGGGCGGGATAGGCCGCCCCGTTGGGGCTGAATGCACCCACCCCCCGTGTCCAGCCGAAAATCGGGGCGAATATCAAACGGGATGCGGCAACGACCTTTTGAGTATTTCCGCACCCACGGTGTACTGGAGCTTCGCCATAAGCGCCATCTGGTACACGTTGATGCGGAAGTCCGGATTGACTCCGAGCAACAGGTAAGCTTGTCTCTGTGAACACCCGTAATCCGCCATCAACCACCGCATCAATTGAATACTCGCTCGCCAAACAGCCTCTTCCAGTGGGCGTGCGCACGCCAGGGAGATAATGCTGACATCGTTTTCAAGACGTACAAAGGGCACTTGTTTGGCTTTGATGACCTCGCAATGCAGTGCGACTGTGCCTCTGCTTTCCATCGCGGTCCCATAGAATTCGGTGTCGCCCTGACAGGCGTGCACGTCGCCGACATAGAGCAGGGCGCCCTTGTGGTAACAGGGGATGAGCAGGCGGGTGCCGGGACAAATGTCATGCACGTCCATGTTCCCACCCCAGCTTCCCTGACCCAGTACAGAAGTTTCGACTTCTCGTTCCGGCGCTACGGCGATCGTCCCGATAAAAGGCGACTGCCGCACGCGTAAACCTATGGGGTGGGGTACGACTTTACCGTCCTCCAAGGTCTGCGCCGAGTCCATCACGACCTCGCCTTTTTCCATGCGCCCAATTACGAGTGTGGCTTTGCTCAAGTCGCTCCACTCAAGAGAATCACCCAAAGGCTCGTGCCCGGGACGCCAGAACGTTACCCCTTGCGAGTCGAGCTCCACACCTTCGATGTGGACAATCAGAGTGTCACCCGGTTCGACTCCCCTGATATAGACTGGCCCGGTCAAAGGATTTGCTTTCCGGGGAGTGTAGTTCAAATACCACGCGTCAAGCAGCCGAGCCGCATCCGCGGGTGTGCGATAACTCCCGGAGGACGCGTCCTCTGTGTCAAGGATGAACGACTCACCAAGTTCGACCTCCAGGACAGGTGCGTGATGAAAATCAATCGTATACTTCAAACCCGCAGAGCTTCGTTCGATCCGTTTCATTGTAATCTTGGCCTCCCGTTTTCCGCCCACACATGGAGCTATCTTCCACATTATAGGCGAAAAGGGTCTCGGTTGGATGCTTCAACCAATCCCTAAACGCGACCACTTCAATGTAAGTAGCACGATTTAAAGATTCGTGTGATAATACCTGTTTCAGGAGAGACCAGTGAACCATCGATTGCAAGTCGTTTCAGCACTCGTCGTTGTCGGCTCCTTGCTGATGGCGGGTACGGCGCTGCGAGCCGCGAACGGGAGTGTGAGTGGCCAAGTTACCGACCCGCAGGGAAAGCCTGTTGCAGATGCGAAGATTGCCGCCGTGCAAAAGCGCGATTCGCGCACTCAGGAGACCCGCAGCGATTCGGAAGGGCGGTTTGCCTTCTCCGCGCTTCCCGCCGGCGAGTACAAGTTCGTCGGAACAGCGCCCGGCTTTGTCAACGTCAGCCAGAAGATCAACCTGGCGGATGGCGAAGCGTCGATGGTCAATTTGCAGTTTGACCGGTTGGCTTCCCGCAACGAGACCGTCACGGTGACCGCGGACGTGAAGCAGGTTGATATCCTGTCGCCTGATCCCGCCGTGAAGGTTTTCGCCAGCGAGGACTTGCTGGATGCAAATCCGGGGCGTCCGGGCGCGCCGATTTCGATTCCCGGCTATCCGATTGAGACGGCATCGAGCGGCATCAAGGCACCGCAGTATTTTGCGCCGGGGGTAGCGGGTGACCACGGCGAGCCTATCGCGCAGTTCATCCAGGTGGGCACCTACCTGGTGCCCAACAACCTGTCAGCGAATGCGCACGGCAACGGGTACACCGATCCGAACATTTATATTGCGGATGTGATCGAGAGCGTTCAGGTGGATGGCGGCGCGTTCAACGTGCGCGAGGGCAATCACGCATTGAACCTGGCGACCACCTATTCCCTGCGCTCGCATCTCGGTCCGTTCTTCACCTTGACGGGAGACGACCGGGACATCACGGGCACGGCGGGCATGAGCCCTTCGAAGTATTCGTGGATCGCGATTGAGGGCTCGTTTGGCAATGGATTCCTGGACCGGCTGGAGCACCGCAAGCAGTCCAAGATCAACGGCGGGCGGGTCTTCCACGCAGGAGATCACACACTGTCGTTGTTTGGAATCGGATACTACGGCTCCTCCTACGTGGCGGGACTACACCCGATTTACGGATTCAATTCCGTCGATGCGGCCGACGGCTGGAAGGAGTACCCGGATACGATTGATCCCAGGCAGAAGGACCAGACGCACACGGCGCTGCTGGCGTTGAACGATGTGTGGAGGCCGGGTGAAAACCAGGAGCTTCAGCTCTCGGGGTTCTTCCGCACCTACAACCTCTCTCTTTACTCCGACTTTGGGGTCGGGCTGATCCGGCAGAGCGAGTTCCGCACCGTAACCGGCGGCAGTGCGGCGTATAAGAAGAAGTTCTCGAAGAACTTCACGCTGCTGGCCGGGACGGACTACGAGCGCGAGGCGCCGCGGCGAGACGATCTGGACCATTACAACTTCTACAATCCCGCCGACCCGAATTACTACGGACCTTTCATCAAGGTGGACGGAAACAATGTAACCATCGCTCCGGTAACGCCCTACATCGCCGGGGAGGGCGAGTTGAGCAAGTATTTTCGCTACTACCTGGGCTTGAGACGCGATGAGATTAGCATCGACAACCAGGACCTGGTGACTCCGGCCAATTCCTGGAACAAGTTGGTGGGGCTGAATTCGCCGAAAGCGACGTTAACGTTCTTTCCCGAGGAATCCTGGTGCGTTCCTCAGGTTGCCTTCAGCTTTGGCAAGTCGTTCTTCACGGAAGATCCGAGAACGGGGTCGGCCACGGGACAGGACACCGCAACCGGAGCACCGGCAGCCGTTGACCCGGTGGAGACGGCGCGCTCGTATCAGTTGGTCGCGAGCAAGACCTTCCACAAGACGGATCTGAAGCTGACACTGGGACACGAGACGCAAACCGCCGAGTACGGCAAGATCGACCCCGACGACGGATTGCAATTCGATCTGGGGCCGGGCCGCATACGCTATATGGCGGTTACGCTGCGCCAGAGCTTCAGCTATGGATCGTTGCAGGCGACCATTGAGCAGGCCGATGCCCGCGATCTGGACTCGGGACAGGTGACGCCGGAGGCTCCGAGATTGATCGGTGATCTTTCCTGGGCGTATCAAAAGCTGCCCTACCATTTGCAGGCGAAAGGCGAATTCGAGTACGTGGGAAGGAAGGTGGTTGGGAATGGATGCGATGAGAGCAACCCCAGCGACCTGACCTCCTACTGCCTCGGCGTGCCGAACAAGGAGTTCCGGCTGGCGCTGGCGCGGCCATTTCTTGATGGAAAGATCACCGTCGGCGTGAACATGATGATTGCCAGCGGCTATACCGGGCAAACCACGGAAAACTTCGCTACGGACTATCAACCTGGGTACGTAGGTCCTTTACCGGTTCCCGAGAACCCAATTGCGGAGGTCATTGGAGTGCGCATACCTTCGTACGCGAGCGCAAGCTTTACCTACAGGTTTGGTCGCTAAGGTGGCGCAGTCGTCCCTGCAAAAAAGCAACCTGCCCACAGCAAACAAAAGAAGATTTGGGTGGCGGGCTTCACGATTTTGTCGCTTATAATGTTTGGGAGTGGCGCGGGTGGAAGAAAGCCTTGAAACAATGCGTGCATACCAATGACACTCTTCATGGACAAATCGAGTCCTATACTGAATAACACATTTTCACAATCCGTGCTACCAGAAACCGAAGGGTCGCGGCAGAGCCGCTCTGGGATCTTAACCTTCCGGAACTTTGCCGCGACCTTTCCAGAAACCGGCGGAAACGTTCGTTTGCTAGCAATCCCGCCATCAAGCGACGAGGGTGAGGAAAGCAATACGCGTGCGCCCTCGCGCGCCTCATCGAGGGGGTGAAAAATGGGTGATTTGGTTCGGACCGGACTCTCCCTGGAAAGGGATCTTCTCGAGCGGTTCGACACGGCCATTCGCCGCAAGGGATATCAAAACCGGTCGGAGGCCGTACGGGACCTTATTCGCGAACATCTGGTGGAAGAGGCGGCTGAAGAAAACAAGGTGATCGTGGGAACGCTGACCATGGTGTACGACCACCACCAGCCCAATCTCTCGGCAAAGCTGATTGAAGCCCAACATGCGGCGGCCAGCAAGGTTCTCGCGGCTACGCATGTGCATTTGGACCACCACCATTGCCTCGAAGTGGTCATCCTGAAAGGCCGCAGCGGGCAGGTTAGGAGCCTGGCTGATCGGATCCTCAGTCTGCGGGGAGTTAAACATGGCCATCTAACCGTCACGACTGCGGGGGCCAGAGGTTGACGTCCATTTTCCCTTACTGGTGTCATTTGCGAGACATGAGCGCTGCAAGTTGCAGTCATTCCCGCGAAAGCGGGAATCCAGTTTGCAAAGCTCCGGAAATGCGCTGTCAACGGGCTGGATTCCCGCTTTCGCGGGAATGACCGGCGTTTCGGAAGGAATCCCATCCCAAATGACGCCAGGACCCATTTTCCAGTTGACGCGGGAGCTGCTGGACTATAGATTTACCCTTCTAAATCTTGGTGTCTACCGTCCGTTTTGGCGGTACGAGGGCGACGGCAAATCCGGCTACAGGCCTGAGCAGCGGCGCCCATTCTAACATTCAAGAGAAGGAGACAGGATATGAAGGTCGGGCTGTTTACGGCGCTTCTGGCCAAGCTCAGCTTGGACGAAGTCATCGAAAAGATAAAACCTCTCGGCATCCGCACCCTGGAGTTGGGAACGGGGAACTACCCAGGCGACCCACATTTGAAGCTGGACTGGTTGAGCCAGCCCTCCAAGATTAAAGAGTTCAAGCAGAAGCTCGAGGACCAAGGCATAGGCATCAGCGCCTTGAGCTGCCATGGTAACTCGCTTCATCCTGACAAAAAGATCGGGGCCGCGCACGCGGAAACCAGCCGCAAGACGATTTTGATGGCGGAAAAACTGGGCGTCACGCGGGTGCTCGATTTTTCCGGTTGTCCCGGGGATTCAGAAGATGCCAAACACCCGAATTGGTCCCTGACTCCGTGGCCGCCTGAATACTTGGAAGTCTTGAAATGGCAGTGGGAGAAAAAGGTTATCCCCTTCTGGACGAAGCGCGCCAAGTTTGCCCAGGACCACGGGGTGCGGGTCGGCATCGAAATGCATCCGGGATTCGTGGTTTACAACCCGGAAACCATGCTCCGCCTGAGGGAAGCCGCCGGACCGGCCATCGGCTGCAACTTCGATCCCAGCCACATGTTCTGGCAAGGTGTTGACCCTTGTGCGGCGGTGCGCAAGCTGGGCGAGGCGGTCTTTCATGTTCACGCCAAGGACACGCGCCTTTACAATGTCAACATCATGGTGAACGGCGTGCTCGACACCAAACCCTATAGCGACGTGAAGAATCGCTCGTTTATCTTCCGCACCGTCGGTTACGGTCACGACCTGGATTTCTGGGCGGACTTTGTCTCCACGCTCCAGATGGTGGGCTACGACGATGTGCTGTCCATCGAACACGAAGACAGCCTGATGTCCGTAGACGAGGGTCTGGCCAAAGCGGTCAATTTCCTGAATCAAGTCATTATCAAAGAAAAACTCACGGAGATGTGGTGGGCGTGAGAAAAGCAGGAGTCAGGATTCAGGAGTCAGGAGTCAGAACGCGCAGCCCTCGGGTCTGCTCCCCTCTGACGTTTGAAGCGCGGCGCCGGCCTTTCTGTATTCTGACTTCTGGGTCCTGACTTCTGACTCCTGTTCGTCACTTGTCACTGCTTGAAAGAGGAGGAGAATCCCAAGATGCCAGAAATCAATGTTGCTCTAATCGGTCACCAGTTCATGGGCAAGGCCCATTCAAACGGTTACCGGCAGGTCAGCAGGTTTTTTCCCGGCAAGTATCGGCCGCGCATGAAGGTGCTCTGTGGGAAGGCTTGCACCGAGGAACTCGAAGCCACGGCGCAGCTATTGGGCTGGGAAGAATCCGACTGCGACTGGCGCCGGGTAATCGAGCGTAAAGATATTGACATCGTGGATGTCTCGACGCCGGGGTACCTTCACCACCCGATGGTCATAGCCGCTGCCGAGGCCGGCAAGCACGTCATCTGCGAGAAGCCCCTGGCCAACAATCTGGCGCAGGCCAAGGAGATGCTGCGCGCGGTGGAAAAAGCCGGCGTCACTCACATGGTGAACTTCAATTATCGCCGGGTGCCCGCGGTGGCCTTCGCCAAGAAGCTCATCGAGGAGGGTCGCCTGGGGCAGATCTACCATTATCACGGTGCATACCTCCAGGACTGGATCATGAATCCGGACTTTCCCCTGGTCTGGCGCCTGGAGAAAAAATACGCGGGCAGCGGCGCCCTGGGAGACATCGGGGCACACGCCGCCGACCTGGCCCAAATGCTGATTGGTTACATCGAGTCGGTCGCCGGCCAGATGACCACGTTCATTAAAGAGCGGCCGTTGCCCGGAACGGGCGAGGGCGCCTGGGGAGCCAAAGGAGCAAAAGGGAAGAAAGGCAAGGTCACAGTGGATGATGACACGAACTTCCTCGCCCGCTTCAAGAACGGCGCCGTGGGAGTCTTCGAGTCGACACGGTTCGCCGGGGGCCGGAGGAATTTCAACACTTTCCAAGTCTACGGCAGCAAAGGCAGTCTGGCTTTCAACATGGAAAGGATGAACGAGCTGGAATTCTACGATTGCACGGAGCCCAATGAGCAACAGGCTTTCAAGACAATCATGGTGACTGAGGCCAGCCATCCTTACGTCGGCGCCTGGTGGCCACCAGGGCACATCATTGGTTACGAGCACACGTTCGTCCACGCCATCCACGACTTTCTGCTTGCATTGGAGAAGGGCCAAGCGCCCCAGCCCGGGTTCGACGAAGGCGTAAAGGTCCAAGCCGTCCTGGATACTGTGGAACGCTCGGCAAAGTCAGGACGGTGGGAGAAGGTGAAAACCTGAAAAACTCGGCCTGTAGACGGTACGTACCAATCGGGAGATCGGGTGATCGGGAGATCGGGTGAACAACCCAACACGCTGCGTTCTCGAGGTAGGAAGAAGATGTTAGACGAGCATTTCGACCTCCGCGACCGGACGAAACGGTTTGCGTTGCGCGTCCTAATGCTCTGCGATTCGCTCCCCAAGACGGAGGCTGCACGCACCATTGGTCGGCAACTTCTCCGGTCCGGGACGTCGGTTGCGGCGAATTATCGGGCCGCCGGTCGAGCGCGCTCGCGAGCTGAGTTCGCAGCCAAAATTGGGGTGGTCGTCGAGGAAGCTGACGAGTCCGTTTTCTGGTTGGAACTCTTGGTGGAGAGCGGAATGTTCGCCAAACCTCGCTTGGACGACCTCGTTGCCGAAGCAAATGAACTGGTTTCCATTTTTGTTGCATCCCAGAAAACTGTCAGAAGAAAAATGAAGGAGCGACGCTAGGGGGCTTCTTGTTCGCCCGATCTCCCGACCACCCGATCTCTCGATTATCCGACCTTGGGGGTGTAAACCGATGGCCTACATGATGGGAATTGACGTGGGAACTACTGGAACGCGGGCGATCATTGTCCGCCCGGATGGTCATATTGTGGGAGCGGCCACGGGCGATCACCAGCCCATGAAGATGGCCAAACCCGGTTGGGCGGAGCAGGAGCCTGAAGACTGGTGGCGTGCGACCTTGGTGGCCGTCCGCGGGGCACTTGATCAAGCTCAGCTCAAGGGCAGCGACATTGACGCCGTGGGTTTTTCCGGCCAAATGCACGGCGTGGTTTTGATGGACAGCACGCCCGCGGTCCTCCGGCCTGCTTTGATCTGGTGCGACCAGCGCAGCCAGGCACAATGCGACTGGATCACCTCAAAGGTGGGGGCGGAGCGCTTGATCCAGCTCGTCTCCAATCCCGCCCTCACCGGCTTCAGCGCTCCCAAGCTGCTTTGGATTCGCGATGAGGAGCCGAAGACTTTCGAGCGCGCCGCGCACTTTCTTCTGCCTAAGGATTTTGTGCGCTTCCGTCTTACGGGTGAATTTGCCACCGACGTTTCGGACGCCTCAGGCACTTTGCTTTTTGATGTGACCAACCGCCGCTGGTCGCACGAGATGTTGTCGGCGCTTGATTTGGACGCCAAGCTCCTGCCGCGTGCCTACGAATCTGTCGAAATCACGGGGCAGATCACTCCCGAGGCCGCCGTACTCACCGGCCTGAGCGCCGGGACGCCGGTGGTGGGCGGCGCAGGCGACCAGGCCGCAAGCGCCGTGGGCAATGGGATCGTCGAGCCCGGCCTGACCTCCGCCACGCTGGGGACCTCGGGTGTTATTTTTGCTTACACCGAGGCGCCCAAGCTCGACCCCCGTGGCCGCATCCATACGTTCTGCCACGCCGTTCCCGGAAAATGGCATGTGATGGGGGTCACGCAGGGCGCCGGACTTTCCCTGCGCTGGTTCCGTGACAACTTTGGAGCTTCGGAGTGCTGGTTCGCCCGCCACACAGACGCCGATGCTTACGACCTTATCATCGATGAGGCCCGGAAAATTCCTCCTGGAAGTGGTGGAGTTCTGTGGCTGCCCTACCTGATGGGCGAACGGACTCCTCACCTCGACGCCCAGGCGCGAGGCATGTGGTTCGGTCTGACCGCTGTTCACACGCGAGCGCACCTTATCCGCTCCATCCTGGAAGGCGTGGCGTTCAGTCTGCGCGACTCGATCGAGATATTCAGGGAGCTGAAGATTCCGGTCGAGCAGATTCGCTCCTCGGGCGGCGGCTCGCGCAACTTCACTTGGCGAGAAATCCAGGCGGATATTTTTGGCAGGGAACTCGTGACCCTCCGAACCTCGGAAGGCTCTGCCTTCGGCGCTGCCTTGCTCGCCGGCGTCGCGGCCAAGACCTATTCGAGCGTTTCCGAGGCAGCGGCAGAATCCATACAGGTGAAAGAGAGCATGACGCCCCTGGCGGAAAACGTCAAAGCTTATGACCGCTATTACCAGGTGTATCGCGACCTTTATCCCGCCGTCCGGGATCTGGCGCACACGCTGGCGAACTTGGTGTAGGGCCGAACCGCGTTCGGCCTGGGGGGGATAATAACGGTGGCGAGAAAAACGGGGTCTTTGCCCTCTCCCTTGGGGAGAGGGCAAAGACCCGATTCCCGACAGGACACTACAATGAAAATCCGCTGCGTTTTACTTGCGTTGATGTGCATTCTGCTGTCGCTCCCGCTTGGAGGTCTCGCCGTGGAGAGTTACTCGGTCAAGAAAGAAATCGTCGAAGGTCACGCCGCCTATCATCTGCTCGATTCCAAACTGAAAATGGAAGTCGGCATCGTACCGGACATCGGCAACTTTGCTTACCAGTTCAAGGTGAATGGGAAGGACGTGCTGATTCCGTTGGAGTCCTTCACGGGCTACCCTGAAAAGCAGACCTTCGGCTGGGGAATTCCTTTCCTGGCGCCTTGGGCCAACCGCATTGATAACGACTATTACTATTTTGAGGGCAAGAAGTATTTGCTGAACGACTCGTTGGGAAATTTCAGGCGCGACAATTTCAAGCAACCCATTCACGGCTTGCTGGTATACGAATCCCGATGGAAGGTAGTGAAGACTGGCGGTTCCAACGCTGACGGGGCGTTCGTGGTCTCTCGCCTGGAGTTCTATAAGTACCCTGACCTGATGGCGCAGTTCCCCTTCGCCCAGGTTTACGAAATGACTTACCGCTTGAAGGATGGAAAACTCGAGTGCACCACGCGGGCCACCAACGTCGGCAATTCCGACCTGCCCGTCCACTTCGCCTTTCATCCCTACTTTCATCCGGATGGCCCGCGCGAGCAGTGGAAGCTGACCATCGGCGCCCAGAAACATTGGTTCGTGACCAAGCAATTGATTCCCACCGGCGAAACCGAACCTACGGATAAGTTTCGGCCCGGGATAACCAAGCGCGTGACGCTCGACCACACTTTTGTTGACGACGGCTTCTCCGAGTTTACGCGAGACGCCAACGGGCTCGGCCACGTCGTCATTCAAGGGAAGACTCAGAAGATCGAAGTCCTGTACAGCAAGGGATTTGATTACGCGATCGTTTATGCCCCACTCGATAAAACCTTGATCTGCGCGGAACCCCAGACGGGGCCGACGAACGCCTTCAACCTGCAACACGAAGGGAAGTTCAAAGACTTGATCATTCTGGCGCCAGGAAAAACCTTTGAAGCTTCGTTCTGGATTGTGCCTACGGGGTTCTGAGGAGCCGCCACGAAATGAACATTGCATTGGCCGCTGAACAACCCCCTCACCCCGGGCCCTTAGACACCCCCGGCCCTCTCCCTTGGGGAGAGGGTGGCCCGCGTCGGCGTTTTCACCAGCCGGCGCGGGTCGGGTGAGGGGTCGGTTGCGCGCTGAGGAGGGATTAGGATGGGTGAACGTGGTGAAGTAACCCCTCACCTGGCTCTCCCGCGACTGCGGGATCGCCACCCTCTCCCCAAGGGAGAGGGCTGTATTTCCGACTTGGGGAACCGAATCGCCATGCATGGGGGGTGGAAGAAAATGGGACGAACTCAGAAGATGCTGATTGGCTGCGCCCTCGGCACTTTGCTGGCATCTATTGGGGTACCAACCGGATGGAGGCACAATTCACTAGCAACAAATCCGATAACTTCATTTTCAGCGAGGTTGGCCATGGCAACTCAGATTGATTCGTTTTCCGCGAGACTTGAAAAAACTCAATTCAACGGCTGGACCGCCTATCGCCTGACCAATGGCATCGTCTCCCTATATGTCACGCCCGACATCGGGGGCCGCGCCATTCAGCTCGAGCTGGGCGAAAAGGGACTCTTCTTTGTGAATAAAGACCTGGCCGGAAAGGTTCTGCCACCCGAACAGAACAACATCAAAGCCGGCTGGGCCAACTATGGCGGTGACAAAGTCTGGCCCGGACCGGAAGGTTGGATGAACGAGGATCAGTGGCCCAGCATTCCGTACTACATACTCGACGGCAGCAAATACAAGGCCGAGTTGGTCACGGAAACGCCCGCCGAGGTCGCCGTCCGCGTGACGAGTCCTTCCGACCCGCGCACCGGCGTGCAATTTGTGCGGACGTATCACGTTTATGCCGGGACTACACGCCTCAAGGTCGACCAGACGATGCGCAACATCAGCCGCCGGCAGATTCGTTGGGGGATCTGGCACTTGATTCAGAACGACGCGGCGGACGCTCATGACTCCTCGAAACCAAACCCTGACCTGTACATGTATATCCCGCTCAGTCTCCACAGCAAGTATCCCGAAGGCTACTACCACCCGTATGGTGACGCTCGACACCCAAGCTACCAGCTCCTGCACGGTGGCCACATGTTGCGCGTGCATTATCTCTACCGAGTTGGAAAGGCCGCGGCCGACACGGACCGTGGCTGGTACGCGGTGGTCAACGGGCAGAAAAACATTGGCTTCGTCGAGAATTTCACTTGCTTCCCCGAAAAGGAATATCCCGACGGAGCCGCGGTGGAAACCTGGAACAACGGCCCGGGTGTAATTTCCCGTGGCCCTTGGGATCAGACTCTTCCTGACGACCCCAAGCAAAATCCCTACATCCTCGAAACCGAGGTACTGAGCCCCTACGCGGCACTCGACCCCGGCGAGGAATACTCGTTCCCGGTCTATTGGTCACCCACCAGTGTTCCGAACCCGGTGCGGAACGCCGTATGGGCAGGCGCCATCAGCGAGCCGCTTACCGGAAACCTGGAAGGTGGGCAGGTTAGTCTGAAGGGCGTCTTCGGCGTCTTCACCCCAGGAACACTGGTCGCCAACATCTACAGTGTGATGGGAGAAGTACTGGGTCAGGAGACCTTGCAGTCCGTCGATCCCCGAGAGGTTGTCCGGCTCGATAAGTCAATCCCCACGCCTGCCGGCGCCTTTCGCGTGAGCGTCTTCGTGAGAGACGCCCAGGGTGAGAACTGCGGATACCTGGGTAACGTGGTACTGAAGTAGGGGTGGTTCGCGAACCGCCCCGGTCAACAATCTCGCAAATTTGAAGGTGTTAAAAAATCGATTGCATCAACCACGGAGGCACCGAGACACAGAGAAAAGGCCCTTTCTTTTCGGTTCTCAGTGCCTCTGTGTCTCTGTGGTGAGAGATTTGTTTGGTAATTCTTTCACAGCTTTTTTCTGTAGGGGCGCTTCGCGAAGCGCCCCTGCTAAATCCTCCCTCCCGCTACTCTATATTCCTCAGTTTCGGGTTTGCACCCTTCCCCTCCTGATTGCAGTGGCAAGTCTCGTCCTGATGCCGCATTCTGCGAGAACGATGTTCATGGGCCGGAAAGTGTGGAGCTCAGGACCCGGGCGAAACCCCGGCCCAAAAGACTGAGCGCAAAATGTCCCTAGCCCGGATTTCTCACCACGTTTGAACGCTCTCAGGGGACTGCCGGAAGGGCGGGGCTTCAGAGTCTGTGTGAAAACTCGTGGATTCCCGCTTTCGCGGGAATGACAGGTCGGAATACAGCCCCTAAATCCAGCGCTGTCACCCCCGCGGAAGCGGGGGTCCAGCCTGGCCA
>Ga0182027_10010949_pt1 | contig 12861 bp, 4 predicted proteins | sample 712E1DmetaG_FD_121300 | JGI IMG/M metagenome (GOLD analysis project Ga0182027, IMG submission 121300) | Permafrost microbial communities from Stordalen Mire, Sweden - 712E1D metaG (Illumina Assembly) | ecosystem: Environmental > Terrestrial > Soil > Wetlands > Permafrost | place: Sweden...
TCCCAGGGCAGACCACAGTAGTCGATCAGTCGCCGGGCCTGACCTTCGAGATCGTCAACCACTTCTTCGTAGGCGATCTCGAGCATCGTGCCCGGCGTGAGCACGCTCCGCCAATGTGCCATCAGCTCGCGGTAGCCGCGGTAGTAGCGCCCCAGCTCCGCCAGGTCGTAGCTGTATTCGTTGTCGTAGGTGAACAACGTCGAATAGCACGACACGCAAGTGGCGACCGGGTCGCGCGTCGTGTGGACGATTCGGGCGTTGGGCAGGATCAAACGGATGAGGCCAATTCGCAAAAAGTTGTAGGGCAACTTGTCTACGACCCGGGTCTTGCCCTGTGCCACTGGCGGCAGACGGCCGAGGTAGGTCTCACCCAGCCTCCGCACGGCGTTCGCATCCAGCCGAGGGACGTAGTCCGGAAACAACACCGCCGGCTTGCCTGGCATGGTGGCGGTCACCTGCTCGAGATCCATCAGCTCGCCGGCACCTTGAATCTGCGGATGACTGGCCAGAATCTGCTCGACCAGGGTGCTGCCGGATCGGGGCATGCCCAGCACGAAGATCGGAACCAGGCAGGGATCGCCTGCGCCCGCCAAGCGGGTTAGAAGGCCGGAGTCGAAAATGGCGGCAATACGCTGCATCAAACCCAGCGTACCGACCTCGTCATAGCGGATCTGCGCGCGCTTTAGAGCATTGCCTTGGCGAACGTGCGCAAAGCCGGCCAGTGCGTCACCGCAATCTTCGCGAGCTTTGGCCAGGGCGAAGTGCACGGAAAGCGCTTGGTCTCGGGACAGGTCGGCTCGTACGGCCAGGGCTTCGAGAGCCTCCAGCTCGGGATCGCCTGTGCGGAAAGTCTTGATGAGTGCGCGATTGAAATGAGCCTCCGCGTAATCAGGCCGTAGGGCGAGGGCCCGGCCAAAGTGCGCCAGTGCTTCGTCAAATCGGCCCAACTCCTTGCAGAGGTTGCCCAGACTATTTTGAACCTCGGCTTGTCTGGGAGAGATCGCGAGGACACGCTCGAAATGAGCGACCGCGTCTTCGAGCTTGCCCTGCTCGCGCAGCACGATGGCCAGATTGTTGTGCGTGTTGGCGTTATCCGGCCTCAGGCGAAGAGCGTGCTCGTAGTGTGTCACCGCGTCCGCGAGCTTGCCCTGCTCGTGCAGGACGACGGCGAGGTTGTTGTGCGCCTCGGCATAGTCCTGCCGCAGAACGAGAGCCCGCTCGTAGCACAGTGCGGCGGCATCGAGCCGTCCCTGCAGGCGCAGTGCGGTGCCCAGATTGTAGTGCGCCTGTGCGTAGTCCGGCTTGATGGCAACGGCCCGGCCATAGTGCTCGATCGCGCGATCGAGCTCGCCCCTCTCCTTGAGAGCCACGCCCAGGTTGTTGTGCGCCTCGGCGTAGTTGGGACGAAGCACTAGGGCGCGCTCGTACAGCGCAACGGCGACATCGAGCTTGCCTTGCGCCTTGAGGGCAGCGCCGAGATTGCAGTGATAAACCGCATTGTCCTTGGCCTGCGCGATTGCCTGGCCGATCAATTCGACGGCGAGCTCGTAGTTGCCTTGCTCGAGAGCGATGAGCCCGCGCTGGTGCAGGCTGTTGGCGTCCATTTATGTACGTTACCCGATTGGGTCCGTACAGAGAAGCCGGCCGAGTCACCGACTTGGCCAGTTGGCGCTCCGCAGCACTCGGGCTGCCTCAGGTTCCCGATTGGGAATGTGCCGTACCCGCGCCGTCACCGCGTGGCCCGCTCTTCGTTGAACCGGCGTTGGTAAAATTTTTTTTGACAAGCCGGATATGGCAGGAGCCGGTAGGAAGGACTATGGTCATGAATATGGGCGCACTCAAGGCAGTTGTTCGCAACGGTCATTTGACCCTCGACATCTCTACCGATTTGCCCGAAGGCACCGTCGTGGAGCTCGAGCCGGCTGACCCCTATGCGTATCTCGACGCTGGTGACGAGCTTGGCGACGCGGAGCGTAGCCGAATGCATGCTGCCATTCGCCAAGGCCTCGACCAAATCAACAACGGCCAGGGTATCTCTGCGGAAGACTTCATCAAAGAAATCGACGCCCTGTGAGCTGGCGCATCATCATTTCGCCGATTGCTCGAGACCACATGTGCGAGCTGATCATCTGGTGGCGCACCCACCGACCTGCTGCTGCTCAACATCTACCGCGGGAAATCAAACGGGCTCTACGCACCCTCGCCGAGACAGCATACGTTGGACCGCCCTATGAGCTCGCCGACACGCCGGACACGCGACGCTGGCGTCTGCGCAACACGCCTTACTACATGTACTACCAGGTCCAAGTCGATAAAGGCGCAATCAACGTGGCTGCGGTCTGGAGCGCGCAGCGAGGCGAAGGCCCACCAATTTAATTTGACCGGTTCCCCGCCTCGCCTTTGCGCGTCGCCGCGCTCACCCCAAACGAGCGCAAGGCCTGTCATCATCGCCTCTCCGCCGCGTCGCCCACTCCGGTCGCAAGCGCTGAGAATTTCGTCGGCGTCATCGCCGTGCTGATCTGTGGCGTGTTGGCGCCGACGGCAGCGAAGGGGTGATGTGATGCTGGTGCCCATTTTCATCGGCGGCACTTCGATCGCATTCGCGCCGAGCTAGCCATTTTGGGACCGGACGAGTCAGCATATCGATCTCCCACGGTCGCGCGCCGATGTTTCCCCCTTCGCTGTCGCCGGCGCCCCCCACCTTCAGTTCATCTCGGCTTTGACGCTGACGAAACGCTTGTGCATAATGCCCCGCCATTATGTAAAGCCTCGCGCATCGCGAGGCCGAGGCGGGCGGCGCCGCTGGGCCATGTACGGGAATGCGCATTCCCGGACAAGCTGCGCTTGCCAATGCCGTACCAGCCAGACGCGGCTCGCCTGTGCAACTGTGGCGCGCGGCTGGCTGGCGCGGCATTGGCTCGTAGCGGTGGCCCAGCAGAAGCTCGGATCCACTCCGAGGTTTGATCATCGTTGCCATACAAGCGCCGGCCGCCGAGGCTTGGCGGCGGCGGTGAGCTGTGACGGCCTGGTGCGAGGATCGAGCGTGTACGGAACTACCAGGTACGATCAGTCGAGATGATCACATTGATGCGGCCAGCATTGCAGTCGAGGTATTGGTGGCCATGTTTCTCGCACACCTGCGCGGCAAATGGTTTGAGGAGTTCCACAACACATTCCCACGACTCGGTGTCCAGTGCCCAATGGAAGACATCGGCAGATCCAACCCGACGAACTCCGACCTCGCGCATTGCCACTGTAGCGACCAAAGGTACACCGGAAAACCCAGGCAAACGATGCATCTCGGCCGAAGGGACGGTGCCACATGCGAGGCCCGCGCAGGTTTCCCTCAGAAGGCGGTAGTCATCAAGGGATCCAGAGTGAATTAGGATGCACGGCGTGTCCAAGCCACGTTCGGGGAAAAACTCGATCTGCATGACCGGCCTCTACTTCCCGATCCGCCTGCAATGGTTTTGATGCAGTAGTGCTACGCTGACGACGTACTTTCTGACCTCTCGGCCGCAGCCAAGGCCAGACCGTTGATGTTGAAGCTCGAAGACGGGCCGAGAATCCAGCAGACTCTTCTCGAGATCGCACACAGCGCTTAGAGCCAGGGCCATAGACGAGTAGCCTTTCCGCACCGATAGAGACATCTGCTCGTGGTTGCGTTATAAAAAGCAAACTCCGATGACAGGTTGTCGCCCAAAGCAATCGACTGCCAACGATAGGTTTCGGCGTTTTTCGAGCTATGTAGACGTTATCGAAGAGCAGGCGTCCCGGTATCCGGATGAGCGCCTCTACACGTTTCTGGAAGACGGCGAATCGGAGTCGGCGCATCTGACCTACGCCGAGCTGCATACGCGCGCACGCGCCGTTGGCGTCCATCTGCAGCAACAACACCGTCCGGGCGAAAGGGTGCTCATCGCGCACGATGACGGCTTGGCCTTTTTGACTGCGCTGTATGGCTGCTGGTTCGCACGCTTGGTCGTGGTCCCGGTGCCCGTGCCGGGCGGAGCCCGGGCCGAGCTCCTGTTGCGGCGGACCCTGGCCATCGCAAGAGACGCCCGCATCGCGGCGACGATGACGACCCGGGCACTGGCCGGTCCCCTTACACAATTGCTCTCGGCAGATGCCGAGCTCGCGCACGTGGCTGTCCATGCAACCGACGCCATCCCCAATGACGAGGGGGCGTCGTGGAAAAAAGCTGCGCCCAAGTCGGCAGAGCTGGCCCTGCTGCAATATACCTCCGGCTCGACCGGCGATCCCAAAGGCGTCGAGATCACGCACGGCAACCTCCTGGCCAACTCCGCGCAGATGCGCGCCAGGTTCGGGGCCAGACAGCACTCAGTAGCCGTGGGCTGGCTGCCCATGTGGCACGACTTTGGCCTCATTTACGCGTTGCTCCTGGCCGCTTACAGCCACGTGCACCGCATCATCATGCCGCCGGAGGCCTTTTTGCGCCGACCCTTGCGTTGGCTGACCGCATTGAGCCACTACCACGGCCAGAGCACCGAGGCGCCCAACTTTGCCTACGATCTCTGCGTGCGCAAGGTGACTGATGCCGAGATTGATACGCTGGACCTCAGGGCCTGGGACAGCGCGTTAAATGCGGCCGAGGCGATTCGCGCAGATACAATCGCGCGCTTTACCGCGCGATTTGCCCGCTGCGGCTGCAAAAAAACAGTGTTCATTCCGTGTTACGGTCTGGCAGAGGCCACCGTTGCGGCCGCGGCTTCGCTGCCGGGCCGTGGCGCCACAGTGGTGCATATCGCCGCCAAAGACCTCGCCCTGGGCCGCGTGCGCACTGTGCCAGCCAAGAGCCCTCAGGCACGTGCCCTGGTCGGCTGCGGACTGCTGATGCCAGGCAGCAAGGTAGCAATCGTCAATCCCGAGACGCGCAAGGTGATGGCCGCCAATCGTGTCGGCGAAATCTGGCTAGCCGGACCTAATATTGCCAAAGGGTACTGGCACAATCGCCAGGCCACCGCTGCCAGTTTTTCCGCCCGGCTCGCCAAAGGCTCACGTGCCGGCTACCTGCGCACCGGGGACCTGGGGTTTGTCAAAAACCGCCACATCTTTGTCACGGGCCGGCGCAAGGACATCATTATCGTGCGCGGGCTCAATCACTACCCCACCGACATCGAGGCAACGGTCGAGTCCGCGGCAGGCAGGGCTCTGCGGCCGGGTTGCTCCGCGGCATTTGGCGTGGAGGGGGACGGCCAGGAGCAGGTGGTCGTGGCCGCCGAGGTTGCCCGCGAGGTCGAAACGACCAAGCTCGCCGAGATCGTAGCCGCGATCCGGCGGCAGGTGGCACACGCAAACGATCTCGCGCTTTCGGCAGTGGTGCTGGTGCCTGCGGGCGCCATTCCCAAGACCTCGAGCGGCAAAGTGCAGCGCTATGCCTGCCGGCAGGGGTTTCTCGCCGGCACGCTGGAGGCAGTGCACACCTGGCGACTCGATGCGCCCGCTCTTGCGGTACCGGTCGACGACAGCGCGTGGAAGGCGGGGCTCGCCAGGCTGTCTCCGGAACAGCAGGCCGCCGAGCTCGCGCGTGTTGTCAAGAAGGTAGTCGCCGGCACGCTGTCTCTGGCAGACGTTGACCGCGTGCCCCTGGATCAGCCGCTCAAGGATCTGGGCTTGGATTCGCTCTTGGCAATTGAGCTGCGCGACCGGCTATCGCGTCAGCTTTCGACCGAGCTCGCCTCGACTCTGCTCTTCGACTACCCGACCCTGGGCGCGCTGTGCACCCATCTTCTCGGCGTAATCGTGGCACAGGGGAAAAAAACCAGCACGACCACGACCCGGACGAGCCTTGCCACACCAAGTCAGGCGATCGCGATTGTCGGCATGAGCTGCCGGTTTCCCGGTGGAGCAGAGAGCCCGGAGCAATTCTGGCAAAACCTGTGTGCGGGCAAAGACGCCATTGTCGAAGTGCCGCGCACGCGTTGGAACGCGCAGGAGTATTACGATCCCGCACCGGACGCCTCCGGCAAGGCTTGCACAAAGTGGGGCGGATTTCTCGATGACATCGACGCGTTCGATGCGGGGTTCTTTGGGATCTCGCCGCGCGAGGCGCGCGCGCTGGACCCGCAACAGCGGCTCCTGTTGGAAGTCAGCTGGCATGCGCTCGAGGCTGCCGGGCAGAGTGCCACATCGCTGATGAATAGCGAGACCGGCGTATTCGTAGGGATATCCGGCAGCGACTACGCCGCCCACTTGATGCGCAGCAACGTCTCCGACGCCGATTTGGCATACGTTGGGACCGGAGTGCCCACGAGCATCGCCGCGGGCCGCCTGGCCTACGCTTTCGGCCTGCAGGGGCCGGCCGTTGCCGTGGACACAGCCTGTTCGTCATCGTTGGTGGCGATGCATCTAGCGTGTCAGAGCCTGCGCCTGGGAGAGTGCTCGCTCGCCATTGCTGGGGGCGTCAACGTGATGCTCTCACCGTATGGGACCCTGGTCCTCGCTCGCATGCACGCTTTGTCGCCGACCGGCCGCTGCAAGACCTTTGATGCGAGCGCCGACGGCTATGTGCGCAGTGAAGGTTGCGGCGTCGTGGTCTTGAAGACTCTGGCTGATGCGGAGCGCGATGGGGACAATGTGCTCGCGGTAATTGCCGGCAGCGCCGTCAATCAAGATGGCAGGAGCCAGGGCCTGACCGCACCCAACGGCCCCGCGCAGGAGAGAGTGATTCGCCGGGCATTGGCGCAAGCGGGCGTGCTGCCGGCAGAGGTGAGCTTTGTCGAGACACACGGCACCGGCACGCCTCTGGGGGACCCGATCGAAGTGCAGGCGTTGGGTCGAGTCTACGGAGAGGGACGAGACGCGCAGGCGCCCGTCGTGCTGGGGGCGGTCAAGACCAACATTGGCCATACGGAGGCTGCGGCCGGCGTCGCGGGCCTGATCAAAACGGTGCTGGCACTGGTTCACGAGGAGATTCCGCCGAATCTGCATCTGACCCAGCCAAATCCCCACATCGCGTGGGCGAGCCTGCCCGTCAAAGCGGCTTCAAAAGTCGTCGCCTGGAGGCGGGGCGCACAGCGACGCGTGGCCGGGGTGAGTAGTTTTGGCTTTGGTGGAACCAACGCGCATGTCATCGTAGAGGAAGCGCCTGCTCGAGCCGAGCCCGCGCCTGCCGCGCTCGACCGGCCGGGCCATCTGCTCGTCATCTCAGCAAAAACTCCCGGCTCGCTCGAGGAGCAGGCGGCGCGGCTCGCAGCGTATCTGGCGTCGAGCCAAGCGCCCTGCCTGGCGGATGTCTGCTACACGGCGGCGGTCGGCCGAAGCCATTTTGACGAACGGCTGGCCCTTTCGGCCACAACCACAACGGAGGCGACGACCAAGCTCGCGGAATTTGTGGCCGGAGATGAGAGTCAAAAATGGTTGCGAGCAACCGTCCCGGGCACTCCGCGACCGCGCATCGGCTTTTTGTACACCGGACAAGGCTCGCAATACGTGGGAATGGGCCGGCAATTGTACGAGACGCAACCCGTTTACCGTGCCTGTTTGGACGAGTGCGCCAAGTTGCTCGAGTCCCATCTGGACCAGCCGCTGCTCGCGGTCATGTTCGACGCGGACAAGGCCAAAGGACTGCTCGACGAGACCCTCTACACGCAACCGGCGCTCTTCGCGTTGGAGTACTCTCTGACCAGGCTGTGGCAGACTTGGGGTATCGAGCCCGAAGCGGTCATCGGCCACAGCGTGGGCGAGTACGTAGCGGCGTGCGTCGCCGGAGTATTCAGTCTGAAGGATGGTCTCGGGCTGATCGCGGCGCGCGGCCGTCTGATGCAAGGCCTGCCCCGAGACGGAGAAATGGCAGCAGTACAGGCGACTGTAGAACGAGTGGAGGCGGCCCTGGCGCCACACAGCCCACACGTATCTATCGCCGCCGTCAACACGCCTGAGCAGGTGGTGATCTCGGGCAAGCGGGACGCTGTCCGGCAAATCTGCCGCGAGCTGAGCAATGCGGGGATCAAAACGACGCGACTCGAGGTCTCGCACGCCTTTCATTCGGCGCTGATGGAGCCGATCCTCGAGGAGCTCGACCGTGCTGCCGGAGCAATCGCGTATCACCAGCCGAGCCTCCCGTTGATTTCGAACCTGACCGGAAAAAAAGCAACCGCAGAGATTGCCAGCGCGGGCTATTGGCGGCGCCATGTGCGAGAGAGAGTTCGGTTCGCGAGAGGAATCCAGAGTCTGGGCCGGCTCGGGATCGACACGTTTGTGGAGATAGGCCCGCAGCCGGTGCTGTGCGCCATGGGCGCCAAATGTATCGAGGAAACGGCGTTGGAGTGGTTGGCCTCACTGCGCCGGGGCAAAGACGACTGGGCGGTGATCCTTACGAGCCTGAGCCGGCTGTACCTACGCGGCGCCGAGATCGACTGGCAGGGGTTTGACCGGCCGTATGCGCGAAAAAAGGTGAGCCTGCCTCCTTACGCCTTTTCGCGCCAACGGTACTGGGTGGACGGGCCCGCCATGGGCGCCGAAATTTCGCCGAGCCAACCGTTGTTCGACATACGAGAGTCTGGCTCGTCCGCCGGGATCGGTTCGATCGCGAAACCAGAGGCGGAGAATCGGGCGCGCCTGGCTGGGCTGCCGGCTCCTGCGCGCAGGACGGAGATCGAGGCCATCGTCAGAGCAGAGCTGGCCAAGGTGCTCGCCCTGGCGAGCGTGGACGACACGCCGATGGATCGGCCCCTGCCGGACCTGGGGATGGACTCCTTGATGGCGGTGGAGCTGCTCAACTCTCTGGCGGCCAAAGTCGGCGTAAAACTGCCGCCGGCGCTGCTCTTCGACCTGCTGACGGCCCGGGAGCTGATCAATCACATTGCGGACAACCTGGGCGGCGACGCGGCCCGGGCCGGGACGAGCCCGACGCTGGCAGCGACTCCAAAGCTGCTGCCGGCCGCACGCCCCGAAACTCTGCCCCTGTCGTTTGTGCAGAAACGCATGTGGTTTCTGGATCAACTCGATGCCAGCCGCCACGTCAACAACCTGTTCCGCATCATCCGGGTGCGGGGAGCCTTGGATGTCGGGCTGCTCGAACAGGCCGTAAACGCTTTCGCCTCTCGGCATGAGATAGCTCGTGCGGTGTTTCGCGACCCGTCGGGCGAGCCCTCTGTCGTGCTCGCCCCGGCGCGCCATCTGGACGTGCCTCTGACCGACATGACGGCATTGCCCGAGGACAAGCGCGAAATCGAGGCTCGCCGCCTGGCAAGAGGGGAAGGCGAACGGCCCTATGATCTCAGCAACGGCCCCCTGCTGCGAGTGCAGACTTGGCGCCTCGGCGCGCAAACACACGTCTTGCTCATCGCCGCGCATCACATGGTCGCCGACGGGATCTCGTTGTCCCTGTTCCTGGAAGAGCTCGGCAGCCTCTACGCCGCCTTTGCACGCGGTCAGTTACCCCCCGTTGATGCAGCCGCCATGCAGTATGCTGACTTTGCGATCTGGCAGCAACAATGGCTCAAGGACGCCTTTCTCGATGAGCAGATCGCATATTGGCAAAATGCACTGGCCGGCCATCCACGCCTGTTGGGTCTGCCGACCGACCGCCCCCGGCCGCCGATCATCTCACCGAACCGCGGTTTTCAAGCGCATCCACTGCCCGAGCAGACCTATCAGGCGATTCGCGCGCTGAGCCGCGCTGAAGGGGTCACGCTATTCGTGACCCTGGTGGCCGCTTTTCAGGCCCTCTTGCACCGGCATACCGGGGACACGGACATCTGTATTGGTGCGCCCGTATCCAATCGCAATGTGCCCGAGCTGGCGCGGCTAATCGGGCCGGTAACCAACAATCTCGTCTTGCGCACCGATCTGTCGGGAAATCCGAGCTTTCGCGAGCTGCTGCACCGGGTGGGGCAGGTGATGCAGGGGGCCTACGAGCATCAGGACATTCCTTTCGAGCACCTGGTCAACGCGTTGCGGCCGGAGAGAAGCCTGAGCTTTGCGCCCATATTTCAGGTCATGATCAATCTCCTGCCGCCGATGATCGCCGCGCCATTTACCGGACTCTCTCTGGAGCCACTGGAGGATTGCGCGGGGATCGGCGAGCTGGATCTGCTGTTCTCTTTTGCCGCCGACGACAGGCAGTGTTCGGTCCGCGCCGAATACAACACGGATCTGTTCGATGGCACCACGATCGCCCGCATGATCGAGCACTTCTGCATTCTTGCCGCCGGCGTCACCGAGGACCCGGACCGGCATCTGGCCCAGTTGCCGCTGCTTTCCGCGGCCGAACGCCACCACCTCCTCGTCGAGCTCAACGACACCCAGCGCGACTGTCCTGCCGAGTGCATGGTCCAACTCTTCGAGAGCCAGGCCGAACGGACGCCGGATGCAGTGGCGGCAGTTTTTGCAGACCAACAAATGACGTATCGGGACTTGGACGCCCGCGCCAACCAGCTGGCCTGGCATCTGCGAGCGTTGAGCGTCGGAGCAGAAGATCTGGTGGGGGTATGTGTCGGTCGATCGGCCGGACTCCTCATTGCCCTGTTGGCCGTGCATAAGGCCGGAGGTGCATACGTGCCACTGGATCCGGATTTTCCACCCAAACGCCTGGCCTTCATGTTGGCGGATGCGGGGTTGAAGGTCCTCATCACCGAAGAGGCGCTGCGCCCCGTTGTGCCCACCGAAGGCCTGCACCTGGTTTGCATCGACACGGATCGCCAGAACATTGCCAAAAATCCGGTGACGAGACCGGATAGCGGCCCGCGTCCGGAGTCTTTGGCTTACGTGATCTACACTTCAGGCTCGACCGGACAACCCAAAGGGATCGAGGTCCTCCAGCGCGGCTTGACCAATGTCCTGTGGTCCATGCGCAGTCAGCCGGGTCTGACCGCGAGCGATGTGCTGCTGGCGCTGACGACCGTTTCATTCGACATCGCCGCTCTGGAGCTGTTTTTGCCCCTCATTGTCGGCGGCCGAGTCGTGATCGCACCGCACGAGCTCGCCGTGGACGGCGAAAAGCTGCTCGCGACTCTGTCGAGCCGCGCGATTACGGTCATGCAGGCGACTCCCGCGACCTGGCGGCTGTTGCTCGAAGCAGGCTGGCAGGGCACGGGCGGCCTCAAGATTCTGGTTGGCGGCGAGGCCGTGCCACGCGCCCTGGCCAATCAGTTGCTCGAACGCGGCGACGAAGTCTGGAACGTATACGGTCCTACAGAGACGACGATCTGGTCGACCACGGGGAGAATTTCTGCAGGCGAGACTGCAGTGACAATCGGCCGGCCGGTCGCCAACACCGTGTGCTACATCTTGGACGCGCAATTGAATCCTGTGCCTGTCGGAGTCGTAGGCGAGCTCTACATCGGCGGGGCTGGCGTCGCGCGCGGATATCATGGCCGTCCCGAGCTGACCGCCGAGCGTTTTGTCCCTGATCCTTTCGCCGCAAGCGGCACGGTCAAGCTCTATCGCACCGGTGATCTGGCGAGATATCTGGCGAACGGCGAGATCGAGTGTCTGGGTCGAAACGACGATCAGATCAAGATTCGTGGCTTCCGGATCGAGCTGGGCGAAATCGAGAGCGTGCTTGCCGGCTGCCCGGGCATCGAGACGGCCGCGGTCGTGGTGCGGCAAGATGCCGCCCACCCTGCTGCGTTGGTGGCCTATTTTGTCACGGGGAAAAATGCCAAGCTGTCGCCGGACGATCTGCGCACCTATCTCAAGACCAAGCTCCCCCAATACATGATCCCGTCCAGCTATGTGCGTCTGGGCACGATGCCCCTGACGCCGAGCGGCAAAATCGACCGCAACGCTCTGCCCACCATGACGGGCCAGCCCGGCGATACCGGCGCGAGCTTTGTCGCCCCGCGCGATTCTATGGAGCAGGCGGTGGCGGAAGCCTGGAAAGAAGTATTGCAGGTCGAGCGCGTGGGCGCGCACGACAATTTTTTCGATCTGGGCGGCCATTCTCTGCTCGTGACCCGACTCCGGACGACCCTGATCGGCCTTCTCGGCCGCGACATTCCAACATTGGCGTTCTTCATGCATCCGACGGTAGACTCCTTCGCAAAGTTCTTGAGTGGCAACGATGAAGTGGCACAAGATTCAGAACAGACCAAAGCGCGCGTAGGCGCACGCAAATCCTCCCGAGGGCGCCGGCGGGGGCCGCGCTAGGATAGGAACGGCGACGCCTTGGAGACCTGCTGATGGCTGCAAACGGCAATGCGACTGACCCGATTGCGGTCATCGGTCTGGCATGTCGTTTTCCCGGCGCGCGGGACGCGGCTCAATTCTGGGAAAACCTCAAGAACGGGACCGAGTCGATCCGGTTCTTCATTCCGGCCCGGCCACCTGCGGCTGTGGCGGCTCAGCTGCAGCAAGAGGGCCTGCAAACCGTTGGCGCGTTCGGCGCCCTGGATGATGTCGATCGGTTTGACGCCAGCTTTTTCGGCTATTCATCGCGCGAAGCTACGGTCCTGGATCCGCAGCACCGCATCTTTCTCGAGTGCGCCCACACGGCCCTCGAGGACGCCGGCTGTGTGCCGACGCAAGGCAGCGGTCGGGTCGGGGTCTATGCCGGCACCGGCGCCAGCGACTACGACAGCGGCAAACACGCGGCCACGCCTGCCTTGGATTTCCAACGGCTCATCTCGATCGACAAGGATTTCTTGTCGACCCGGTTCTCCTATAAGCTCGACCTGCGGGGCCCGAGCGTAACCATCCAGACCGCCTGCTCGACGGGCCTGGTCGCCACGCACTTTGCCTGCGAAGCCCTCGTGAGCCATCAATGCGACGTCGCATTGGCCGGCGCGATCAGCATCCATCTGCCGCAAGACGTCGGCTACGTCTTCGAGGAAGGGATGATCCTGTCGCCCGACGGTCATTGCCGTCCGTTCGACGCCCGAGCCGAAGGAACGGTAA
>Ga0182027_10010950_pt1 | contig 12861 bp, 10 predicted proteins | sample 712E1DmetaG_FD_121300 | JGI IMG/M metagenome (GOLD analysis project Ga0182027, IMG submission 121300) | Permafrost microbial communities from Stordalen Mire, Sweden - 712E1D metaG (Illumina Assembly) | ecosystem: Environmental > Terrestrial > Soil > Wetlands > Permafrost | place: Sweden...
AAACCATGTATTGCGGGATATTAATTTGGTGATTAAAAAAGGAGAAAACATCGTTGTACTTGGACAATCCGGAACAGGTAAATCAGTGCTGATAAAATGTATTGTAGGATTAGATGATCTTGATGAAGGTAAACTTATGTTATTTGGACAGGATATATCTAACCTCAATGATATCGAGTTGATTGAAATACGGAAAAAGATAGGGTACCTTTTTCAAAGCGGCGCACTATATGATTCCATGACTGTTAGAGAAAATCTTGAATTTCCTCTTAGAAGACAACTAAAAAGGGTGCCGAAAGAAGAGATGAATTTTCTTGTTAAAGAAGCTCTTCATAACGTAGGACTGTCGGGAGCGATCGATATAAGACCTTCTGAACTTTCAGGTGGAATGCGTAAAAGATTGGGTTTAGCCAGAACGTTAATTCTAAAACCCGAAATAATGCTTTATGATGAACCGACTACGGGACTGGATCCTATTACATCTAAAGAAATAAGTAACCTAATCCTTGAAGTACAAAAAAAATATAATACATCTTCTATTATTGTCACACACGATATAGATTGTGCCAGACGCACAGCAAATCGAATCATAGTATTAAAAGAAGGAAAATGCGCTGCAGAAGGGTCATATGCGGATCTCGAGAATTCAACAGACCCATGGATACATTCATTTTTTGAATAATTGATAAGAAAATCAAGAGTAGATAAAATGAAAAAAAATACAAGTAACAAAATCCGATTGGGAATATTTATTTCCCTAGGTATAGCGCTATTTATTATAGGGATATATTTTATCGGTGAGAGGCAGCAAATATTCAGAAGTACATTTCGCTTAAGCGGAGTATTTAAAGATGTCGATGGACTCCAGGCTGGAAATAATGTTCGATTCTCCGGAGTAAATGTAGGGACTGTTGAAAATATTAGTATTGTCAGCGATTCTACCGTTAGAGTAAAAATACTGATTGATGAAAATACAAGAAAGTTTATCAAGAAGGATGCCCTTGCAAGTATAGGCTCTGAAGGACTTATGGGAAATAAAATTTTAATCATTATTCCGGGTTCAGGAGGAAAACCGATAATTGAAAATAACGATTCCGTACAAACAATTCAGCCGTTGGGTATGGATGATATCCTTAGATCATTAAAATCGACAATTGATAATACTTCAAACATAACAAAAGATTTATCTAAAATTACTAACAATATTCAGTCGGGAAAAGGAACAATTGGAAGATTGTCAATGGATCAATCGCTAGGACAAAATTTTGACTCTTCAATCATTAGTCTCAAACAGGGTTTATCGGGACTTAAAAATCTTGTAAGCGATGCAAAAAGTAGTTTTGAACACAATTTCGACTCTGCTTTTGTTAATTTGAAAGAAGGCTCAGCAGGATTTAAATTACTTATGGATAAGGCAAAGAGAAGCTGGCTGCTGTGGGGTTTCTAAAACGACTCATCATAAAGGATTAGTTCTATTTTCATCCCTTTGCCCGATTGATATGCTTTCCAACTATGAGCAAATTCTAATCAATAAATAAAACTATAATTAATTGGATATAAAAATAAATATCTCTTTATACTCAAGGATACTATAGTATTTCCATGTTAATAAAATATTTTTATTTGGAGAACTTATGAAAAAAATATGTATCAGTTTTCTTTGTGTATTATTCTTTGTTGTCATTTGGAATGGATGTTCAAGTAATAACGAAACACAGCTTCGTATTAAAAACGATAAGATGACTAAAGTTAATATGGACATACATACAGCAATAGGCAATAAATACAGTATTAATGAGATTGAAGCCGGACAAATGACAGCTTATCAAACAGTATCCGAAGGAAATATTACTGCCATTAATGTTTCACAAAATGAGTCGGTATCGTTCATAGCCGCAAAAAATACTCATTATACCGTTATTATTAGTGCGGGTAAACCTCCATCAGTGCAAGTTGATTAATAATTGTTAAAGAATTCAATAATAATTGGCACTTCTCAGGACATTATAAATGCCGGTTATTATTTTTCAATAAAACTAATAAGAAAATTTCAATATGAATTCCAATGACTTATTGACAAATAATTTCTCACTTGAATTTATAAGTCATTTATAAAATGATCTACCCAAAAGATGTAGTTCCTTTTTCATCCCTATGACCGATTTACACATTCATTAGAACTATGTAACTTCTTCTCAAGTAAATAACCAAAGTGTTTTTAAAAAAGGAAATAATTATTATGAAAAAAATGAAAGACTATTTTAGTATTGCGTTACTACCATTACTAATAATAATAATAATGGCTGGTTGCGAAGATAGAATTGGAGTTACTTCTCCAAAACCTATTACAATTCCAACTGTGAGTTCAACATCTCCTACTAGTGTTTCAATCAGTGTATCGTTAAATACAATTGTAACCGCAACTTTCAGTGAAGCGATGAATTCATCGACAATTACAACTGCAACCTTTACATTAATGCAGGGTACTTCATTTGTGTCAGGCACGGTATCTTATTCAGGTACAACTGCAACGTTTGCACCTTCAAGTAGTCTTTCGGCAAATACAGCATATACTGCTACTATTACAACCGGGGCACAGGGTGCGGACGGTACTGCAATGGCCAATAATTATGTCTGGAATTTTACAACAAGTGCATCTAATATTATTTCACCAATGATAAATTCTACAAATCCTGTTGATGCCGCGACAAATGTCCCAATTAACCAGAAAATTGCAGCAAATTTCAGTATTGCAATGGATGCTTCTACAATTACGACATCAACATTTATTCTGGTACAAGGTTTAACGTCTGTTTCAGGTTTTGTATCCTACTCAGGCACAACTGCTATTTTTACACCGGCAAGCAATCTTGCACCAAATACAACCTATACTGTCACGGTTTCGTCATCAGCTAAAAATCTTGCAGGCACTCCTTTGTCCAATAACTTTGTCTGGAGTTTTACAACAGGTGCAACAGCAGTTATTACTGCGCCAACTATTAATTCTACCGATCCAGCTAATGCTGCGACAAATATTCCTTTTAACCAGAAAGTAGCCGCAACATTTAGTACTACGATGGATGCTTCTACAATTACTACTTCAACGTTTACATTGTTACAAGGAACGACACCGGTTACAGGTTTTGTATCCTACTCGGGCACGACAGCTATTTTTGCACCATCAAACAATCTTTCGCCAAATACTGCATACACGGCCACAATTACAACTGGGGCTAAAAATCTCGCAGGAACAGCACTGGCGAATTATTATGTATGGAATTTTACAACAGGTGCGGCAGCAGTTATAACACCACCTACTATAAGTTTTACTGATCCAGCTAATACAGCAACAGGTGTACCATTAAATCAGAAAATTGCCGCGACTTTTAGTAAGACAATGGATGCTTCAACTTTTACTACACCGTCATTTACATTATCGCAAGGAACAACTTCAATTACAGGTTTTGTATCTTACTCAGGTGTAACAGCAATTTTTGCGCCTGCAAGTAACCTAACTCCAAACACTGTTTATACCGCCACAATTACAACAGGAGTTAAGGATCTTGCCGGTAATGCTTTAGCAAATAATTATGTATGGACATTTACAACAGGTGCTACCGCCTTAATCATTCCACCTGCAATAGTTTCAACCGATCCAATGAACGCTGCAACAGGTGTACTTTTGAACCAGAAAATAGCCGCAACTTTTAGTAAAACAATGGATGCTTCAACATTTACAACGCCGACATTTACATTAATGCAAGGAACAAATTCTGTTTCCGGTTTTATATCCTACTCCGGGTCAACAGCGATATTTGCACCTGCAAATTATCTGACACCAAATACAATTTATACAGCTACTATTACAACCGCAGCTAAGGATCTTTCCGGAAATGCATTGGCGAATAATTACGTATGGAGTTTTACTACAGGTGCGGCAGCCGTCGTAATTCCGCCTACTGTAATTTCAACGGATCCGGCTAATGCCGCAACAGGCGTAGCTTTGACTAAACAAATCGCCGCTAATTTTAGTACTATAATGGATGCTTCAACTTTTACATCAGCGACATTTACATTAGTTCAAGGTACAACTTCCATCTCAGGTTTTACTTCCTACTCCGGTACGACAGCAGTTTTTGCACCGGCAAGCAACCTTGCACCAAACACAATATATACAGCTACTATTACAACCGGAGTTAAAGATCTTGCAGGCAATGCTTTGGTAAGTAATTATATATGGAGCTTTACAACCGGAGCGTCAGCTGTCGTTATTCCGCCTACAATAATTTCGACAAATCCTTTAAACGGTGCGACAGGTGTGCCTTTCAACAAACAAATTGCGGCAACCTTTAGTAAGACAATGGATGCTTCGACTATTACATCGGCTACATATACCTTGATGCAAGGAACATCTTCTGTATCTGGTACCGTAAGCTATACAGGTATGATTGCTACTTTTATACCAACAATTAATCTCATACAGAACACAACTTATACAGCTACGATAACAACTGCGGCTAAGGACTTGACCGGAATTTCTATGGTAAGCAATTATGTATGGAGTTTCCAAACATCTACCTCGACATATACAGTGGCATTATCATCAAATCCATTGGCAGGAGGAACGACAAATGGAAGCGGTACTTTTAATTCAGGATCTTCTGTTTCTGTTAGCGCTACACCAAATGCAGGATATGTATTTACGAACTGGATAGAAAACGGAATACCAGTATCTATAAATGCAAATTATACATTTACAATAAGTGGAAACAGAACTTTACAAGCAAACTTTTCTGCTATACAACAACAATATACAGTCACGCTGTCAGCAAATCCATTAGCAGGTGGAACAGTAACTCAGTCCGGAACCGGTACTTACAACTCCGGCAGCAGTGTAACAGTAACGGCAATACCATACAACGGATATACATTCAGTAGCTGGAAAGAGAATGGAAATGTTATTACAGGTGCGAATGCAAGCTACACATTTATAATAAGTGGAAACAGAACATTAGAAGCAGACTTTGCTATATCAAGTAGTACCGGTAATCTTCTTGGTTCGGCAAGCACATTCGGAATTATGGCAACTGCAGCGATCACCAATACCGGTCTATCAACAATAAATGGAGATGTTTCATTAGACCCGGGCACTTCAATGACCGGATTTCCTCCGGGAAAGGTAAATGGCTCGATTCACATTAATGATTTAGTCTCAGCGCAGGCCAGAGCCGATTTGTTGGTTGCTTATAATTACTTCAAGAATCTTCCGCCTGGAACAACTATTTCTGGCGGTGCTGACCTAGGAGCGTTATATCCATTAGGTATTCCTCCGGGAACTTATACATCAGGAAGTACAATGTTGGTTTCGACTCCTCTAGTACTTGATGCAAAAGGCGATCCTAATGCAGTTTGGGTTTTCCAGATCGGTTCCTCGTTGACCACAGGAGCAAGTGTATCTCTGACTAACGGTGCTCAGGCGAAGAATGTATACTGGGTTCCTACTTTAGATGCAACTATCGGTGTTGGCACTATATTTTACGGTACTATAGTCTCCGGAAGAGATGTCACTGCTGTGACTGGTGCGACGATAAATGGAAGAATATTAGCAGGTGCAACTACTGCAGGCACAATAGCATTGCAGTCCAGCACGATTAATGTTCCTTGATGCTAAATGATTTAGGTGAGGAGATACGGTTTCCTCACCCTTTTATTTCCAAAACAAATGTATTAATCATTCGAATTAATCGGAGAATAAATCAAAATAAAATTAATTGTATTAGGCTTCACAATAATTCAAAATTTCAACAAACATTTAAGGATAAGTAAAATGAAAAATTTTTTAATAATGCTTACATTCATATTAATTATTGGGTCAACTATTTCACATGCACAAATTCCGACAGATAGCTGGTCATTGGGTTTTGGTGTCTCTTATCCGAGATATTCCAGTGTTAACATACAACCACTTAATAAAGATATCGGAGGATTTCTTTCACTGCAGCGCAATTTTTCTGAGAAAGTCGGATTAAGATTTGAAGTCGGTTATTCTGAACTCCAAGGGCAATGGCTAAATTCATATAATGTGAATGTTCTCGAATCTACTGACCTTTTAAATGGTGATCTTGATGTATTATATTATTTCGCTCCTTGCTCAACTTTATCGCCTTATTTGTTTGCAGGTGGTGAAGTAGGTTTAAGAATGTTACATAATAATCAATCTACTAATTTAGATCAAAATGAAACCACCACCGGTCTTAGTATAGGCGGCGGTGTGGAATATACAGTAAATCCAAACTGGAAAATAACCGCAGAGTATGGTTATCATCAAATGTTTAATTCTGAGCTTGACGGTACAGTTACCCCTGGAGAAGTTAATGGAAAAGATGCTTATATGACTCTTAATCTTGGTCTAAAATATATTTTTGCTCAAGGCAAACCTTCAAAGATATGCGAACCATGCCAGGGAATAACAGCAGCAGTAAATGAACCGGTTGACTATAACAAAATTGAAGATATGATTATTAAGCATATTCCTAAAGAAGTTGAAAGAGATGTTATTGTTTATAAAAATATTGTAGCAGTTTCAGATGATAGATTGGTTCTTATCGGAGTTAATTTCGCTTTCGATAAAGCTGACCTTTTACCCGAGTCATATCCTATACTTGATGAAGCTGTAAGATTATTAAACGATAAATCAACAGTAAATGTTGAGATTGAAGGTTATTGTGATTGGATCGGATCAGACGAGTACAATCAAAAACTTTCAGTAGAGAGAGCTCAAACTGTTAAGAATTATCTTGTTTCTAAGGGTATTGCTGAAAACAGGCTTACAACCGTAGGTTTCGGCAAAACCAATCCAATTGCCGATAACAAAACTGATGAAGGCAGAGCGATGAACAGAAGAATTGTTTTTAGAATTCTTAAATAAGAAGTCATTTTTTAAAGATGAGAATATCTCTGCAGCTAATGGTTACAGGGATATTTTTTTGGTACGGATGAAATTAATAAAATAAATACTACTTTTATTCTAATATCACTCATGAAATTATTAAGCTCTCATCAGAAAGATGTAGTTCTTTTTTCATCCTTTTGATCGATTGAATTTACTTCCTTATTAGTTGCATCTTATATGTGGGAGTAAATGAAGAATGACAAAACATAATAATCAAAGAGTTTTATTTGAAAAATATCAAATTTATTATTTAATGAGATTATAGTATGAAAAAAATAAGATTGTTGCTCATCGAAGATAACCGGCTTCTGAGAGATGGAATTCTCTCGATTCTAAAACCTAATAATGATATCATTATAATCGCAGCTTCGGGAGATGGTAAAAATACCCTATTAAAAATAAAGCAGTTAAAACCAAATATTGTTCTTTTGGATTTGGGATTACGAAATCAAAATAGTCTGCATGTGGTTGAAATTGTGAAAAAAGATTTTCCTGAAGCAAAAATAATTGTGATGGATCTTGCCCCCGTACAGGCCGATATTTTACAATATGTAAAAGCCGGCGCCAACGGTTTCATCCTCAAAGATGCATCACTTCATGATTTTCTGCTAACAATTCGATCGGTTGCTGAAGGGTCAACAGTTCTTCCGCCTACTTTAGTTGATTCACTTTTTTCCCAGATTGTTGAAAACGCAGTTAGAAATGACAAATCAAAAATTAAAGAAGCTGTTATGATGACAAAGCGGGAAAAAGAGGTTATTGCCTTGCTTGGCGACGGATTGAGTAATAAAGCGATTGGTCAAAAAATCCGTATTTCCACATATACCGTTAAAAGCCATATCCATAATATTATGGAGAAACTTGCATTACATACACGTTTGGAAATAGCAAACTTTTCATACACCGATCAAACTCATATTATAATTTCGGATAGTATTTCTATGGTTAACAATTAATCAAATAATCGCTGTTAAAATTCAAATAGTTGAATAAAGCAGCGGAAATTAAAGGAGAAACATTATGCGTTATTTTTTTGTATTCATCGTAGCGTTGTTCTTTACTTGTACTTTAGAAGCGCAAGTACGAATTAATCTTGGACTGAATTTGGATAGACAACCGATATGGGGTCCTACAGGTAATGACTATGTCGAAAATTATTATTTCCCGGATATTGAAGCTTATTACAATGTCCCTCAGCGTCGTTTTTACTATAATGAAGGAGGACGTTGGATTAGCAGAGCTTCTTTGCCAGCACGCTTTCATTTTGACTTGTATAATTCTCACAAAGTAGTTATGAATGAAAGGGAACCATGGCGGAATCATGAAAGCTATAGAGATAAATATGCCTCATTTAAAGGTGTTCATGATCAGCAGCCAATTCGAGACAGCCATGATTCTAAATATTTTGTGAATGCCAGACATCCGGAGCATAACAATTGGGTTAAGCAACAAAAACATGATAACGGAAACCATAACGGTCAGAGAAATGGCAATAATGGTAACGGTAAAGGTAATGGTGGCAATAAAAATCAAAAAGAAAACAGACATGAAAAATAATAAATAGAGCCAATAATTTGTTAAAACAAACCGGTTTTGAATTGTGAGATTTATAGCACTTCAAAACCGGTTTTGTTATATAAGACATACAAGTGTATTAAAATTAAACAGTAATTAACAATTACTCCATCATCCAAAAGATGTAGTCCCTTTTTCATCCTTTTGACCGATTGAATCCTTCCCCGTAACTAATGATAATGTAACCGGAATAAAAGTATATAATCTCCTTAGATAGAGAAATGATAATTGTAAGTATTTCGTCGACTGAAGAAAAATTCGTAATACAATTAAAACATAAAATTGATTATATGGTTGTAAAAAAATATCGGTATTCAAAATTGCCAATTACAAAAACAGTTTATCTATTTGTTCATTTATTTTATTCAATGGTAAAACTTATATATAGTGAAATATTCTTGAGGTCATTATAATGAATATACTAATGGTTTATCCGATGTATCCGGATACATTCTGGAGTTTTAAACATGCGTTGAAATTTGTATCGAAAAAAGCAAGTTTCCCTCCTTTGGGATTGCTGACAGTCGCTTCCATGCTTCCAAAAGAATGGAATAAAAAATTAATTGATATGAATGCAAACGATCTCCTGGATAAGGATATTCTTTGGGCAGACTATGTATTCATTAGTGCAATGTCAATTCAAAGTGAATCTGCTAATCAGGTAATTGAAAAGTGTAAAAAATTAAACGCAATAATCGTTGCCGGCGGACCATTATTTACAAGCAGCCCCGAATATTACCAGTGCATTGATCACCTTATTCTTAATGAAGCTGAAATTACTCTACCGGAGTTTTTAAATGATTTGAATAATGGCAATACTCATCAAATTTATACCTCTGAAGAATGGGCAGATATTACAACAACTCCTTTACCGCTTTGGGAAATAATATCAATGAATAATTATACTTCAATGAATGTCCAGTATTCCCGCGGATGTCCTTTTGACTGCGACTTTTGTGACATTACAGTTCTTTACGGAAGAAAACCACGCACAAAAACTAAAGATCAGGTGATTGCTGAGTTGGATGCATTATATTTTACCGGCTGGCGGGGACCAGTATTTTTCGTTGATGATAATTTTATAGGCAATAAGGCAAAACTGAAAAAAGAAATTCTTCCGGCAATAACTGAGTGGAATAAAAAAAGAAAAAATCCTTTTTACTTTAATACAGAAGTATCTATCAATCTTGCGGATGATGATGTACTAATGCTGCTTATGGCCAAAGCCGGATTTGAAGCGGTATTCATAGGTATCGAATCTCCGAATGAAGAAAGTTTAGTTGAGTGCAATAAAAATCAGAATAGAAACCGTGATTTGATTTCAAGTGTTAACAAAATTCAAGAATCGGGCCTTGAAGTTCAGGGCGGATTTATAGTAGGATTTGATAACGATCCTCCTGCAATCTTTGACAAACTTACAAACTTTATTCAGGAAAGCGGAATTGTAACTGCAATGGTTGGCTTATTAAATGCTCCTAAAGGAACAAAACTTCAAAAAAGACTTCTTAACGAAGGAAGACTATTAAACGATTTTACGGGTAATAACACCGACTTTTCAATCAACTTTATTCCACATATGGATTCAGAAGTTCTAATTAATGGTTATAAAAAAATTCTGAATACGATTTATTCGCCTAAATTCTTTTATGCGCGGGTAATGCGTTTCTTGAAAGATTTTAAACCAAAAAAGAAGAAAGTATTCCATCTTAATCCAAATTATATCATTGCGTTATTTAAATCAATGTTCAAATTGGGAGTAGTTAGTGAAGAAAGATTCTATTACTGGAAATTATTTTTTTGGTCTCTATTTCGCAAACCGCAGTTATTTTCATTAGCTATACTGTTTACGATTTACGGATTCCATTTTAGAAAAATATCAAACAGCTTTTATTAATATTATTTGACAAACACTAATTAATTAGTTGAATTGTTTTTAAGTACAATAATTTATAAGCGGGAGTATGCAATGGAATTTTCTACATTTGCACTAATTGTTTTTGGAATCTTAACAATTGTAAACATCATTTGCGCAGTAGTACTTTACCCCGAATTGAGGCAAGTAGTTAAAGAGCTAAAGAGAGATTATTAAATAACAAATATTTAACAATATAACGTCATAAAATGCTAATATTATTTTAAAATGAGGATAAAATGAAACCAGATATTGAAATCGCCGATAACAAATTAAAAGAAGTTGCAACCCTTCTTAACACATTATTGGCTGATGAGTATATACTCTATACAAAAACACGAAATGCGCATTGGAATATTCAAGGCATGAATTTCAATGAACTGCACAAATTTTTTGAAGGTCAATATGAATTATTGGATACGATAATTGATGATACTGCTGAAAGAGTCCGGGCTCTTGGGCATTTTGCTCTTGGATCGTTAAAGGATTTTTTACAGGTCGCCCGATTGAGCGAGCAAAATGATAATTTCAGCGGTCAGAATCATATAATTGAAACAATGCTTGTTGATCATGAATCAATTATCCGATCACTATGCAAAGACATTCTCACAGCAACTGCATGTAGAGATCTTGGAACAGCCGACTTTATGACTGGAATTATGGAACAACATGAAAAAATGGCATGGATGCTAAGAAGTTATTTACAATAAAATTAAACTCACTTAAAAGAAGTTACATAAAATCATTTTTATGTTTTATTGTTTTTCTATTAAGAAAACTGATACTCACCTTTTATGAGATCAGAAAAAATCCGGAGGGAGATATCCATTTTGAATCAAACAATTGTAAGTTCCACTATCAACCGTATCGCCTTCATCGGAAATTATTTGCCGCGACAATGCGGTATCGCAACATTTACAACTGATTTATGTGAAGCCGTTGCTCTGCAATATAGCAACACAACATGTATCGCACTGCCGGTTAATGATATAGCAGCAGGTTATGCCTATCCAACTCGAGTGAGGTTTGAACTCTCTGAAAAGGATATCGATTCCTACTTAAGAGCATCCGATTTTTTAAATATCAACGATGTTGACATTGTATGCCTTCAATTTGAGTATGGAATTTTCGGAGGAAAAGCAGGTAGCCATATCCTTTCTCTTTTGCGCGGATTAAGAATGCCAACCGTAACAACTTTACACACAATTCTGAAAAATCCAAATCCTGATCAACGGCGTGTACTTGAAGAAGTCGCGGCTTTATCGGATCGTTTGGTTGTTATGAGTGAACGCGGTTCAGAATTCCTCCATAATATTTATAATATACCATTGAACAAAGTGGACATGATTCCACACGGTATTCCGGATGTGCCATTTGTAGATCCAAGTTTTAATAAAGATTTATTTGGAGTTGAAGGTAAAATCGTTTTACTTAGTTTTGGTTTGCTCTCATCAAATAAGGGAATCGAAACTGTTATCTCTGCATTGCCTGAAATTGTCGCCCGTTATCCTGATTTAGTATATATCGTCGTTGGTGCTACACATCCACACGTTATTCAAACTGAAGGTGAAACTTACCGCTTATCGCTTCAATGGCTGGCTCAACAAAAGGGTGTAGCGGGAAATGTTATCTTTTACAACAGCTTTGTCACTCTAGAAGAACTCGTTGAATTCATTGGTGCAGCCGATATATATATTACACCATATCTCAATGAGGCGCAGATTACATCAGGAACGCTGGCATATACGTTGGGAGCCGGCAAAGCTGTTATTTCTACTCCATATTGGTATGCCCAGGAAATGCTCTCGGATGGAAGGGGCGTTCTTTTTCCATTCAATGATCCGGCAGCTTTGGCAAGCCAGGTAATTAGTATGTTAGATAATGAAGCCGAAAGACATGCTATGCGTAAACGTGCTTATATGTTTGGACGTGCTATGATCTGGTCCGAAGTGGCTCAACGTTATATGGAAAGTTTTGAACGCGCAAAAGTAGAACGTCGTAAATATATTCCCGCAGGAATTATTTCAAAAGCGCTTGATAAATATCCGGGAGAATTACCTCCATTAAAACTTGATCACCTTGAACATATGACAGATCATACTGGCATGTTCCAGCATGCATTATTCACTGTACCGAATTATGCACATGGTTATACTACAGATGATAATGCAAGGGCGCTTTTAGTAAGCATTCTTTTGGATGAACTTGGAAATAGTACGAGTCTTGGTTTAACTTCCCGCTATCTTGCTTTTCTAGGTTTTGCCTTTAACTCTCAAACAAATCGTTTTCGAAATTTTATGGATTATCAGCGTAATTGGATGGAAGATACAGGATCCGACGACAGCCATGGTCGGGCGCTTTCGGCATTAGGAACTGTTTTAAATCATTCTGTTACACCGGCATATAATAGTATGGCCGGTTG
>Ga0182027_10010951_pt1 | contig 12860 bp, 13 predicted proteins | sample 712E1DmetaG_FD_121300 | JGI IMG/M metagenome (GOLD analysis project Ga0182027, IMG submission 121300) | Permafrost microbial communities from Stordalen Mire, Sweden - 712E1D metaG (Illumina Assembly) | ecosystem: Environmental > Terrestrial > Soil > Wetlands > Permafrost | place: Sweden...
CAAACATGGCAAAGAGCTAGTTTATACGTTGATATATGTGGACATAAATGATTGCAACTTGCACAAAAACCAGCGTTTCTAGGGCATTTCCAGTGTTTAGCAGTTTTAATGCGTAAGCCCTGATGCAACCTGGTAGTTGACAGGATCGATTATTTTTGTTACACTACGATGTCGATTTTCTAATTCTTTGACCTTTAGCGAGAGGAAGCCGACGCTCTTTACGAGTGAGGGTTTCTGAGAAGCTCAGGTCATCATTACGAGGTGGTCGCACATAAACAGAGAAATCAGAGTCAACGAGCGTATTCGTGCTAGAGAATGCAGGCTTATCGGTGAAGACGGTGAGCAGCTCGGTATTGCAAACGTCCGCGATGCGCTTGCACTAGCCAGGGAAAAAGGATTGGATCTCATTGAGATCGCGCCGACTGCGGTGCCTCCTGTTTGTAAAATCATGGATTACGGGAAGCACAAGTATGATCAGGGTAAGCGAGAACGGGATGCTCGGAAGAAACAGCATTTGAGTGAGGTGAAGGGCATCAAAATGAGGCCCGGAATCGATGAGCATGACTTCCAGTTCAAGCTGAAACATACTCTGCAGTTTCTCCAAGACGGAGACAAGGTCAAGGTAACGGTAATATTCCGGAGTAGAGAGATCACTCACCCGGAGTTCGCCAGGCGTTCACTGGATCGCGTGGCGGAAGCCACCGCCGAACTGGCAGTGATTGAGAAGCCGCCAGGCATGGAGGGGAAGACCATGACCATGATTCTTAGTCCGAAGTAATACGCTCTGTTTGTCGGTTGCGACAATTATTTATAATAGAATCAAAAGCGAATTAGCGCGACCTTGCCACGGATCTTGTCGGCGATGTGTTGAAAGCCGAGGGATGCGTGGCATCGGTGTTTGAAAGGAAGAGACGGAATGCCCAAGATTAAGACTCGGAAAACAGCCGCGAAGCGGTTCAAAGTTACAGGAACAGGCAAACTAATGAGAGGCAATACCGGACGAGGCCATCTTATGATGAAGAAGGGCGGAAGTCGCCGACGAAGACTAAGCCTGGAATCCGGTGTATTCGCAGGCGAGACCCAGAAGATACAACGAATGGTGCCCGGCGCAGGCATTAAGTAAGAGTAGCGCGAATTATTAATATGAGAATGTGCTCCGGCAGCAGGCTACCGAAGCAACCTGTTCGTGAATTGGCTGGCCTCGACCTAAAGCGCATTCGTTTAGATTCCGAGTTCCTGAAAGATACGCGTCTTGATTAGAAAATCAGGGCAAAAGGGCATTTCGCTGGGTTTACCAAAAGGAGGAGTTTCATGCCACGAGTTAAACGTGGGACTATGACCCATAAGCGGCACAAGAAGGTGCTGGACCGTGCCAAGGGATATTGGGGCGGAAGACATAAGTTATTTAAGACAGCTAACGAAGCGGTTATGCACGCGCTGCAGTATGCGTATCGCGACCGACGCAATAAGAAGCGCGAGTTCCGACAGCTCTGGATCGCTAGAATCAACGCCGCGGCGCGCATAAATGATATGACGTACAGCCGATTCATCGATGGCCTGAGCAAAGCGGGCGTGGCTATAGATCGCAAGATTCTTGCCGATATGGCCGTGAACGATATGGCGTCATTCACCGCGCTGGTCGAAAAGGCGAAAACACAACTCAGCGCATAGTCTAAAACACATTATTCGCGAGCGTGAACGTTTGCGAATAATGTGATTTATATTGGAGCTTGCGGAATCATTTCGCCGCACTGAAATCCGGGAGGTCTGACGCCGACCGGATTCCGCTTTATTACCTAGCTGCTGAAATCTTTTCAATAAAAGATCATGGTGTTTCGGGAGACTTGCTCCCGAAACCTGAGATATTTCGTTTCTGGAGTAAGTCTCCCGAAACACCAATGTTACGTTGTTGTGTGTGTCAATGTTGTGTAGACGCCGCATAGCGCCCTCACCCTAACCCTCTCCCGCAGGCGGGAGAGGGACTGATTATTGTAGGATTGGGAGATAGATTCCTTAATCCAGGATATTTTGGACAGTAATTCGGATTCTCAAAACAACAAATGAAGACATTCCCTCGCCCGCTTGCGGGAGAGGGCCAGGGTGAGGGCACTACCAGATTTCCACACTGCCGCCGACTTATCCCTCATCCGATAGTGGTGTTAGTGGTGTTTCGGGAGACTTGCTCCCGAAACGGAATATCTCAGGTTTCGGGAGCAAGTCTCCCGAAACACCGCGATTTTTTCTTGGTTCTGGCTGCGCTGGGTCAAGAGTACCGGTTAGGAAAAACTTGTGTCGGAAACCAATCTACAAGCAGTTCTGGAAACGCTACGCCAGGAAGCGGAGACTAATATAAGTCTCGCTTCTTCGTCCGGCGAGTTGTCCCAGATCGAGACTGAGTACCTGGGCAGAAAAGGCAAGGTTACGGAGCTTCTTCGACGTACCGGCGAGCTTCCGAAAGAGGAGCGTCCGGCCTGGGGACAGAATGTCAACCAGTTGAAGGATCAGCTTGTCGAGAAGCTGTCGGAGCGCCGAACGGTTGTCGAGGCGGAGGAGAGCGAACAGCGTCTTCGCGGAGAGGCCTTGGATGTCACGCTTCCCGGCAGACTTTATCGTCTGGGCAAGAAGCATCCGCTGTCAACCACCGCGGCGGAAGTCAAACAGATTTTTATCGGGCTTGGATATCAGATAGTGGATGGGCCTGAAGTCGAGAAATACCTCTACAATTTCGATGTGTTGAATTACCCCGAAGATCACCCGGCGATGGATGCGCAGATGTCTTTCTATGTCGCGGATGATCTCTTGCTCAGGACGCAGACCACCGCTCTCCAGGGGCGCGTCATGCAGACACAGAAGCCGCCGTTTCGCATTTGTACCGTCGGTCGGTGCTTCAGATATGATGCCGTTGATGTCACCCACTCTCATACTTTCCACCAGGTAGACTGCTTTACGGTAGATGAGGGAATCAGTCTGGCTGATCTGAAGGGCGTCATCACCCAGTTCGCTCGCAAGATTTTTGGCTCTGATACCAAGACCCGTTTTCGTCCCGATTTCTTCCCGTTCGTAGAACCGGGGGTGGAGTACGGGGTCAGTTGCTTCGTCTGCAAGGGCGCGGGCTGCCCGATGTGCAAGGGCAGCGGCTGGATCGAACTCGGCGGGGCGGGAATGATTCACCCGAATATTCTGGAGCGATTCGGCATAGATTCGGAGAAATATACCGGCTTCGCATTCGGATTGGGGATAGAGCGCATAGCCATGCTCCAGCATGGAATCAACGATCTTAGGCTTTTCCTTGAAAACGACCTCCGATTCTTGAGGCAATTTTAACATGTTAGTACCGGTCGAATGGATAAGAGAATATGTGGATTTCGATCTTACGACTGAGGCGCTTGCTGAACGGCTGACCATGGCCGGGCTGGAGGTCGAGGAGATTAAGGAGACCGCCGGGCAGATGGTGTATTCCACCTATGTCACCCCTAATCGGCCCGATCTTCTGTCGATTATTGGTGTGGCTCGCGACGTCTCCGCGCTTCTTAGCACCTCGCTCAGGTCGCCCGCTATAGAGATTGTCGAAAGTGACGCTGACGCAAACGCTTTGGCCTCCGTGGAGATCAAGAGTCCCATCAACTGCCCTAGATATTCAGCGCGAGTCATCAGCGGGGTGAAAGTCACCGACTCTCCTAAGTGGATGCAGGATCGCCTAATCGCCGCCGGAATGCGTCCGATCAACAACGTCGTGGACGCCACCAATTATGTTCTTCTCGAAATGGGGCAACCGCTCCACGCCTTTGACTATGATCTGTTGGCCGACCACAAGATTATCGTTCGCCAGGCCGAGCCGGGCGAAAAGATCATGACGTTGGATGGCGAAGAGAGAGAACTGACACCAAACACGCTGGTCATCGCCGACCCCAAGCACGCCGTGGCAGTCGCCGGGGTAATGGGCGGCTTCGATTCCGAAGTAAGCTATTCAACAAAGAATATTCTGCTGGAATCCGCTCATTTCAACCGACTTTCTATTCGACGCACCGCCAGATACCTCCAGTTGAGCACGGAAGCCTCGTTCAGGTTCGAGCGTGGGGTGGATCCGAACTTGACCGTGAAGGCGCTCGACAGGGTGGTGCAATTGATCCAGGAGACAGGCGGCGGCACAATAGCGCGGGGCGTTATCGACGCCTATCCTTCCAAGATTGAACAAAATATCGTTACCATTCGTCCCGAACGAGCCGTCAAAATCCTGGGCTTCCATGTTAGCGACGAGCAGATAGTCGAATACCTCACCAGTTTAGGAATGATCGTTCGTCGTGACGGAGATAAGTTTGTAGTCGAAGTGACGACCTTCAGGCCCGATATTTCAAGAGAAGAAGACCTGATTGAAGAAGTCGGCAGAATATACGGATACGAGCGCATCCCCGAAAGGTTGCCGAGCGGAGAGAGCATGCAAGGCAGTGACAGCGAAGAGGGTCGTTTCGCTTCACGAGTTCTGGACATTCTCGTTTCGGCGGGCTTGCAGGAAGTCGCCACGGGAAGCATGTCGCCCTGCGCTATCGGCAGAGAACAAGTTCCGGTACGCAACCCATTGAGCGATGATCTCGGTTACTTAAGATGTAATTTGATGCTTGACCTCCTAGCAATTATACGGTACAATTGCTCCAGGGGAATGCAGGACGTAAGCGTATGCCAGATTGGGCACATATTCGGCGTTCAAGATGGCGGCGCGGTTGAAGAGAAGCTCAGCATAGCGGTCGCCCTAACGGGAAGCATGTGGGGGCAGACCTGGAATGTGGATAGAACTTCGCTCGAAGTGGACTTCTTCTTCGCCAAAGGCATAGCCGAGAACCTGCTGGAACGGGTCGGCGTGCAAAACGTCCGCTTCCAGCCCGCGGAACTCATTGATTTCCACCCGACAAGAGCGGCCATTATCGAGGCCGAAGGAAAGCGCCTCGGAGTAATCGGTCAGGTGGATGCTAAGGCAGCCGAGCGCTATGAAGTACCCGGACGCACGTATGCCTTTGAAATAGATTTCAGTTTGTTAATGGAACTATCCGGTCATGAGGGGAAATACAGACCCCTGTCCAGATTTCCGGCTGTTACGAGAGACCTCGCGGTATTAGTAAGCGCGGATGTGCCGTATGAGAGAGTCACTGAGATTATCTCTCGTGAAGGCGGCGAGTTGCTGGAAAGCCTGTCGTTGTTCGACGTATACAGCGGGCCTCCGCTTCCGGAGGACAAGAAGAATCTGGCATTTGCACTCATCTTCCGGTCGCCGGACCGGACATTGCGCGATGCAGAAGTCGATGAGCGACTTACCCGGATCAGGATGATATTAACGACAGAATTGGGAGCGTCGTTCCGGGATACCTAATGGGGATTGTTCGATGAATATTCGGACGAATGGAGGTATTCAGAATGAGCACACCCGTGAACCCGTCGGCGGCGGAAATAGAAGCAGTAATTCGCTCGCTGGTCAATATCACCTCAGCGCGTGTAATCACCGATAGAATAGGCAACATAGAAGAAATACACGTACTCACCGATTCCAGCCGAATGCCCAAGCAAGTCGCGCGGGATATAGAATCGGCCCTCATCGCACGGTTCAACCTCACCGATTTCGATCACAAGAAGATCAGCATCGCTCAAACTCAGATGATAAAGCAGGTTAAGCCCGTAGATCACCGTTTGAAAATTCTGGATGTTTCGACATCTATAAATGGGGTAAAATCGGAAGCAATAGTACGTTTACTAAAGGAAGAAGAAACATATACGGGCATAGCGAGCGGTCCAGGCTCAGGAAAAAACCAGGTTAAACTTCTTGCTCTGGCGACCTTGCGCGCGACGGAGAATTGTGGGGGATCAGACGGGATACTTATGCTGGAAGACGTAAATCCCAGCGTAACCGTCTCCGGCCGCACGGCGGTGATGGTCTGCGTAAGCCATCCAACGCGATACGGAGAGGATTTTCTCGTAGGATCAGCAATTGTCAAGCAGGATTTGTCTAAGGCGGTGGTGAATGCAACATTGGACGCCGTGAATCGGCGTCTGAGTTCGATTGGCGAACAATAGATAATATTTGGGCTGACAGTCAGCTAAGGTCACAACCCGAGCGGAGCGGTAGAAGTGTCTGCGATCAGCGGAAGTGGGCGCTATCTTACCACGAAAGGGGTTGACAACCTACATGAAGACCTTGTTCAAAGTGATGCTTGCCCTGTCTGCGCTTGTGATGAGCGCCGGCGCATTCGCTAGAGTATGGCCTCCTCCCTAGGACCTAGGTGTTCAGGGAATGGTTATGTCGGCTAGATCCGACAGCTAGAAAACGAACTTACTGCTGTCAGCCCATTCAAGAAACTGAGCGGCCCGAATTGCGTCAATCTCAACGTGCATTCAACAGATTCAAAATCATAGTTTCGCTCATCAGCCTAACAGTATTTCTGATCACTCTTGAAATAGAGTGTCGTCGCCATCACGGCCTCGGCGAATACGGAATACTGGCGGTCTTTTTCACCCTCATATTCTTCGCTGAACTGTGGCCGATCAAGTTTCCTGGCGCCATCACTGAATTTAATATGACCATGCCCATTTTGGTGGGTTTCTTTCTCAGTCAGGGGCCCACGAATACAATCTTAGTCGCCACGACCAGCATGTTTGCCGCTAATCTTTTCGCCCATCGTCGTCAGCCCTTTCGATGGGTGCTCAATATGGTCGCATTGAACGGCTCATTCGATTGCATTTCACTTGCCGGCGCATCCGTCGCTTATCTGGCGGTTGGTGGCAAGACGCTTGTCCAGCACAGCGCCATCAACAGCATGGTGCTTCCGTTGATCGTCTGGGTAGGTGTTTGCACAACATTGAATATGTGCCTTGTCACGACCGTCGAGTCACTCACGCTTCATGAGTCCTGGCGGATGCATGCGCGGCAAAAACTGTCCTGGTACGTTCTGAACTACGTGATTACCGGCCCTTCGGGAGTGCTGTTCGCATTCGCCTTCCAGCAGTTCGGGATACGCGGTATTTTGCTTATGTTGGCTCCATTTCTTGTAGGCAGGAAGGCGTTGAATCAAGATGCGGTGCAATTGGATGCCTATATCGAGACGATTTCCACTCTCGGCTCATACATGCAGATATATCATCCGTACACGAAAGGCCATTTGGAGCGAGTTGCGGAATTGGCGGACGAGGTGGCCCAGGAGGTTAATCTGCCTCCTCAGAGCCTGATGTTCATCCGTAATGCTGGGTTGCTTCACGATATCGGCAAGGTGGGTGTGGATGAATCCGTGCTGGATAAGGTAGGAAAGCTGACGAATGAGGAATGGGAGATAATCAAATCTCACCCTTCGCGCGGGGCGGAGATTCTTTCTCAGATGAAATATCTGGAAATAATCGTGCCCTGGGTTCGCGGCCATCACGAGCGTACCGATGGGAGTGGCTACCCTGACGGGCTTAGAAATAATCAGATTCCATTGGAAGCGGCGGTGATTTCGGTAGTAGATGCGTTTGATGCTATGACCGGAGGGCCGGAGGAGACAGACAAACGGAATTATCGGAATCCGCTGACGCACGAGCAGGCTATAGACCAGGTGCGTCTGGGCGCCGGCACTCAATTCGATGCGCGAGTGGTTAAAGCCTTCCTAAAGGTGATGGCGCGCAGGGAGCCTGAGCATGGGGAGTAATATCTGGATCAATTTGTGCCTCTTCGGGTCGGCGGCTATGACATTGGCTCTTGGTATCTATGCGTATGTGTATTCTCCCGTAAAGATGAAAAAGGCATACCGTCAAAGTTTGATGGCGTTGGCTCGAGCCGTCGAAACCAAGGATGCCGGGTCAGAGGGTCACGGAGAGCGCGTGGCATCCTACTGCGTGGCGGTCGCCAGAGAAATGAATCTTTCGAACCGTGAGATCGATAAGATCGAATATGCCGCGTTTTTGCAGGATCTGGGGAACGTCAGGGTGTCTCACAGCATCCTGAACAAAGCGGGCAGTCTCACACTGGAAGAGTTTGAGACCCTGAAACAGCACACACTCATGGGCGCTGAGATAGTCAGTCAAGTCAAGTTCTTGAAACCGATAGCGCCGATCATCCGCCATCATCATGAAGGGTGGGATGGCAGCGGATATCCGGACGGCCTGAAGGGGACAGATATTCCGCTTGGTTCGAGGATATTGGCCGTGTGTACTGCTTATGATTCCATGGTTCACGCGCGAGCTTATCGCGGTCAGATGGACGAAACTTCCGCGATACAAGAGATCCAGGCGTATTCCGGAAGGAAGTACGATCCTGATGTGGTGAAGACCTTCTTGAAAGTCCTGAAGGTTCGCCAGAGGATCGAGGAGGAGACCTGATGCCGATCGACGCTTTCCTTATATCTATTCTGGTGGGTTTCGCCAGGAGAGGAAATCTGCGCAATCTTGCCTATATTGAAATCAGATATCTTTACTTTCTTGTCGTGCCGATGATCGTATTCGGCACGGTGTGCGCTCTCGCCATCAAAGGTGGAAACTCAGCGCTGCTTCCATATGTAAGATGGGCGAATATCGCACAATATGCGTGTCTCGTGATCGGAATTGCGCTAAACGTGAGACTGCCTGAAATGCGCTTAGCTCTTGTGGGAGTGTTTTCCAATTTCCTGGTCATTGCCGCGAATGGCGGAGTAATGCCGATGAGTGCGAAAGCATTGACGACGGCGGGATTAGGCCAGTTTCTTCAGCCGGGTCGCGCGGCTCATTTCACGAGATATATGATAATGACTCCCGCCACTCACCTGAAACCGCTCGCCGATGTGATTGCAATACCGCTGTTCCCATCACTGCCTCCCGTACTGGCCGCTGCCGTTGCGCAGGTGGTCAGCATAGGCGATGTGCTGATATCGGTGGCGGTTTTCATCTTAGTACAGCGCTATATGTGCCGGAAACCGGCTGATGTTTCTGCTGAACCTAGCGTAGCGGTTGCAGCAGAGTGATTCAGCTACATCGTCGCAGGGTTATGCATCAGAATCAGGCATGAGTTATCATATCTGTCCAAAATAGGTTTTGGGTCACGCTCAGGTTGAGCGTGAATTTCCAGGATGCCAAAATTGTGTAGAAGCTGCGGTGACGCCCTAACCCTCTCCCGCAAGCGGGCGAGGGAACAGACTACTGCAATATCGAGAGATAAATTCTCTTAAGCCTAGATATTTTGGATAGCAATGATGAGTTATACCAAAACTGTCATCCTGAGCAGAGCGAAGGATCATCTTCCTTGTTAGAAGATTCTTCGCCTGCGGGCTTAGAATGACGTTAATAATGGTGGCTAGTCAATTTCGTATTTCATTATGCATAAGTCCTGATGGTTGCCACTGATTTTTTTATCAGAGGAATTATATGAAGAAGGCGCTTGTCTGTCTCGCCGTAATTGGAATAATTATTTTGGCTATCGGACTCCGAATCTGGGGGATCGGGTGGGGGCTTCCGACTGCTTCTCACTACTATTCTTACCACCCGGACGAGAATGTGGTGCTGGGAGCTTCAAGAAACATCGATCTCTTCAATGGGCAGTTCGATCCCAAGTTCTACAACTACGGTTCCCTTTACATATATATAGTGAATATCGCGGTGGTGACGGGCGCGGTTTCCGGTTATATCAATCTGGATACGAAGGACTCAGCATCGGTGATTGCCGGTCTGTCGCACATGTATCTCGCAGGTCGGCTGGCGGCCCTTCTGCTGGGCGTTTTGACGGTGTATTTGGTCTTCCTTCTTGGCCGCCGCGCGAGCGGAGATCGCCGGGTGGGGTTGTTGGCGGCTCTCCTCTTTGCCATAGTTCCTCTGCACGTAATGCATTCCAAATTCCTCGCCGTGGATGTGCCGGCGACCTTCTTTGTGACTCTTACGCTCATATTCGCCTTACGCATATATCAGGAAGGCCATCGATTACGGGATTATGTGCTGGCTGGCCTCTTTGCCGGGCTTGCGGCGGGCACTAAGTATAACGCCGGGCTAGTCTTAATATCTCCGATTGTCGCGCATTTCGCCATGACAAAAATCCCGGACAGGGTGACACGCTCGAAGGCTGCGTCCAGCCTGTTTCTTGGCGCACTCAGATTCGTCTGTATTCCCATCTTCGCGGCTGTAGGATTTCTGATCGGAACTCCCGGCTTCCTTATCAACCACGAAGCCTTCATGCGTGATTTCACTTATGAAATGCATCACGCAAGCACCGGGCATGGATTGGTGTTTGTCGGCACCGGTTCGGGATGGATTTACCATATCATCCATTCGCTGCTTCCCGGGCTTGGGCTGCCCCTTCTTATACTGACGGCAATCGGCATCCTTTACGCTTTGTGGAAGCGAAGTCCAGCTGACATAGCAATGCTCGTCTTTTTCATCATCTATTACGCGATTATCGGCTCCGCGCAAGTAAGATTCGCCAGATATATGCTGCCGTTGCTCCCAATCCTGATGGTGATGGCGGCGCGGGCATTTGTGGGCATTTGGAGTCTCGGAGTGGGGCAATCTAAGCAGCCTCTTTCGCCCGCCGTCCGAATTCTCAAGTCGGCAGTTTTAACAATTATTATGCTTCTCGTGATCTGCCACGCGCTATTATACTCGGTCGCTTTGGACCGGACTTTTGTTCTTCCTGATACCAGAGACCGTGCTGCCGCGTGGGTGAAGGAAACTATCCCCCACGGCGACTCCATCGGGTTGGCGACGATTCCGTGGTTCTATACTCCTCCACTGGATCCGACCATCGCGGCGCCCATCGTCGCGCAGGCTCGTTACAACAATGCTCTGGAGTTCACGGATTACAGGCTGGCCGTGAGCGGATTCCCTGAGTGGAACGCTGAGTACCTGGAGACGAGTAAGCCTGATTATGTAATGCTTTCTCAATTTGAATATGAAGATCGAATCAGATTGAAGAAGCGGGATACGATGAAGTATCTTGACGTGCTGGATCGTGATTATGTCTTGGATCAACGCTTTGAAGTCCACCCGACGGTCTATGGATTCAAAATACCCCTAATGCCGAAACTGCCGCATGATATGTCATATGTCAGCCCGACCATTCTGATTTATTCGAGAAAAGCCGACGGGGCGAGTCATGGATGAAGCCGTACAGGGGTTTCTCGATTATCTGAGCATCGAGCGTGGACTCTCTTTAAATACAATCGCCGCCTACGGGCGCGACCTCTCTCAGTTCGCCCAATTCGCCCGCGACAAAGGAATCTCTCAAGTCAAAGATTTGAAAGAGGGGACTTTACAGAGCTTTCTTGAAGGTCTGCGAGAGGGTGGGATGTCGCCGAACAGCATAGGGCGGAAGATATCCGCAATTCGGACATTCTGCAAGTTCGCCTACCGCGAGGGATATATCACGCATGACTTCACCGCGAACACCGACGGCGTTAAGGGGATAAAGCGGCTCCCCAGCGTTCTCTCCATAGCCGAAATCGTCGATTTGCTTTCCAAACCGGATGCCATGCATCCCGCCGGCGCTAGAGATAAGGCCATGCTGGAGACGTTATACGCCACCGGCCTTCGCGTTTCGGAACTTATCAACCTCCGGCTGACCGATGTGAACGCCGATGTCGGCTTCGTGCGCTGTATTGGGAAAGGCTCGAAGGAGCGGATCATCCCAATCGGCAAAGTCGCCATAGAGTATCTTAAGAGATACCTGGTGAACGGCCGTCAGGAGTTCGCGCGGTCGGGGAGTTCGGAGTACTTGTTTCTAACGAATAGGGGAAGAAGAATGTCGCGGGTGGGGTTCTGGAAGCTAATTAAGAGGTATGCCGCGAAGGCGGGAATCACCAAACATATCACTCCTCACACCTTGAGGCATTCATTCGCGACGCATCTCTTGGAAGGCGGAGCTGACCTGCGTTCTATTCAGGAGATGCTGGGTCACGCGGATATAGCCACCACTCAAATCTACACGCACGTTTCGCGGGAGAAGTTGAAGAAGGTCTATCGCGACTCTCATCCTAGAGCTTGAAAATGCAAACAACAAAAGGCCGCAGATTGATTTTACAACGCATAGGCCGTTCTGTAAACAAAACAGCCGAATTTTGGGGTTCAACGACAAAACCCGGTATTATTACTTGTCCTATTTTGCGCGTTTCCGCAATTTTTTTGTTGACACAAGGGGTCTTCGTTGATATACTAGACTTGGTAACATGTGGCCGTAGGCTAATGATTCGTTTTGGCGCGGAGATCATACATTGTTAATCAAACAGCCCGGCTATCGAAAGCAGCCCCCCGTGAGATTATTGTGGAAAGGAGGAGACAGTTAGTGAGGAAAAGTACAGTATTAGTGGTTAGTATAGTTCTGTTTGTTTTGGCGTTCGCGATCCTTCCGGCTTCGGCTATAGTGTCGATTACCGGGTTGGGTAACAACGTCACAGACAGGGCTATAACGGACGGTATTCCTGGTCAAACGTGGAACGACTTCACTGTCTTGGATATAGATCCGGCTTACACGATCACCCAGAATTCCAAATTGACAGAGTGGAACTGGTATGTCAAGGACTACGTGACGCAGGATCCAAATCAGCAGATGGAACTGGAATTGTGGCGTCCTGTAACAGGCTCTATTCAGTTGCTTGACGTGCAGCCTGGTGGCGACGACCCGACTTATGAGTTGATCTACAAACAACTCGTGACAAGCACCGGCCTGGGCTACCAGACCGCAGCGGTTACAGGCAACGTAATCGCACAACCTGGAGACGTGTTAGGCTACTATGTTCCAACAGGCAACAACCCCGTACTGGCTCTAGACTACCAGAACACAGCGGGCGGAGACTGGTATTGGCTCTCAAGCGGAAACGTGGGCGTCGGCACGCAGCATGATTTCAACACAAATAATGGCGTGCGAACCTACTCTCTCTTTGTAGATACCA
>Ga0182027_10010952_pt1 | contig 12859 bp, 11 predicted proteins | sample 712E1DmetaG_FD_121300 | JGI IMG/M metagenome (GOLD analysis project Ga0182027, IMG submission 121300) | Permafrost microbial communities from Stordalen Mire, Sweden - 712E1D metaG (Illumina Assembly) | ecosystem: Environmental > Terrestrial > Soil > Wetlands > Permafrost | place: Sweden...
CACCAGGCCGATCTGGCGGTAGACCGACGGATCGCGATTTGGGCTGCGCCCCAGAACGTGGACGGTTCCGGCGGATGGGGCCAGGAAGCCCGCGAGCATGTGGAGGACCGTCGTCTTGCCCGCTCCGTTCGGGCCGAGGAGGCCGGTCACGCCCGCCCCAAGGCTGAAGCTCACGTCGTTGACGGCGACCACGTTGCCGTACCAGCGGGCGGCGTTGATCAGCTCTATGGCCGGCGCGGGCAATGTCACGTGTGTCTGCGGGCCGGCGGCGAGAACCGGATCCCCGTCCGAGTTCGGCGGAAGCTGAACCGTCATGCCGGCATCCTCCGATAGCGGAAGAGAAGGACGGCGGTGAAGACCACGATGCTGACGACGACTGCCAGGACGTACGCGTCGGCGCCGAGAGTCGCCGGGAGGCCTCCATCGCGTCCGGTCGTAACCAGGGGGGCCCCGGAGAACCAGTCCGCTGCCGCAGAAATGGCGCCGGTCGGATTCAGTGTCATCAGCTTGTCGGCCCAGTCCCAGCCGGCGTGTCTGCCGACCTGGAAGATCACGTCCGGGACGATCCCCATAAGCAGGAAGTACGCCACGAGGCCGACGGCCGCATACGCTCGTCTCGGTGAGAAGGACGACAGCGCGAGCGCGATCGAGGAAAGGCTCAGCGCTCCGAGGGCGCTGGCCGGGATCGACGGCAATGCCCGCGGCCACTCGTCGCCGATCGCCTTGAGCGTGTCGGGCTTCATCAAGATGTCGCCGATGAAGAGCGCGATCATCGGCACCATCAACGCCATGAATACCGCGGTGGTCAGGGCAGCCAATCTGGCGAAGGCGTAGTCGGCCCTGCCGAGGGCGCGCGTGAAGTAGAGCGGCAGAACGTGGTAGCGCTGATCGCGGCACACCAGCTCAGGAGCCTGGGCAACCAGGAACAGAACCATGAAGAAGGAAGCGGCCGCGAAGTAGTCGCTGTAGGTCGCGATGTCTCTCGCCGAGGCCTCACCGGTGGCTATGCTCTGCGAGATTATCGACGAGAAGGCGAGTTGGATCAGGGCAGGCAGGGCATACAGCCCGGTCAGGATGAACGGCGCCGCCTTTGCCGTCATCGGGCGGCCGAAGCCCCAGACGCCGCGCATGCCCTCGACGTACAGCGACCAGACCGCGTACCAGCGGCCGTGGCGCTTGCCCTCGTAGTGGCGGTAGCCCAGGTCGTAGATATTCCCGGCTGGCGCGGTGCGGGCGGTGGCGCTCATTGCACACTCCCTTCGGCCGGGCCGTCGATCGACGGGGCGCCGATCGACGGGGCGCCATCCCGGAACAAGTCCTCGAGCCGGCCGCGTTCCTGCTGGATCCGAATGAGCGGCAGAGCGAGGTCGGCGACGGTGTCGCGGATCGCGTCGTACAGCCGTTCGTCCTCCATCGCCACCAGAACGCAGTCGCCGTCGAGGCGGGCTTTGAAGCCGCGGCCGGTCAGGGAGGCGGCGAGCCTGTCCGAACCTTCCTCGACCTCGACTGCCAGCACCGGCGTCCGGGCGGTGTATGTGGTGATCGGTGCGGCACTCAGCAACCTGCCGGCGTCGATCGCGACCAGGTAGGTGCCGACCTGCTCGATCTCGCCCAGCAGGTGAGACGCGACGACGACGGTTATGCCGAAGTCGGTGCCGGTGCGCTTGATCAGGTCCAGCATCTCATCGCGGCCCGCCGGATCGAGGCCGTTGGTCGGCTCGTCGAGGAGGAGCACCTTGGGATCGTGGACGAGCGCCTGGGCAAGCTTGACCCGCTGCTTCATGCCGGTGGAGTACCCGCCGATCTGGCGGTAGCGCTCCTCGTACAGGCCCACGTGGCGCAGGACTTCGGCCGTCCGTTCCCGGGCCGCGGTCCGCGGCAGGCCGGAGATGCGCGCCATGTGCGTGACGAAGTCGGTCGCGCCCACGTCCGGCGGCAGGCAGTCGTGCTCGGGCATGTATCCCACCACCTGGCGGATCGCCCGGGTCTCGCGGACGCTGTCCATGCCCAGGATCGTCGCGGTGCCGCTGGTCGGCGTCAGGATGCCGAGCAGGATCTTGATCAGCGTGCTCTTGCCCGCGCCGTTGGCCCCGACCAAACCGATGATCCCGGGTTCAACCGACAGATCGAGCTTGTCGAGAGCCTTGACCGGCCCGTAGTGTTTGGTGAGGCCGGAGGTCTCAATCAGCGCCATAGCTCGATCCTGCCCTCCTGGTTGCGTTGGGTCGTCATCATAAGGGCTCGACCGGAATCATCATCGAGAACGACCTGAAGTAAGGGGGATTACCGGTTCAAGCCCGAGGCTGGCGGACCGACACCTTTCTCGTGGAAGTACTAACCAGCACCACTCTCGACCGAGCGCGCCAGATCGTCCAGCACGCGCACGCGATCAGCCCATCCGCCAGCCTGCTCCGACTCGAGCAGCAACTGCGACAGGGTGACTCGAACGCGCGCCAGCTGGCGAAGCTGATCGACGGCTCCCCCGCCCTCGCGGCCCGCGTGCTGCGCATGGCCAACTCCGCCTTCTACGCCCCGGCCGAGCCGGTGACCACGCTCTCGCGAGCCGTGGCGCTGCTCGGCGACACGGTGTTGCGGCAGCTGGTCCTGACCTCGCTGATCGTTTCGCGGCGCGCAGGCAACCGCAGTCCACGCGAAGCACTGGCCGCGGCCCGCCTGACCGGCGACGCCGTCCGTGCCGCGGTGGTCGGCAAGACCCTGGCCCAGATGTCCCGGTCCACCGACCCCGATACGGCCTTCGCCGCCGGCCTGCTCCACGACCTGGGCCACGTCTACCTGCTCGACGATGTCGGCGAGCGCTACGCCAGCTATCTCCTCGATCCGCACGCCCACGACGCGCGCAACGCAGCCGGGCAGCTCGAGATGGAGATCGAACTGGCCGGCACGACTCACCAGGACGTCGGTGCAGTCTTCGCCTACGAGTGGAACCTGCCCCCGGTCATCGCCAGGGTTCTGTGGGACCACCACGTCCCGAGCCCGGGTTCGCTGGGCTCATTGATCGCCGGCTCCGACGTGCTGCTGCGCGAGCTCAGCTACCCGACGGTAGTCGATGCCGCCGACCAGCAACTCGAAGGCGATGCCGTTCTCGCGGCGCTCAACATCACTCGCGAGCGCTGGGAAGAGCGGACATCCGCAGTTCGGGAGTCCTTCTCGGAGCTGCTCTCGATCTTCGACGTCCAGTCCGTCTGACCCTCGTCCGATCCCCACGGAAGAACTGGCGCCTCTTCGGCGCGCCCCGTCGGGCGGGCACTTCTACCGACCGTTGGCGTCTCGAGCCTCGTGCGCAATGTCGGACCGCATGAGGTCCAAGAGGTTTGGCTGCTGCTCTAGAAGCCTGTCCTCGAACCAGCTCCAGCCGTGAGTACCGATGGAAGCCCGTCTCTTCATATCCGAGTCGCAGGAGCCATTTCGGGTCGCCGGGCGGACCCGTGGCGGACCTAGTTCCGGAGCCGGCGGCGGTCGTACCAGCGGATGAGCAGCCAGCAGGCGATGAGGATCACCGCCGCTACTAGCACGGCACCCTGGAACGGCGGAGAACTGACTATCGCGCCGGCGCTGTCGAGGACGGCTGTCGTGGGCGGCTTGGCGGTCACGAACGGACCCGGCGTGTTGGTGACGCCCTTCGTGGGCAGCGCAGCGGCCGTGCCGTTCCCGAGGAACAGCGACGAGCCGCTCGGAACTACGGCCATGGCTACCGGCGCCAGCGAGCCCGCCAGAGGGAGTGTCCGCTGCAGCTTGCCGGTGGCGTCGAAGACTTCGATGGCGGACGCTTCCGCAACATGAAGGAACGAGCCTTCGTCACTGGCCGCCAATGAGAGTACGGACTGCTTTGTGGCGGCGAGCTTGACTGCGGTCTTGCCGTCGACCTTCCACAAAGTCGAACCCCCACCCACGACATCGGTCGCGACGAGAGACGCCACCGCGGTGGGCGCCGCGGAGAGGTTGACCGTCCAGGTCGTCTGCAGCGATGTCAGGTCGACGCGAAGCAAGGCGTTGGGATCCTGCGTGGCGACAAGCACGCCGCCACGATCGCGGTCGATCGCCAGGGCCACGATGCCTCCGGCAACGGTGGCTTTCTTGAGAGAATTCGTTGCGGGGTCGACGACTTCGAGCCAGCTCTTGCCGGCTTCCGCGACAGCCACGCGCGCGTCACGACGGTCGCCGGCCAGCAGGTTGCCGGCGCCGGGAAGCTGAGCGCTCTCCGTCACCGGGCCGCCGTGGATGACGGCAAAGGCGAGTGTTCGCCGGGTAGGCATCGAACCCACGAGAACCTCGCCCGCCGGGAAGGCGAGGGCGTTCACGGGGCCGGGCATCGTAATCGGAGCCTGGACTTCCAGCGTGGCGATGTCGATGAGGGTCACTGAGCTGTCGCCGCGACCCACGAACAAGCTGCGTCCGTCGGGGCTGAAGGCCAGGGCCTGCGGAGCCGGAGACAGCGCAATGGTATTCGCGACCTTCGAGGCGCTGACTTCGACTTCCAGGACGCCGGCCGAACTGGCCACGTACAGATCGCCGACGCCGTTCGCCAGGACGGAGCCTGAGAGGGCAACCGTCAGGAGCGCCGCGATGCCCAAGCTCGCCAGGAGTGGCTTTCCGGTCTTCACGCTGGTCCCTGCGTCATCTGGGTTTGCCTTTGATAGGTGTCGGTGTGAATTGAGGATGTGGGAGGCAGTCGGACCGGCTCGAGACCGGTCCGACCGCCCGTGACTACAAGTTACTCCGTGTATCCGTTACCGCTACTGGCCCAGGCTCACCAGGGTCTGGAGCATCTGGTCCGAGGTGGTGATGACGCGGCTGTTCGCCTGGAAGCCGCGCTCGGCGGTGATCATGCCCGTGAACTCGGTCGCGAGGTCCACGTTCGACATTTCCAGAGCGCCCGTGGTCACGGTGCCGCGGCCGCCGGTTCCGGCCATGCCGACGTTGGAGGCGCCCGAAGCGGACGTCGCCGAGAAGTTGTTCTGGCCGGAACGGAGGAGACCGGCGGAGTTGAGGAAGCTTGCCAGAGCGATCTGGCCCAGGACCTGGGTCTGGCCGTTGGAATACACGCCGGACAGAGTACCGGCGTCGCCGACGGCGAACGTGGTCAGGGTGCCTGAAGTAAAGCCGTCGGTCTGACCGGCGGGCTGGCTGACGCCGCTGAACTGGGTCATTGCCGACATGTCGATCTTGGGCGTAGTAGACGTGGCGCCGTCCGGGAATGTGAAGGCCAGCGTGCCGGTCGAAGCCGAGAAGACGCCGCCGCTGGTGTAGGTCAGAGTGCCGTTGTTGACTCCGGGAACTGCGCCGCTGATCGCGATGCCGGTGTCGGCTACGTCGGAAGTGGCAGCCCAGGTCCAGGCATTGGCGCCGGACTTGGTGAAGGTGACCTTGACGGAGTGGGAGACGCCCAGGCTGTCGAAGACGGTCATGGTCGTCGGAACCGTCGTCGCGGCAACGGCGGGCGGGCCAACAACGGCGGCGGTGGAGCCGGCGTCGAGGTTGCCGCTGAGGCTCACATTCGACGTGGCGAGTGCGGTGGTGCGCTGGCCGATCGGGATTACCAGGTTGGTGAGCGGCTGAGTGACGTCGATCTTGCCGGCCGAGTCGGCCTGCCAGCCCTGGACCTTCAAGCCGCTGGCCGGGTTGGCCAGGGAGCCGTCGAGGGCGATGTCGAAGGCGCCGTCACGGGTGTAGGACGTGCTCACGCCGTCCGACTCGATGAAGAAGCCGTCACCCTGGATCGCCATGTCGGTCGTCTTGCCAGTCGACTGCAGGTTGCCCTGTGTCTGGAGAACGTCGATGCCGGCGACCGTCATGCCGAGGCCGATTTGGGCCGGGTTGATGCTGCCGAGGCCGGCCTGCGGCGCCGTTGCGCCGTGGATGGTCTGGGACATGATGTCCTGGAAGTTCACGCGACCGGACTTGTAGCCGACCGTGTTGACGTTGGCGATGTTGTTGCCGATGACGTCCATCATCGTCTGGTTGCCGTGAAGACCGGAGATCGCGGAGAACATCGAGCGAAGCATCTGGAGCCTCCTGAGGCTGGCTGTAGTACGCGCCCCTTGGCGCGACGCTTGTTGGCGTCCGCGGCCAGATCAGCCTCCTCAGAGAGGACCGGCAAACGATCTGGCGCACTCGGCGGAGAGCCATCGCTTTGCGATGGCTTTGGCAGTTCGCTCCGCGAACTGCGGAGTGGCTGCCACCAATGGACTTGCTTGCTAAGCGATCACGACGCTGTCTATCTGGGTGAACACTGTCTCCTTGCTTTGGTCGGGTTCGACGGCCGTGACGACCGTGTGGCTGGGCGGGTGGACGACGTAGGCGTACTGGTCGAGCATCACCAGGGACTGCTTGCTGCCTCGTTGGCTGAGCGTGTCCATGGCTTTGCTCAGGCGGTCAAGCTGGTCCCCTTGCATGGGGATCTGCCGCTGTTCGACGCGCTTCATGGCGTGCTGGGAGAACTGCAGCGAGTGCTGGTCCGCGGCGGCCGACAGCGCGTCCCGGAAGGTCTGGCTGCCGTCCGATGGCGGAGCCCCGGACGTTGGCCGATCTGGCTGGCTCGAACCGGGCGTCTGGCTCGGGTCCCGTATGAGACCTCCGCTCTGGATCGCCAGATCTGAGCCGATTGGAATTGCCGTTGCGATCACCTCCTATCGGTACCGGGGCCGGGGCTATGCGCCGGCCCGCTCAAGTTGTGGGAGTGGTTGTGGTGGGGTCGGTTACCGCCACTACCGACGCGGGCTTGATGTACTGGCTACCGACCTGAAGGACGAGCCCGGCGTCGCTGGACTGGGTGACCGAGGTAACAACGCCGTCCACCGCGGCGCCGGAGACATCGACACCTGTCACGTTCTTGCCGATGAGGGCCGAGCTACTGGCCAGTTGCGAGCCCTGCAGTGCCGATTGAACTCCCTGGAGCGTCTGGACTTCGGTCATCTGAGACAGCTGGCTCAGCATCTGGGAGTCGTCGACCGGCTGCGTGGGGTCCTGGTTCTGAAGCTGTGCAAGGAACAGATTCATGAAGTCGCTTGTGCTCAGCCCCGTTGTGTCGGAGCTGCTGGATGCGATCGTGTCGACGCTGCCCGTGCCGACGCTGGTGTCCGCGCTGGCCGTGCTGGCGGTGCTGGCTGTAGTAGCTGAAGTGGCTGCGGTGCTCGTCGACCCGAAAGTGGTGAACGGCGAGAAGCTGACGGTCATCGATCGACTCCTGTCATGCCATGACGTCTAGGGACGGTCCGCGCGAGGTGGGCGTCCGCGGTGAAGGCTGGTTGGTCCTGACCGGCTCGGGGCGAGTCGGGAGCACTGGGAGCACCGGCTTCGGCGTGGCGCGCAAGACGTCGCCGCTGCCGTTGCCGGATTGACCGTTGGCGCCGTTGCCGGAAGTGGCGGGGTCGCCGTTGTCGAGTCCGTGGCCGTGGTTGCCACCGCTGTTCGAATCGTTACCTGCGGCATAGCCATTGCTGGCCCAGCCGCCGGCTTCGAATGGATTGCTGCCGGATCGGCCGCTCGTTGAGGAGTTGCCTCCCTCCGCTCGGACGGTGACCGTAACGCCGGCGAGTTCGTCGCCGCTGGAGTGCATCCGGGCGGCCGCGGCTGTCATCGCATCGGCCGTGATCCGGTCCCGGACCACGAGCTCGGCCTGGACGATCTCACCGGCGCGACCTGTGACAACCATCCGCACATCGCCGATGGTCGGGTCACTGATGCGGGCTTCCATGGAGGGACCGGCGGCCGTCTCGAACGAGTGGATCGTCTGGACGACCTGGTACATCATCTTGTCGGCGACATCGGCGAGAGTCACAACCTGTGCGGCAACGCCGACCGTCTCGGTCGAGGCCGGCCGTGATGCCGCGGCACCGATGGCACCGGCCGCCGTGAGGGCGGTGGCATCGGCTACACCGGCGTAGGAAGGGGCACCGGCCGCCGGCGCTGCCGAAGTCCCCTGCCCGGCAGACGCGTCGGACTGAGACGTCCTGGAGTCGCCGGAGTCGGCGTTCGACCGGCCGGAGGTCGCAGGTCCACCGACGGGAGCGACCTGAGCGGCGTGGCGAGAGGTGGCGATGCCGCCGGCAGTGTCCGAGTCATGCGTCCCGGCCGAGAAGGCGGGGCCGCGGCGGAGCGTGGGCGACAGGGCTTGCAGTACGGCCGGAGGCATGGCCGCCACCGGAGCGGTCGTGGAGGCGGGATCCGCGGCTGCCGACGCCGCTGCCGAAACCGCGTCCGTGACGCTCGGACCGAGAGAGCCCGACGCGGACGCACTCGCCGAAGCGGCCGCTGCCGCCGTGTTGGCTGCGGTCGCGGCGATCTGGCTGGGTGTGGGATCGGCGGTCGGCGTCGCGACCTCGGCGGCAGCGGCCGTGACCGTAGCAAGCTGTGGCGCGGCCGCCATTTGCGATCCGAGGCCGACCGCCGGCGCGGCCGGGTCCTGGGTGGCCGGGTCCTGCGCTGCCGCGAACGTTGAGGCGGGGGCGGGCGACTTGACGATGACCGGTACCACGGGCGAGGCCCAGCTGCTCGGCATCCTGGAAGCGAGCGACGCAAGGGTCTCGACCGGAGTCGGACGAGCCGGAGCCGCGGGTCGGGCGACCGGCGGGGCGGCCGACGGAGCCACCGGGAGGCTCGTGACTGTGAAGGTCGAGGGATCCGGTGCGGCCGCCTGAGGCAGCGTGGACGTAGGTGCGTACTCGAGCGCCACGGTCTTCGGGGCCGCGGCGGAGTCGGCGCCGGGCGCCGGCGCGGCAGCGGAACGGATCGTCGAAGGCTGAGCCGGCCGGCGGCTGGGATCGACGGGTTCGGCCGCAGCCGGAGCGACCGAATTGGCAGCCGTTGCAGCTGTGGCGGACGGCTCGGTCGGATGGGCCGTGGCCGCCGGCTGGGTCGTCGTGGGCATCGGCGCTACGCTCGATGCGCCGGCCGTCGAGACCGCGTTCGAAACTGGAGCCGGCGTCGTTGCCTGGCGGGGCAAGTCGGCGGGCTGGACTGCAATCTTCGGCTCGGCAGCCGGCTCGACTCGCGGAGCGGCTCCCTCCTGAACGGCGGTCGGGGCGGCTGGCGCTGTCGGCGTCGTGGCGGCGGTGGCCGGCGATGCGAGGACCGGAGCGACGGCCGGCATATCGGACCGGGAAGCCGATTCGCTCGCCGGCACGGTGCCCGTCGAAGCGGTCGTCGACGCGGCCGTCCGCGCGGGCGTGACGGAGGCGGACGACCCGGCCGGGCTGGACTCTACGGAAGGCGTGCCGGCGGTGGAGTCGGCGGCGGGACCGGCGGTGGTCGTCGACTGCCCGGCCGTCGCGGCGGCGGCTCGCGTAGCGTCGGCTCGAGCTGAGACAGACGAGGCGGCGGTCCCGGCCTGGTCGGCCGCGGTAAGCGCTGCGCGGGCCACGTGGGCCGTTTCGTCGGCAGCGCCTGCGCCGGCTGCCGCCGTGGAGGCCGACGTCGTGGAAGCGGCGGTCGACCGTGTCGTGGCCAGCGGATCGGTCGATGAGGTTCGCTCCGTCTCCGGAGTCGAGCTCACGGACCGGCGTACCGCGGAAACGTGGATCGCTTCCGCCGCGGGGTCGGTTCCCGCTGCCGGCTGGACCGCCGGTGCAGCGGCCGCAGCGAGTGTGCTCTGTGGCTCCGGGGCCGTGATGGCTGCGGCATCGGACGGAGTCGCAACAATCGGGGCCGGCTCGGCGAGCGCCGCCGGAGCGGATGTGCTTGCCGCAGCGGGCGTGGTGGCGGTGGCCGGCGAACCCGGAACGGCGGACGACGAGGTTGGAGCGGCCGCGGCAGAACCTGCGGCAGAAGCGGACGCGCCGCCAATCGATCCCACCGAGCCGACGGCCGACGCGGCGCCGGTGTCAGTTGCGCCGGCGGAGGAGACGTCCGAGCTCTTGCCGGACGCGGGCTGCGCCTGCAAGGCGGCCGACATTGCGCCGGCCATCGTCCCGCCCGAGGTCTGGTTCTTGGTCGGGTTCTTGGTCGGGTCCGCCGCCGGAGCGCCGTCGTCGGCGCCACGCAGGGATCGCCGGGAATCGGTCTTCGACTTGGCGGCCTTCGCGGACCCTTTCGTCGCAGCCGCAGCGGGTGGCCTGATACTGCGAACCGAGCCGGCACCTTTGGCGCGCGATAGTGCGGCCGATGGTGCGGCGGGGCGCCAGATCGTCGAGGTCGCAGCGGAATTGCGCTGAGCGGCGACCGGCCCGGCCGGCTGGACCGGCTGCGCGGCCGCGGGCTGAGCGGCGGCAGCCACGCCGACGAACTGCGCCTGGGCGAAGGCATCGCTGAAGGTCAGCTCGTCCGGACCGGGCGGCAGATTGACCTGGCTGGGGACCGGCGTGACGCCCGGGCTGAGGGTTACGTTGCTGGACAGACCCATTGCTAATGCCCTCCCAGGACGTCGTAGAGCATCGTGAACTTGCCGGACATGAGGCGGGCGTCGGCTTCGTACTTGATCTGCGTCTCAGTGAGAGCGGTCATCTCGGTCTCGAGATCGACCTTGTTGCCGTCGTTCCGGAGGTTCTCGCTCGTGGCCGACACGTTGGCCGTGGCGGTGCCCGCCGACGATCCCAGACTCGAGTACTGGCTCGCGTTGTTGGTCTTCATGGCGACGTCCGCCGATGGCCCGGCAGACGGCGGCAACGCGGTCGAGAACGAGGAGCTCTGTGACGACAGCTCGTTCTGCAGCGCGGTCTCGAAGTCGACCGTCTGGGGCTGGTAGTTGGGCGTGTCGATGTTGGCCAGGTTTGACGAGATGACGGCCTGCTTGCTGGTCAGTCCGTCGAGGGCCTGACCGAGGATGGCCATGGTGGGATCGATGAGGCCGCTCATGAGGCATGCACCTGATAGCTGGACCAGGTCCTAAGGATCTTCGCCACGTAGCCCTTCTTGCTATCGGGGACTGCCCCGAGACGGTGAACGGCGCCGGGTCCGGCGCAGTACGCAGCCAGAGCCTTGTCGACGCGATTGAAGTTCCGCAGTTGCTTCGCCAGGTACTTGGCGCCGCCGTTGAGGTTTTGCTGGGCGTTGAGGGGGTCCTTCACGCCCAGGGCCGCGGCGGTCTTCGGCATCAGCTGAGTCAGGCCCTTCGCGCCGCAACGGGAGACGGAGTAGGCGTGGAAGTTCGACTCGGCATGGACGAGCCCTGCCAGCAGAGAGGGGTCGATGCCCGCGGCGATCGCCGCCGACCGGATCTCGGCCGAGTAGGGAATGCGCGACGACGAGGCATCGAAGCTGGCCAGCGCCGCCGCCGTATTGACGGGGGCGAGAGTGTTGGGATCGTCCGCGGCCGGACCCATCAGCGTGGCCGGCAGGTTGACGTCCGCGGCGGTCACGCCCGACGATGCCAGCACGGCCGGGGCCATGGCCCACGACGGCAGAATGGCACTGCCGCTCGGCGCGGAGACGGTCCCCGGAAGCCGGCCGGCCGCCAGTGCGGCTGCCGGATCGACGGCCTTGCCGGCGGTGTTGTAGAGGCCGAAATGCAGGTGCGGGCCGGTGGTCACGCCCGTGAGCCCGATCTTGCCGATCTCCTGGCCGGCGGATACCTGATCTCCGACCGAGACCTCGAGGGACGGATTCAGGTGGCCATACAGGGTCGTGAAGCCGTCGGCATGCCGGATCTTGACGATGACGGCGCCGTCGGATTGCTTTCCGGCAAACACCACCGTGCCGGTCGCGGCAGCAAGAACGGGCGTCCCGAGCCGAGCGGCCAGGTCGATGCCGTTGTGGTAGTGGGCGTACTTGACGCCATTCACGGTCGCGGACGGTTCGAGCGTCTCGCTCGTGGCACCGAAGCCTTGCGTGTTCCTTGCTCCCGGCAGCGGCGATGTCATGTCACCGCGCAGACTCGCCAGGGTTGGGAGGGCCGAACCGGCGGTCGTCGCGGATGCGTTCGTGGTGCCGGCCACTCCCTCGAGCACGCCCGAGAAGAGCGAGCCGCTCGACGGATTCGTCGCCGCCGTGGCGCCGGTGATGCCGAGCCAGTTCGGGTCGAAGCCGCGAACGACCGTGTCGAGCTGCGAGATGCGGGCAACGCAGTCGGCGTAACTCATCAGCGATTCCTCGCCACGCGGACGGCGTGCTGAGTGGAGGCGATTTCGGCCATTGCCAGGGCGTCTTGATGCTCCCGTTCGCGACGTTCCGCGGCCAGGAAGCGGTCGCGCAGCCGCTCGACGACCTCTCGCTGGCGGGTGGCGTCGGCGAGCAGCCGTCTGGCCTGGAACAGGCCGTCGGTGGCGCGGCCGAGCCGCTCCTGAGCTGCGACGGTGGCTCGCTGGGCCGAGGCGACGGCGAAGACCGCTGCCTGCAACGCTCCCCCATCGGAGGTGCCGCCCTGAAGATCGGAGAGCCAATGCAGTTCCTGACCTGCCCGCAACTGGGCGGCCTGGACGCCGGCCACGGCATGGTGATGGGCATCGAGGGCATGGCTCAGTTCGATGCGGGCCGCCTCTTCGGCCATCTCGCGAAGCCGCAGCACGATGCCGAGTCGGAAGCGGTTGCTCATGCCCGGCCCTCACTGCGGAAGATCGAGGGCAAGGGGCCGCCTGCCTGCGCGGGTTGCTGAAGCTGACCGCCGGCCGGAGCGGCCTGGCCGGGCTGAGCGGCACCGGCCGCCTCGCTCGGGCGGGCACTCGACAGACCTGCGCCGGCACCCATGAGGTTGGTGGCGCTCAGGACGCCGCAGGCCTCCATATCGGCCCGGGCCGAGACGATGTCCGACGACTCCTCGAGCTCCTGGCAGAGGAAGCGTTCCAGGGCGGGGCGCAACGCGATCGCTTCGTCGATGGCGGGGTTGGAGCCGTGGGCATAGGCGCCGACTTCGATCAGATCCTTGGCGCCCTCGTACTCGGCAAGAGCGGCTCGGACCGCGCCGGCGACG
>Ga0182027_10010953_pt1 | contig 12859 bp, 15 predicted proteins | sample 712E1DmetaG_FD_121300 | JGI IMG/M metagenome (GOLD analysis project Ga0182027, IMG submission 121300) | Permafrost microbial communities from Stordalen Mire, Sweden - 712E1D metaG (Illumina Assembly) | ecosystem: Environmental > Terrestrial > Soil > Wetlands > Permafrost | place: Sweden...
GCGCGTAGCACCTCATCCCAGTGTTCCGGCAACCAGGTTTCCGTCAGGAGGCCGATGCCGAGGTCATCCTCAATGGATGCAATAGGCGCGAGAGGCGGGCCGCGCTAATTTGCACAGCAGTGAACGGACGTTCGCCGGTCTCCACTTCTATGTCGCGCACCCCCTGCCCTGGCAGGCGGAACCGCCTGCCCCACAGGCACTACTTCGACTTCGCGGCGGCCGCCTTGGCTTCTTCGATCCAGGCCTCCGAGCGGACCAGGCGCTCAAAGGCCTGCCGGGTCTTGCGGGCCTCTTTCGCACTCCACCCGCCCTTGCCGGCAACCTGGATCAGCTTGTTCCAGTTGTTTGCGAAGTCGGCGAGAAGAAGGTTGAATTCGCGCTGGCGCTTGTCGGCGTTGGCCTTGACGATCTCGTCCTTCGCCGCGGCGTCGCGGCTCGCGCTGTCCTCCACGGCTTGGAGCCAGCGAGAGCGGGCGTCCGGGTTGAGGATGCCAGGTAAGGGCGCCTGCGCGACGGCGGGCGATAAAAGACCGGCGACCAGAAGGAGCGCTGTGGCGGTCGTTTTCAGGGTTCCGAACGACACGGTTTTGCCATTGTAGTCCGGCGCACGCGGTATTGCGAGCCGTTTAATCTAGAAGCCCGTTAACCTGCGGTATAGGTAGATCTATGATGTCAACCCGCATTCTCATACTGCTCGCGGCCGCGGGCGCGGTGCTGGCCCAGACGGCGGCTCCTGAAAAGCGCACGCACCGATGGTGGACCGATCGGCCGCCCGGGATGCGGCCCTACACCACCGACGCAAAGAAGATGCCGCTCATTTCGGTCAAGGGCAACAAGTTCGTCGACCCGCAGGGGAATACCGTGCTGTTCCGAGGCCTGGCCATCTCCGATCCCGACAGGCTCGAGATGGAAGGCCACTGGAATCGCGAGCATTTCGTCAAGGTCAAAGAGATGGGCGCGCGCATCGTTCGCATCCCGGTCCATCCGGTGGCGTGGCGCGAGCGGACCCCGGCCGAGTACCTGAAATTGCTCGATCAGGCGGTGGATTGGTGCACCGAGCTCGACATGTACATCGACCTGGACTGGCACTCCATCGGCAACCTGCCTCGCGGTCTGCTGCAGGACCCGATGTACGACACCAACGAGCAGGAGACCTTCGGCTTCTGGCGCGCCATGGCCCGCCACTACACCGGCCACAACACGGTGGCGTTTTTCGAGCTGTTCAACGAGCCGTCCACTTTCTTTAACAAGCTGGGGCCGGTGACGTGGGAGGAATGGAAGAAGATCAACGAAGACCTGATCGCGATGATCCGCGCCTACGACGTGCAGGCGATTCCGTTGGTGGCCGGCTTCGACTGGGCGTACGACCTGACGCCGCTGCGGCTCAGCCCGATCGCGGCGGAGAAAATCGGCTACTCGGTCCATCCCTACGCCAACAAGCGGCCGCAGCCGTGGGAAGGGCGGTGGGAGGAGGATTTCGGTTTCGCGGCAGCCCGCTATCCCGTGGTCGCCACCGAGTTCGGGGGCTTCGGACCGCCGCGGCAGCCCGCCGCCGCCGACGCCGCGCCTTATGGACCGACGATCATCAAATACCTCGAAGGCAAGGGCATCAGTTGGATCGTGTGGTGCTTCGACCCGGAATGGGGACCCACGCTGATCAGCGACTGGAACTATACCCTGAACGCGTCGGGCGAGTTCGCGAAGCAGGCGATGCAGGGGAGCGGGAAGTAGGCCCTACGCCGGGATGGCGGACTCGGCCTGAAAGCTGTAACCGAAGCCCCGCACGGAGCGGATCAGGCGCGGATCGGCGGGATCGTCCTCGATCTTCTGGCGCAGCCGCAGAATGTAGACGTCCACCGCCCGTTCGTTGACGGCCCGATCGTAGCCCCATACCGCGTCCAGCAGTTGAGCTCGCGCGAAGACCGCGCCGGGACGCCCCATCAGCACCTCGAGCAGCCGGAACTCCGTTGCGGTCAGATCGAGCTCGTTGCCGTTGCGCCGTGCCCGGCAGGCGAGCGGGTCGAGCTCGACGCCCGCGACATTGAGGACCGCCGGCAGCTCCGCGCGCGGCCTCAACTGAACCCGGATCCGCGCCAGCACCTCGCCCATGAAGAAGGGCTTCACGATATAGTCGTTGGCCCCCACCTCGAGCCCCACCACGCGGTCGGCCTCGGAGGCCTTGGCGGTGAGAAAGACGATCGGGGTGCCGGCCAGTTGCCGGTGCTGCCTGAGGAGCTTGCAGACCTGTAGCCCGTCACAGTCCGGCAGCATGATGTCGAGCAGAATGAGGTCGGGGCGCTCGCGCAGGCACCACTCCACCGCGCCGTCGCCCTTGTTAGCCGCGACGACACGAAACGCCTCCCGCTCCAGGTTGTACTTCAGCAGTGCGAGGAGGTCTGCGTCGTCCTCGATCACTGCTACTTTCTTCATGGCAATGTCCCTTCGGGCCCTCTGACCCAACACAAGGTTACCCGAGGTCTGTTGCAGTGGCGTTACGGGAGGATTAAGGGGCTGTTGAATACTTGGGGCTAAAGGGTAACCGTCTCTTCGCCGATATGTAAAACCGGGGCAACACTAGTCGCCTAGGCTGGTAGCGCACCCCAGAACCGAGCGGAAAGGGAGGCAATTTGCGGGCTAACATTCTGATAGTCGGTCTCGACGAGCCACTGGCAAGCGAGTTGGCCCAGTCTCTCCGGGACCTGCGGCATAGTGTTCTGTCGGAAGCCTTTACGTGTGCCACCGACTGCCTGACAACCATCGAACGTGTGGGAGCGGACCTGGTCTTCTGCGGGACCGACCGGCAGCAGTACGAAACCATCATCGAGAATCTCCGGCGCCGCGGGCAGACGGTCCCGCTGGTGGTGGTGAGCCGACTGCCTGAAACCGGCGACTGGCTCGATGCGATGGATGCCGGAGCGTGCGACTACTGCGCCGCGCCCTTCGAGTCGCGCCTCGTGGAACGGATCGTCGAGAATACGCTAAAATATCGTTGCCCCGTGACTCTGGCGGGTTGACGGGGCAAGGAGCCGCATGGCCGTCCTGTCCCTCGGTTGCCTCGTCCTGGCCTTGCTGGTGCTGCGCGCCAGGGGGCCGGGTGAAACCCCCAACTCCAGCCGCCTCTACCGCATTGACAACCGGGTCGTCGCTGCCGTGCTCACCGTCCTCGCCTTCACTTTCGCATTTCTGGCCTGGCAAACCGGACGCCCGCTCTTTTAACGTTCTCACCGGCCCACCTTTCGCCCGTTTTCGTGGATAATGAGTGCCTGATGAGATCTACGTGGGAAAAGATGATCGCCACCAACATGGACGCCCTCGAGGTTCCGGGAAGAGCGGCGCCTATCTACAAGCCCAAGCGCGGCGGCTATGTCTGGGTTGTGCTTGGGAACGGAGACGCGCCGACGCCTCCCCCCACCATCGACCGCCAGGACATCGCCACCCGCGGCGGCCACGAGTTGGAGCTTGACGCCTCCGACCCCGACTTCCTGGTGCTGCACAAGAACCTGGGGCTGACCGACTACACCCACTGCATCCCCTGGGATGCCATCGCCGACATCATCTTCGTGATCAAGGACGCCGGGTAGGCTGTCGGCGGCGAAGAGCTCGCGCGCGGGCGTTGAGACGCTTCCGAACCGCGACCGTAAGGGAGCGGACCTCGCGGTCACCGCGCTACGACGGCCCGTCCTCCGCCGTCCGCACCACCGACTTCGCGATGGCCGGGGTCTGCTGTTCCGACTCCGGCAGCAGCGCCTCGGGCCGCAGGTACAACTGCGTGAGTCCCTCCTTGAGGAGCCTCAACGCGGTCTCGGGGTCGTCGGCGTACTGGAACAGGTCCAGGTCTTCCCGCGCAATGGTGCCGTATTTCACCAGCGCCTCGAAGTTGATGACCTCTTTCCAGTATTCGCTCCCGTAAAGCAGAATGATCATCTTCTTGTCCAGTTTGCCGGTCTGGCACAGCGTCAGCAGTTCGGTCATCTCGTCGAGCGTCCCGAATCCGCCTGGAAACACCACCAGCGCCTTCGCCAGGTAGGCGAACCAGAATTTGCGCATGAAAAAGTAGTGGAACTCGAAACACAGCTCCTTCGAGATGTAGGCGTTCGGGAACTGCTCGAAGGGCAGCCCGATGTTCAGGCCGATGCTCTTGCCCCCGGCTTCGGACGCCCCCCGGTTGGCCGCTTCCATGATGCCGGGCCCGCCGCCGCTGCACACCACGAACCGCCGGTTGCTGCTGTCCTTGATCTCTTCTCCCCACTCGGTGAGCAGCCGCGCCAGCGTCCGCGCGTCGTCGTAATAGTGCGCGATGGGGCTCTCCGGCGGATGGATGCGCGCCGAACCGAAGAACACCACCGTGTCCTGGATCTTCTCGCGCTGGAAGTGCGCCAGAGGCTCCAGGTACTCGGACACGATCCGTATGGGCCGGGCGTCCGCGCTGTCCAGAAACTCCTCGTTCTTGTAGGCCACGCGCGTTTGCGAATTGAGTTGCGACCGGTCACGCATTGATTTTCTCTCCCGATTGCAGCAGTTTCTCGAGCTGCTCGACTCTCTTGGTAAGCTGTCGCACCGTCTTCAGCAGGTCCGGCAGCTTGGGGAATGCCGTCACCGCCCGCCGCCACTCGCGCGCGTCGAAGGCCGGGGAGCCCGAGACCACGTTCCCTGCCTCCACGTCGCCTCCGATGCCGCTCTGCGCGTAGACCACCGCGTTGTCGTGAATCGTGAGATGGCCCGAAACGCCCACCTGCCCGGCCAGCACCACCTTCTTTCCCAGCACGGTGCTGCCCGCCAGTCCTACCTGGGAACAGATGATGTTGTCCTCGCCCACCACGCAGGCGTGGCCCACCTGCACCAGGCTGTCGATCTTCGCGCCCCGCTTGACCCTGGTTTCCCCCACCGTCGCACGGTCGATCGAGGACAGCGATTGGATCTCCACGTCGTCCTCGATCACCGTCGGGCCCGATTGCGGGATCTTGTACTGCGAGCCGTCCGCCCGGTGCGCGAACCCGAAGCCGTCCCCGCCTACCACCACCCCGTTGCCCAGTGTGACCCGGTTCCCGATCTGGCAGAATTCCCGGACCGCCGCGTTCGAGTGCGCCTGGAAGTCGTCGCCGATCCGCGCGCCTTCATAGATGACCACGTGCGGGTGCAGAATCGCATTCCTGCCAATAGAGACCCGCTCGCCTACCACCGCAAAGGCTCCGATCGCCGCGTTCTCTCCGACCTCCGCCGTGGACGCGATCCAGGCTAGCGGGTGTATGCCCGGCGCCGGCCGCGGCGGCTGGTAGAACAGCTCCAGCGCGCGCGCAAAATCGAGGTACGGGTTCTTTGAGACCAGGCTCGTGATGGACCCTTCCCGCACCGGCTCGGCGATCAGGATCGCGCCCGCGCGGCTGTGCTTCACCTTGTGTGCATACTTCGGGTTGGCCAGAAAGGTCAGCTCGTGGGGGCCGGCCTGCTCCATGGCGGCCACACCGGTGATTTCGAGGCCGCCGTCCCCTGCCACCTCGCACCCCAGCACCGCCGCAATCTCGCTGGTTGTCATAGCCTTCAATTGTACCGGAGCGCCCCTGCCGGGTTCGTCCTCCACCCGCCCCCGGGTTTCCGAATCGCGCGCGTCAGCAAGCGGACTCCCCTTCCCCCCGTAAGTGCCTGCAAACATTAGCGCACAGAAATGGTTTGGGCTGGCAGTCGCCGCCGCGTTCGGCCCGCTCGCATTTTTTCGCAACCTAAGAGCCGAAATCGAATCCAACTCAGGGAGGGGTCAGTCGATAAGAACTGGTGGAGATATGAGAGTCCTGGGCTCCCGCATGCTAAACCTTTGGTGCAGGCTGATGCATCACGACCCGATGTGGCCCGTTAATGGCCACTATCGTTGCTCCGTCTGTCTCCGTTCCCATCCCGTGCTCTGGGAAGAGCGGCCGGTGACCAAAGCGCCCGTCGTGGTGATGCCCGTCCGCCAGAACGAGGCCCCTGTGCGCGCTGCCAGCCCCGCTCCACGCATAGCCATTGCTGCGTCCCGGTAGCGTCTATCCGCTATATCGTGTGTTTTTGACGGATGCCGCGTCAAGTTCTCGCCGCTTCGTGCGTGCGCCGCAATGAAATCAGCAACTTAGTAGCCATGCGGCATTGGGCTACCGCCTGCCCCACATCCGCCGCGCCTCTTCGACGAACTGCTCCGGATCCTGCACCTCAATCAGAACCGCCGCGCCGCTTCCCCGGGCCGGAAGAAGGACCAGCCGCGTGCCGTCCGCCCTGTACATCCGCAACTTCTCCCCGTTGGCCACGCGGAACCAGCCCGAGCGGTAGTGCGAGTTGGCAAAGCCGTTGGTGCGCGCCGTGGGCCGCCAGTCCGCGTCCACGGCCCAGTCCACCACCCGCATGCGGTCCACATCCACGTCCGCCGCTTTCACGGTTACGGGATAGAACAGGTCGCGAATCTGGAGGCCACGGGAGTCCAGGCTGTAGCGCGGAGGGCCCGGCGAGTACAAAAAGCAGAACACTGCGAACGCCAGCGCCACCGCGCCCACGGCCGCGCCGACCACGATTCCTATCGAGCGGCCGGGGCCCGCGCCGGCGAACTGCGGCGGCTCACCGGCCAAGGGCGCCGCGGCCGTGACAGGGCCGATCGCTGCCAGCAAACCGCCCACATCGTCCGGGCTAATCACCACCGTCTTCGCGTCCGTGACCACCACCACCAGGTTCCTGCGGTTGGTTGCGTACCAGGTGCACTTGCCGAGCTTGCTCGTCCGGAACAACCCGTAGTATCCGAACACCCCGCCGCTGCCCCATAGGCGCACACAGCCGCGGAAGTCGTCTTTGGTCGCGACGCGCGCTTCGCGCAGCCCATCGAGCGGAATCGTCACATCTCCCACCAGTCTCTTGATGAGGATCGTCCCCCCCTGGCACACATACCCGCGCGCCGAGTACGCATACGTCAGGCACATGGCCAGGAACAGGAGGAAGGCAATCGGAAGGTTGCGCGATGCCACCACGGCGCCAAGCATCGCAACCAGCACCAGCGCGGAAACGATCTTGGTGGTCCGGTCGAAAGAAGCCGAGAAGTTCACCCCGCCATTCTACCCGACCCAGTGCCAGGTGACCATCCTCCCGTCGATCACCAGGCTGCCCGCCAGGAAGCAGCCGAGCACCGCCCCGAATACGAGCTTGCGCTTCATCCTCCCGGCCAGGTAGAGGAACAACGGGAAGGACACCGACATATACCGGGAGAATGACATGAGGTCCTTGGATACCAGCGGCGTGAGCCACAGCAGGGCGCTGAAGGACCACAACTCCAGTGGCAGCCGCCGGTAACTCAGAACCAGAATCAGCAGAACAACCGCCATCATTGCGTAATCGACCTGGCAGTCTCCGTCGCTCAGTAGCCTGAGGCGGAAGAACTTCGACCCCGTCAGGAAGATGTTCCTCAGGAGGTTCTCGAGAAAGGCCGTGGGTTGGTGGGCCCAACGACGCTGGGCCACCGTGAAGTAAGTCCACTGCCCGGTGTTGAAGTAGTCTAGAAGTAGAATGGGGACCAGGCCCAGCGGCGCCAGGCACAGCACGCGGGCCTTGCTCCAATCAATCCGCCAGGCCGTCTTCGATTTCCGGCCCAGCTTATCGGCTCGCTTCTCGGCGCGCGTCTGCGCCGGTGCGCTCTGCTTGAGCGCCAGGATGAGCAGGGGAATCACGATCAGCACGCCATTCGGCTTGGTCAGAACAAACAGAGCCGCGCACAAAACCGCGAAGCCCGGCTTTCCCTTCTTCAGGAAGTACAAAGACAGAACCGCCAGCAGCAGAAACAGCCCTTCGGCGAAGTATGCCTGGTAGAACACGGAGAAGGGATAGAAGACCAGTAAGGCCAACGACCGGAAGGCCAGGCCCTTGTCGGAGAAATAGGCGAAGGCAAGGGCATACACTCCCAGAAAGGCGAGGGTGCTGATCGCGTTGGTCGCCACAAAGGCAGCCACGTCAAGCGGCAGAATCAAACGGAACAGGGCAATCGACAAAGGGTAGAGCGGGAAAAACGCATACTTGGCGTCGTTGTCCCATTCCGTGTATTTGCGGTACCGCGCAGCCGGGTCCCCGGGCGAAAAGGCATAGGGAAATCCCGTCCTTGCCTTGCGCGCCGCCGCGGCTTTGTTCATTTCATCGGTATTCGGGTACCCGTGCTCGGCGATGCTGAGGTACCACTCCGAGTCGGCGTAGGTCCACAGGGTGAAGAAATCGACGCGGTGCTCCGTGATCCGCGGGTCGATCGTGTAATGATGGCCGGTGGCGAAATACTTCAGTGGCGAGAGCGGAAACCAGTGGCCCACGGCCAGCGACCAGCTCCAGAACAAGGCCTTAGCCGCCAGAATGAAGAGCAGAACGGAGAGATAGTGGCGTTGCGATACCAGGCTCTTGAGTCGGCCAGCGCCGTTCTCCAAGGTCTGATTATAGGATGCGCACCCCCGCCCTGTCCCCATCCGGCTACGCCACCAGCCCGGAACCGCGCGCGTAAGCAAGCGGACATCCGCTCCCCCAGCCGCCACCAGGTTCCCGGATAATACACAATGGAGGCGAAGATGACCTTGGCGTCCGGCATTGAACTTCCGGCCGACCAGATCGCCGACGTGTGCCGGCGGTATGGGGTCCGCGAGCTTTCCGTGTTCGGCTCGGCCGCACGCGGCGGCCTGCGGCCGGAGAGTGACGTGGACATTCTGGTGGAGTTTATTCCTGGCGCTTCCATTGGCATCGTCAAATTCGCATCGCTGATCGACGAACTAACGGCCCTGATCGGGCGCTCCGTGGACCTTGTGACCAAGCCCAGGCTGAAGCCCTGGGTCCGCCCGGAGGTTCTGAAAGAGGCGCAGCTTGTCTACGGTGCCTGACAACGACCTGCTGACCGAACGGCCCAACCCGGCCTCCGAGGCGATCGACTCGCTCCCGGCCGCGCAGATTCTCGCCATCATCAACGCCGAAGACCGCCAGGTGGCCGATGCGGTGGCCCGCGAAATCCCGCGCATCGCGCAAGCGGTCGACGCCATCGCCGCGCGCCTGGAACGCGGCGGCCGCCTCTTCTACATCGGCGCCGGGACCAGCGGACGCCTGGGCGTTCTCGACGCCGCCGAATGCCCGCCCACCTTCAACGTGCCACCGCAGTTGGTGCAGGGCATCATCGCCGGCGGTGAGGCGGCGCTGGCGTTTGCGACCGAGGCGACCGAAGACGATGCCGCCATGGGAGCCAGCGACCTCGATGCCCGCCGCTTCGCCGCCCTCGACACGCTGGTCGGCATCGCCGCCAGCGGCCGCACCCCGTACGTCCTCGGCGCCGTGGCGCACGCCCGCGAACTGGGCGCCCTCACCATCGGGATCAGTTGCACGCCCGGCTCCCAGCTTTCACAAGCCGTCGAGATCCCCATCGAGCCCCTGCCCGGCCCCGAAGTCATCACCGGCTCGACGCGCATGAAGGCCGGCACCGCCACCAAGCTCGTGCTCAATATGCTCAGCACCGCCATCATGATCCGCCTGGGACACGTGTACGGCAACCTCATGGTGAACGTGCAGCCCACCAACGACAAGCTGCGCGAGCGGGCGGTACGCATCGTCTCACAGGCCGCCGGCGCCAGTCCCGAGCGCGCGGAGGAGTTGCTCGACGCCTCGGGTGCTACAGTGAAAACTGCGATTGTGATGGGGCGGCTGGGGATCGCGCGCGAGGCGGCGGACGAGCGCCTGCGGGCGGCCGGCGGCCGGATCTCGGAAGCACTCAAACATGGATAGGTTCGTGATTCGCGGCGGCACGCCGCTTAAAGGGGAAGTCCTGACCGGCGGCGCAAAAAACTCGGCGTTGCCCGCGCTGGCGGCCTGCCTCCTCACCGAAGAACCCGTCACCCTGCACCGCGTTCCCAGGGTCCGCGACATCGCCACCATGGTGCAGTTGCTCCAAGCCATCGGCGTCCGCGTCGACAAGAAGGCCGGACCTCTGCGCATCGAAGCCCGCACCATCACCACACCCGAAGCGCCGTACGACCTGGTCAAGACCATGCGCGCTTCGAGCCTGGTGCTGGGCCCGCTGGTGGCGCGCACCGGCCGCGCGCGCGTCTCCCTGCCCGGCGGCTGCGCCATCGGCGCCCGGCCCATCAACTACCACCTCGCCGGTCTCGAGCGCCTGGGCGCGCGCATTCATCAGGACGCCGGCTACGTCGAGGCCGAGGCGCCCGAAGGCCTGCACGGCACCGCGTTCACCTTCGACCGCGTCAGCGTCACCGGAACCGAAGACCTCATCATGGCCGCCGTCCTGGCCCACGGCGAGACCGTGCTCGATAACTGCGCGCGCGAGCCCGAAGTCGGCGACCTCGCGGAATTGCTCAACAAGATGGGAGCCTCGGTCGAAGGCGCCGGCACCTCCAGCATCCGCATCCGCGGAGTCGAGCGGCTCCACGGCGCCGAGCACGCCATCATTCCCGACCGCATCGAGGCCGGCACCTTCCTCATCGCCGGCGCCATTACCGGCGGCGACCTGGTCGTGACCGCCTGCGAGCCCGCCCACCAGACCGCGCTCGTCGCCAAGCTGCGCGAGGCCGGTGCCGAGGTCACGGACGCCGGTCCCGGAGCCCTGCGCGTGCGTTCGGACGGGCTCAAATCGGTGGACATCACCACCGAGGAGTACCCCAGCTTCGCCACCGACCTCCAGGCCCAGTTCATGGCCCTCATGACCCGCGCCCAGGGCATCTCGCTCATCACCGAGACCATCTTCGAGAACCGTTTCATGCACGCGCTCGAACTGATGCGCATGGGAGCCAACATCCGGCTCGAAGGACGCCAGGCCATCGTCGCCGGCCCCAGCGCCCTGAGCGGCGCCACCGTCCAGGCCTCCGACCTCCGCGCCAGCGCATCGCTGGTTCTCGGCGCGCTGGTGGCAAACGGCGAGACCGTGATCGATCGCGTCTACCACATCGATCGCGGCTACGAGAAAATCGAAGAGAAGCTCGCTCGCGCCGGTGCCCAGATCCGGCGCGAGTAGCATCGTGGCGCACGCACTCCTGCGTGCCGCGTCGCGACTCATCGCGACGCCCGCTTTGAAAGGATGATCCATGGCGAAACAACATAGCCCCGGCTTTCTGGCGATCGTCAACGACGCCAAGACCCGGATTCAGGAAATCGACATCGAGGAATTGCGCCGCCTGCGCCAATCGGGCGAGCCCTTCCTGCTGGTCGACGTGCGCGAGGAGAGCGAATGGGCCGCCGGCCACGCCTCCGGCGCCCTGCACCTCAGCAAGGGGACCATCGAGCGCGACATCGAGGCGCGCGTCCCCGGCCACGACACCAAAATGGTGCTCTACTGCGGCGGCGGCTTCCGCTCCGCACTGGCCGCGGACAACCTCCGCAAGATGGGCTACACTACCGCCATCTCGCTCGACGGCGGCTGGCGCGCCTACCAGGAGAGCGGCCTGCCGGTCGAGTAGGCGACCTTCAGGTCGCTGTTCCGACTTCCGCCACCAGCAGCCCCAGCCGCGCCAGGGCCTCGAGGTTCTGGTCCAGCGCCGGCGCCAGCGTCTCGCGCGAAGACCCCATCAGCGGAAGCAATTCGTCGATCAGCGCGGCGCGGTCCCGGCTGCCGTCCAGCAGCTCCAGAAGCCGCTTGGCGATCGGGTCCCGAAGCTCCACCGAGGTGTGCAGCAGCGTGGTCACAGCGTCCCCGGACCGCGCCTGGATCCGCGCCAGCGGGCTCGCCACGGGCCGCTCCCCCGCCTCCGCCGCGAGCGCCGGCGGCGCCGCATACAACTGCACCATCCCTCCCGTGAAGGCGCTCATCAGGATGCCCCGGACTTCCTCCGCCTCCCCCGGCAGCTCCGCAACCGCGACCGCGCGCGGCCACACCTCGATCAGCGCGTTCAGCACCGCGATAGCGGCCGGGTGTCCGCTGCGCAAGCCACTACGCGCCGTGCGGAACTCGGTCTCGTCGCCCGTGCGCGTGGCCGTTGCAGAACAGGCCGCATAAAAGCGCGCAATCTCCGCGCTGCGCAGGCCGTGGTCGATCTCCAGGCCGCCCCGGCACAACAAGGTCTGCCGGAACGCGCGGCCCTTGCGGTAGTCCCGGTGCTGCTCGCCTTCGATGCTGCCCGTGCCCGTATCCGAGAGCGTCGCCTCGGTCAGGTACTGCAGGCCGTGCGCCGCCGCCTCGGCCATGAACTCGCGGAAATAGAGCGGATGATAGAACGCGCCCAGTTCATCGTGGAACAGCGCTGAGGCCGCGCGCTCATGCAGTCGCCGCGCTTCCGCTTTGAGCAGCGCGCCGTATTCCCCGCCCGCTTCCGCCGACCCCGCCAGCGAATCCAGAAACTCGCGCGCCATGCGGATCCGCTGGTCGGGGCTTCCTGCCCTTCGGGCGTGGCTCAGCATCATCTCGCGCAGCATCTCGCGCGCATGGCAACCCGGATAGGCGTTGTAGTTGACGTAGGCGATGCCCTGCGGCCGCAGGTGCTCGCCCGCGATCGCCAGAACCTTGGAGCGCGCGTCTTCGGGCACCCAGGAGTAGAGCCCGTAAGCGATCACATAGTCGAAGGCGCCGTAGTCGGGACCAAACTCCCGCACATCCATCTGCACCAGGCGCAGGTTGCCCAGGCCCAGCTCGCGTGCGAGCGCCTGACCCCGCGCGATCGGCCGTGCAGCCAGGTCGATTCCAACGAACTCGCTCTCGGGCAGCGCCAGCGCCATCGGGATCAGGTTCGCGCCGTCGCCGCACCCCAGCTCCAGCACGCGGCAACGACGCGCCGGCGCCGGGTCCATTCCCAGCAGACGGCCGATCACCGCCAGCCGGTCCGGGTGCGTCTCCGGGAACGGGAAGCCGGGATAGGCGATCTCGTCGTAGGAGTCCGTCATCCGCGTTTCC
>Ga0182027_10010954_pt1 | contig 12858 bp, 9 predicted proteins | sample 712E1DmetaG_FD_121300 | JGI IMG/M metagenome (GOLD analysis project Ga0182027, IMG submission 121300) | Permafrost microbial communities from Stordalen Mire, Sweden - 712E1D metaG (Illumina Assembly) | ecosystem: Environmental > Terrestrial > Soil > Wetlands > Permafrost | place: Sweden...
AAAACAGGTCGCGTACTGGTAAACATAATACGGAGAGTTGTAGAAATGGGGAATCCGCGTCCAGGTGTAGCGGTAGAGCTCATCGGAGGTGACGGCATCGCCGTAGTAGTCGTGCAGCAACCGACCATAGATCTCTTTTAGAACATCGACCGTAACCGGTTGACCCTGCTCGGCGAGCCGGTGTGCCTGCAATTCGAAGTCGGCGAAGAGCACCTGCGTGTAGAATGTGCCCAGGATGTTGTCGACGGCATGTTGCACGAGGACAAAACGCTCCTTCGGATCCGTGGTCGTCTCCAGCAGCTTCCGCAGCAGCAGTCGCTCGTTCATTGTGGAGGCAACCTCGGCAACGAAGATCGTGTAGTTGGCGGTCACGAACGGCTGCGTCTCAAACGCAAGAATCGTATGCATGGAGTGGCCGGCCTCATGCGCGAGGGTGAAGACCGCATCCAGCGTGTCGTTGTAGTTCAGCAGCATGTAAGGCCCGACCCCATAGACCCCCGCGCTGTACGCACCACTGCGCTTCCCGTCATTCTCGTAGACGTCCAGACAGCCGCCCGCCAACAGCTTCTTCATCTTCGCCTGGTAGTCCGGTCCTAACGGCGCCACCGATTCGATCACCGTCTCCCGGGCCGCGTCATACGGATATTCCTTCGCGACCTGGTAGATTGGAATGCCGTTGTCGTAGAGGTGATAGGTCCCCAGCCCGAGCAAACGCTGGCGCAGGCGCAGATAGCGCTGCAACGGGGCCGTCCCCCGGCGCGTGGTCGTGACCAGCGTTTCCACAACCGCCGTCGGAATATTGTTCCCGTCCAGGGCTGCATCGAGAGTGGTTGGATAATTCCGCGCCTGCGCGAGGAACCAATCGCGTTGCAGCACGCCGTTATAGAGCGCGCCATAGGTATTGGCCGTCGCCGCATAGGTCTTCAAGTAGGCCTCAAATGACTTCGCCCGGTCAGCCTGGTTATGGTCAGTGGCGAGAATCGACTGGTAGGCGCCCGGCGTGAGGGTGACTTCCTTTCCGTCCGCCAGTGTCACCTTGGGAAACTTGATGTCCGAGGTCGAAAGTTCCTGAAAAGCGCTCCGGGAAGTCTCATTGGCCCGGCTGCTGAAGGACAGGAGGCGCTCGCCTTTCTCGTCGAGGACGTGCTTCTGCACCCGGTAATTGTCGAGGATGGTGAAGCGATAGATGCCCAGCTCGGACGTCTGTGCGATCCACTGTTCCATCGTGGCCTCCGGCACCGTGAGCAACTCAGGCGTAAACCATGCGGTCGCCGTACCGAATTTCGCGAAGAGCGCTTGCACACGCTGGAACCGCCCGCCGACCTCCTGATTCCGGGTGTCGAGGTCGCGCTGGAGCGCCGGGAAATGGTAGATCCGGTCCTGCAGCATTCCGATGTCGTCGTACAATCGATAGGCGTGCAACACCGCCGGAGCTCCCTGGGACAGCGTGCCCTTGAGCGTTGCGAACGCGGTCATCTTGGCGTCGATCTGCTTCATGCCGTCCTCCCAGGCCGGCCAATCCGGAAAAATCGGCGCGAGGTCCCATTTATACTGGCTGGGAATCTCGGCGCGACTGTGGCTCGTGGGCCGGGCGGTGGCAACAAGGGCGGACATCATGGTGGTCATGGCAAGCGTCAGGCCACGGAGGCTGGTGGAGGGAAGCCGTTCGTGCATGGTCTTGGAAAATGGCGGATCTCCGCGCCTGCGTCGAGTCCGGGCTGGCCGCCCATCGGGCTTCGCCGTAAGAATGCAAAACTCGTGACGCTCACTCGTAGACAAGATTCCGTCAGATGACCGCGTAGGAAGCCCGCTCGCGGGCGATTGTTCCTCGGAATCCTCCTTCGCAAGGCCTACGGAGGACAGGTCGCGCGTACGTGTCCGCCGAAGCTTCAGCGAAGGTGGAAGCGCGCTTCCTACAATTTGAATGGAGACGGCTTAGCGCTCTTGAGGCTGGGCCAATTCCAGCTGCCGGACCGGAAAATGGCGCCAGCCATTTTCTTCAGGAGCGCGGAGGACCAAAGTCCGACGCGCTGCTGCTTGACTGGGCGTGCCTTTGTCTGGCTTGTAGGGCTCGTGATTCGCGCGCTGATACTCGATTTTGACGGACTCGTGATCGATACGGAAACCCCGCTCATCGACGCCCTGGCGGCCATTCATGAGCGTGCCGGCTATGCCTACCCACGCGCCGGGTCGCTCGGACTCATCGGCCACGTCGGGATTAAATTCGATCCATGGAGCGCCTTCGGTCCCGACGCCGACCGTGCCGCACTCGAAAAGGAACACCACCTCCTGTACCGGGATATGTGCACCCGCCAGCCCATCCTGCCCGGCGTGCTCGATTACCTGAACGGCGCAAAGTCCCGGGGACTCAAACTCGGCATTGCCTCCAATTCTTCGCACCGTCACGTGGACGGCCATCTCACCCGTCTCGGCCTTTTCAATCTTTTCGATTTGATCCGCTGCCGCGACGATGTGCGGCGGACCAAGCCGGAGCCCGATCTTTACCTCGCTGTGCTCGCTCATTTCGGCTGCGCGCCTACCGAGGCCATCGCCTTCGAAGATTCCGCGCCCGGCGCACTCGCTGCCCGGTCCGCCGACCTCTGGACCGTGGCTGTGCCGAACCCGTCGACCCTCCGGCACGATCTTTCGGCCGCCCATCTTGTGGTGTCATCCCTGGCCGCCCAGCCGCTTGATGCATTGCTTGACCGTTTTGCCAACGGAGTGAGCAGCGCGTAGGCTCCGCGCTGGAGGGCGCTGCGCCGTCAGGCTGCGCCTCGCTGGCCCGTGTCTGGAGGTTTCTCCCAACCACGGGCGAGACGCCCGTGCCACTTTCGACTCAGCTCGAGCAACAAATCCGGTCGACGTCCCCCGCCCAAGCCGGCATTCAGTTTTCATCCGGATGCAGCCGATCCCCCGCTACAACGTCCTCGGTACCGGCATCTCTGCCGTCAACCTCGCCACTGCTCGCGCCACAATCCTGGACGAACTGGCCGCGGGACGGTCTGGCTATGTCTCAACCGCGGACGTGCGCGCCGTCAACCTCGCGGTCGATGACCCGGTGTTTCGCTCTGATCTCAATAGGTCCCTGCTGACCACGCCGGACGGTATGCCTCTGGTGTGGCTGGGACGTTTGCTGGGCCATCGCTCCGTCGATCGCGTCTATGGACCCGACCTGATGCTCGATCTGTGCGCCGCCACCATGGGGACTAAGCAAACCCATTTCTTTGTCGGTGGCGCGCCCGGAGTTGCCGAGACGTTGAGCCTACGGCTCCAGGAGCGTTTCCCGGGGCTAAGGATCGTCGGGACGGTCAGCCCGCCGTTCCGTTCGCTCACAGCAGAAGAAGAATCCGCCCTGGTCACGCAAATCACGAACGCCCGACCGGACATCCTGTGGGTTGGACTCAGCCTGCCAGAGCGCGAACGCTTTATGGTACGCCTGCAGCCCGCGCTCGGCGCCACGATCATGATTGGTGTGGGCGCGGCCTTCGATCTCCTTTCCGGCCAGGTGCGCCAGGCGCCGCGTTGGATCCAGCGCAGCGGATTTGAATGGTTGTTCCGGCTCTGCCTCGAACCCCGCCGCCTCGCGCCCCGCTATTTCCGCCACCTTCCGCTATTCTGCTTCCGCGTATTCGCGCAACTGACCCGCCTGCGGCGATACGATTAGCCTTGATCCTTGCCGAAGAAGCGGAGCCAAGGCCAAAGCAAGATCATTTTACAGGAGGGAACGGAGCAAACGGAGGAGACGACCGAGGAGGCTCCGAAACGATCCATTCACTGCAGATCACACGACGGATGCACGAATTCGCGCCAATTGGTGTGCATTCGTGGGTAACAATCAATTCTTTGATTTTAACCGCGGAATACTCCGACACGTAGAAACCGAACAGGAATCCGTTGTTCGCACCTTCCTGCTTCCGCGTAATCCGCGGCTACTCCGGTCTGCTCAGGGTTCCATCGGTTTTGGCTTCTGTGGACCAACGGCGACGAATCATTGATGTCATCTATTAAATGACAATTGCGGCGCCATGCTTTGCTCGCTCCGCATGCTCTAGCCTCATCCCTCCCATCACTGCCAATCCCTCGCCGCGTAACCTCCTTCGGCCAGAATCCAGTCACACACCCGATGGTCGGTTCACGGATGAATTGAGCTCGTAGTGAAGTCATGGCTCCGCCAGCCTGACGACCACGATGCCGCGGCAACTACCTCGACGCACCGTCCGCTTCCGGCCCATCCTCCGCACCGCGGCTCCGTTCAACCATGAGCCTTAGCGCAACGTCTCTACAATGTCTGCATCAACCACAGTATTTCCAGCTCGGCGTGGCTGAGCTTGGATGTAGGTTCCCGACGCAACTCAACAGACGTATCTTTCCCCGCCATGCCTAATGTCACAGACTGGGTCTCTGCTGTATCGACAGTCGCAACCGCCTGCGGAGTGTTCTTTGCGTACAAACAGTTGCGCATCGCAAAAGAGATCGCGCAGCTCCAATTCGAGGACGGCCTTGCAAGGGAATATCGCGATCTCGCGAGCAAGCTACCAACGCAAGCGCTACTCGGCGGCGAACTTTTAGAACCCGAGTATATCAAAGCATTCGACGAACTCTTCCACTACATTGATCTGTCGAACGAGCAAGTCAGCCTCCGGCAACGCGGTCGAATCAGCGCGGAAGTGTGGACCAACTGGTGCTTAGGAATAGAGGCGAACCTCGCTTTGCCTGCCTTCAACCGAGCGTGGTTGGAGATACAGGCAAAATGCAAAAGCTTTCAAGAGCTGCGACGCCTTGAATCCGAGCACTTTGCAGTCGACCCAACTTCGTGGAAGGGAGTCTAATCCTTTTATCGAGCGGAAGCCCACCGTCTGACGCATTTGCGAAATATATCTTTGTCGAGATCACGGCGGTGACTACTTGGGCCGCCGTGTCGTCGGCGGGGCGAGAGCTTCTACTCGCCGGAATTACCCATTGAATCCGCGGTGCGTTTCCGCCAGTAGTTTCGATCATGGCCGACAATGACCCCACTCGGCGCGTGGATTCTGACGACAATGCGACCCGTCGCGTGAGCCCGGATGATTTCGCGACGGTGCGCGGGTTGTCTGCTGGCCGGAAAAGCCCGTGGGCAACCCGTCCTTCCCGCTACACGACGCTCATTTCTCAATCGAACAACGCGCCTTCGCAGGCCGCTCGACCGAGCCTCAAACGGTTAGCTGTTGAGGCGTCGTAGAAATTCGGGCAACTTCGGATTGAATCAACGTCATGGGCCTAAACGAAGCTGACACCTGCCGAGAATTCGTCACCCCCGCTCTGCAAACTGCTGGGTGGAGCGGCTCGCGGCTGCGCGAGCAATATGCATTCACGGATGGTCGCATCTTCGGTCCAAATCGACGCGGCGAACGCAAGCGTGCAGACTACCTCCTCTGCTACACCAAGACCTTTCCGCTCGCTGTGGTTGAAGCCAAAGCAGAGGGTCAACAGGTCAGTGGCGGCATTCAGCAGGCAAAGGACTATGCCCAAATATTGAAGGTTCATTTCGCCTATGCCACCAACGGCAGCTCGATCATCGAAATCGATCTTGTCGCAGGGACCGAGCGAACCGTGCCCGGCTATCCTTCACCCGATGAGCTGATGCGTCGTTACCGCGAGCGCACTGGTCTGATCAGTGATGTTGCAGTCGAACGTGTGCTCACTCCAGATTTTCCGACGGAGAACAAAGAACCGCGCTATTATCAGACGATCGCCATCAATAGGGCGGTAGAAGCCATCGTCTCAAAGGCCAGCAGAGCCTTGCTTGTCATGGCTACGGGCACAGGCAAAACCTCTACCGCTTTTCAGATTTGCTGGAAACTTTGGTCCACGCGCTGGAACCGCGCAGGCACGCCACATCGTCCCAAGATTCTTTATCTCGCCCACCTCGACGTCCTCGTCGATGACCCCATCCGGAAGGATTTCGCACCATTCGGCGACGCTCTCACCCGCGTCGAGGGTCGCGCTGACACTTCGCACGACATCTACTTTGCTCTTTACCAAGCGATCGCGCATCCGGACCGCTCACCGCCACTCTACCGTGAGTGGTCGGCTGATTTCTTTGATCTGATTGTCGTCGACGAATGCCACACGGGGAGCGCACGCGATGATGGCCTTTGGCGTGAGATTCTCGTTCATTTCAAATCAGCCGTGCAGCTTGGCCTCACCGCAACACCCGTTCACGCCGAGGACCGCAACACTTTTGACTGGTTCGGGCCACCGCTTTACACTTACTCGCTCGCCGAAGGCATCGCCGACGGTTTTTTGGCGCCTTACCGCTTACACAACATCGTCACCAATGTGGACGCCACGGGCTGGCGTCCCTTCACGGGTCAGCGCGACAAGCACGGTCAGCTCATCCCCGATCAACTCTACGGCACCCCCGATTTCGAACGCCGGCTCAAGCTCCCAGACCGCACGCGCGTCTTCGCCGAACACCTCACCGAATATCTCCGCCGCACCGACCGGTTTGCCAAGACCATCGTCTTCTGTGTGGACCAGGACCACGCCGCGGATATGCGCGCGGCGCTCGTCACCTGCAATCGCGACCTTGTCGCCAAACACCCCAACTACGTCGTTCGTATCACTTCCGACGAGGGTGATCTTGGCAAAAAGCTCCTCGGCAATTTCATGCTACCGCGGAAACGCGAGCCCGTCATCGTCACCACATCGAAGATGCTGAGCATCGGCGTGGATGTGCAGACCTGCAAAAACATCGTTATCTGCCGCGTCATTGGGAGCATGGTCGAATTCAAGCAGATCATTGGTCGAGGCACACGCGTACGCGCCGATTTCGACAAGTGGACCTTCGCCATTCTCGATTACACCGGCTCGGCCAGTCTGCTCTTCGCCGATCCCGCTTTCGATGGAGAACCGCTTCCGGTCGATCCCGTGCTTTTCCCGCCCCCTCCTGGACAGGATGACGAGCGAGCGACCGTGAAGGAGCCCCCTGACGGCGGTGAAGATCCTCCTTTTCAGCCGGATCCTCTCACCGGCCCGATCCCACCTCCGATCACGCCGCCTATCCCGCCAGTGCCACCGCCTCCACCTTCGCGCCTCACTGTGGAGGGAGTGCTTGTGCGCGTCGTGGCCGAACAGGTTCAGGTGCTCGATCCTAACGGAAAGGTTCTGCAAACCTTCAGCCTCACCGACTATACCCGCGACAAGATCCGCACCCTCTATCCTTCGCCAGATGCGCTCCGGGCCGAGTGGAGCACGCCCGAGGGTCGCGCCCGTCTCGCTGATCGCCTCCGCGAGCGCGGTGTCGAACTCGACGAAGTCACCCAAACTCTTGGCCATCCCGAAGTCGACCCGTTCGACCTGCTCGCGCACCTCGCATTTCGCACCACCATCGTCTCCCGCGCGACGCGCGTCGAGCGCGTGCGCCGGACGCAGGCCGCCTTCTTCGCGCGCTACAATCCCGCTGCCCGCGCCATTCTTGATCATCTGCTCGAAGCCTACGCCGCCCACGGCCCCGCCGATCTAGACCTCGCCGCCGCCGTCCAACTCAAGCCGCTGCGCGACGAGACCACGCTTCCCGAAATTGTCACTCGCTTTGGCGGCCTTTCCTCCCTTCAAGCAGCTCTCGCCGAACTCAACCGCCAGCTCTACGCCGCCTGATCTTTTCCCCGATGCCTCGCCCCCGCCGCTCTGCGCCGAAACCGAAAGTCGACATCGCGCGCTCCAAATCCACGCCGGCGCCTGAGCCCGCCCCCATCGCCGAGTCTACCCGTGCCGATCTCCGCTCCGCTATCCGGCAGGCTCGCCGCGAGCTTCGCAAAGATCTCGGCATCTCCACCGACATCGAGCGTCTTCCGCTCCTCACGTGGCTGATGTTTCTCAAGTTCCTCGATGACCACGAAAATGTGGCCGAGACAACAAACGTCCTGCGCGGCGAGCGCTACTCCCCGCTTTTGCCTGCGCCCTACCGCTGGCGCGACTGGGCTGCGGGTGAGAAAGGTCTCACTGGTCTCGACCTTCTCAAATTCATCACTCAAGACCGCGCCCTGCGTCCGGATGGCACGGAAGGCCCGGGACTTCTCTCCACCCTGCGCTCTCTCCCGCTTGACCCGGCTGATGACCGTCGCCGCGTGGTTCGTCAGGTCTTCGAAGGCTGCACCTGTGGCCTAACCAGCGGTTCAGTGCTGCGCGATGTCTGCGCCCTCATAGACCGCCTCCACTTCAGCAGTCGCGACGACGTCCACACTCTTTCCCTCCTCTACGAGGACATGCTCCGCGAGATGCGGGATGCTGCCGGCCAAAACGGTGAGTTCTACACCCCGCGTCCCGTCATTCGCTTCTGCATCGCAGCACTCGATCCCCAACTCGGCGAAACCTTCATCGACAATGCCTGCGGCACTGGCGGTTTTGTCGTCGCCGCCTACGACTATCTGAAACAGCAGGCCCGCTCGGCCACCGACCTCGCCCGCCTCCGCACCAGCGTGCGCGGCGCCGAGCCCAAGCCGCTCCCTTTCCTTCTCGTGCAGATGAACCTTCTCCTGCACGGCATGGATGGGGTACGCGTGGATCGTGCAAATGCCTTCACCCAAAAACTCGCGGACTATGGCACCGCCGACGAAGTGGACCTCATGGGCACCAACGTCCCTTTCGGCGCCGAGGTCACTCGCGAAGACCTTTCAGCCTTCCCGGCCGACCGGCAGACGAGCGACAGCGCGCTGCTCTTCCTCCAGGTCATCATGGCGCGCCTTCGCCGCACGCCTTCGTCCGCTGGCCGTCCCGCCCGCGCCGCCGTCATCGTGCCCAACGGCGTCCTTTCCGAACTCGGCACTGCGGCCGCCATCAAAAAAGATCTTCTGACCGAATTCCGTCTCCACACCATCATTCGCCTGCCAGAGGGAACGTTCGCGCCCTACACCGACATCCCCACCAATATTCTGTTCTTCGACGCCGCTGGCCCGACGGAAGACATCGCATTCTACCACATCCCCACGCCCGCCGACCGCTCCAAGTTTTCAAAGACGAATCCCATCGAATCCGCCCACCTTGATCCCGTGCTTGCCTGGCTCCGCGCCCCCGCCGAGAGCGAGCATGCGTGGATCGTGAAATGGGGCGAGGAGCACCGCGCGGCCGACACTGCCGCCGCACCTTACCGCGCCGTTGCGCAAGCCGCCGCCGAAGAAGCCCGTGCCCATGCCCGCACGCTGCGCGATCTCAAAATCTCGGCTGCGGACGAAACCAAACTCACCGCCGCCGAGGCGAGGCTGGCCGATGCCGAAGCCCGCGCCAAGGCCGCGCAACAGCAGGCTGACGCGCTCTACTGGCCTGTCTTCGACCTCGATAACAAGAATCCGAGAGCCAAAGCAGCCGCAGCCCATATTTCCCCCGCTAAACTCGCCGCACGGATGGTTAGGCGCGCAGAGCGGTTGACGGAGCTACTGCGGGAGATGGAGGCCATGGTTGCACGCTAACATGAAAATCGCCGGCATGTCCGAGGCTAGGTTCGGCGAAGTGCTCCAGCACACAGCAGAAACAACTGCTATCATGTCCGGTCACAGCTACCGCCAAGTCACCGTCCGACTATGGGGCAAGGGCGTGGTATTGCGTGGCATAGTAGACGGCAACAACATCGCAGCTCACGAGCAATCGGTCGTGCGCGCGGGACAATTCATTTTTAGCAGAATCGACGCTCGCAACGCAGCCTTTGGTTTAGTGCCTCCGGAATTGGATGGTGCCGTTGTAAGCAATGATTTTCCTTCCTTCGATGTCGACAAAAGCAGGTTACTCGCCCGCTATCTAGACTGGTATTCACGCTCGGGAGATTTTCTTCGGCAATGTGTCGCGAACAGTTCAGGCAGCACCAATCGCGTCCGCCTAGACGAAGTTGCGTTCCGACAAATGCGACTCCCTCTGCCGCCCTTGCCGGAACAAGAGCGGATCGTAGCTTGGCTCGATAGTCTTGCCGCCCGGGTCTCCGCCGCGAAGACGCTATGGTCGGAGCGCATAGAGGATTACCGTCAGCTTACGCGTGGACTGCTCTTCACTTCCGACGCTCGGCCGGAGCCGACCCCGTTCTCCACCCTGCTCACACGTCGCCCGCTCGACGTGGAGGTTGAGCCTGACGGCGAATATCCCTTCGGTGGCGTCTACTGCTTTGGCCGGGGCATGTTCCGCCGCGAGCCAAAGCGCGGAAGCGAGTTCGCGTACAAGCAACTTACCCGGATCCACGCAGGAGAGTTCTGCTATCCCAAGCTCATGGCGTGGGAAGGAGCCTTTGCGGTGGTGCCCCCCGAATGCGATGGCTGCGTCGTGAGCCCCGAGTTCCCGGTATTTACAATCAATTCAGAGCTCGTCCTGCCCGAAGTCTTGGACGCCTATTTCCGCTTGCCCGAGACGTGGGAAACGCTCGCCGGCTCAAGCACCGGCACCAACCTGCGCCGCCGCCGCCTCAACCCCACGACCCTTCTCGCCGCCGACATGCCCTTGCCGCCAATGGCGCTGCAGGAAAAATTCCGCGCCGTCACCAATCATCTCAAGGCAGCCGAAGCCGAGCTGGGCGCAATCGAAACCGACCTCGCCGCTCTGATGCCCTCTGCGCTCGCCCAAGTCTTCGGCGGATAGCCTCCCGCATGATCCCCAATTCAAGCGCCGGGAATCTGCCCTTCAGTGCCGAAGGTATTTTTCCAGGTTCGCCTTCATGCGGGAATCAATCAGGCCAAGTGCTTGCGCGCGGATCACGGCCGCGTGAAAGCTGACGCCGAATGCTTGATAGCATTTCCGAATGGCGTAACGGGTGATGGTTTCACGATCACCAGCGTTGCCCAACGCTTCTTTCTCCTTCTGGACTGATTTCCGAAAGATTGCTTCGAACTCCTCAACCGGCATGAGCATCGCGCCGGCGAGATATTTCGCATCCCACTCCAGGAGTTCGTAGTCGTGCTGACTGAGATCCAAAACACAGGTTTGCAAGGTGACTTTGGACCGATCGTCGACATGGATGACGTGGTGGGCGATTTCCTCGGCAAGGGTAAAGAAGTATCGCGGTGAGCCAAAGTCCATGGCATCGCGATCCACAACAATGGTGTTCTTCCGGCCCGCGAGATATGCCTCGATGCCGAATTCGTCTTTTAGTCCTGCCTTCGGCAACAATTCCAAACCGAGTACATCTGCAAGCGCCTCGACGCGCAAAACCGAACCCTCCAGCACTCCGGGTTTTCCCCGGAGTTCGGCGGCTTTTCCTTCGAGGAACTGGCGTTCTTTCGGCTTGTACGGCATCAGGTTGCGCGGACGAATTCGGAGATTCGCCGGAGATCAGCTTTGGTCAGCTTCTTGTTCCCAATGGTGCGAAGAAGCACTGGCATGGCATCATTCTCGGTGAGAATCTGCGCGAGATCGATTGGCGTGGAATTGTTTGCCTTGGCCGCGAGGTCGGCAAAGTTGGCGAATTCCTGCGTTCCGATTTCGAGATGCAATGCCGCTGCCAACCGACGCAGTCTTTCATGGTTCTGAGGCGGCTGTTGCATCCCGTGTTCCAGGGCACAGAGATTCGATGGTTGCATCCCCGCGGCGTTGGCAACAGACCGCGCGGTGGCCTTGAGCGCCAGGCGACAGTCGCGCACAAACCGGCCGAAAAGGACAACCGGGTTCTCGGGTGAGGGAGCATTGGCTGGTTTCATGGGAATCGGGGGTTCTGAGACATGTGTTATATTCGGCTATAATGTCAAGACGCTGAAGCCCTATTATGGGTTTCGCCCGCTGCTTTACTTTCGACCCGGATTTTCGAGGAAAGTCGGTGTGATCCAACAGGGTGATCCGCGGTTACTCCGGTCTGCTCAGGGTTCCGTCGGTTTTGGCTTCTGTGGACCAACGGCGACGAGCCATTGATGTCATCTATTAAATGACAAACTCTGCGCCATTGCTCTGCTCGCTCCGCATACTCCTGGACTCCTTGAACTGCGAAACATGTTGTAATCAGGTCAAGTCTTCATACAGCGGTTCTTTCCTTCGAGCAACGTTCCCATTTTGCAGATCGCCGCGTACGCGCAGCGGACGCCACAGCGGGGCGCTCAACACCGCCGGCTCCTTGTTGACCGAAAACCGGGTCACTTTGCGCGCGCTGGTCTGAGGCTGCGCCTCGCCGGCAGATCGATCTCGTGGACCCGCCAGAGGTACCACGCTGCCACCGAGCGATACGGCTGCCAGCGCGCCGCGTGGCGTTCGATCTGCTCCGGCGTCGGTTCGCTTCGCTTCCGATAGAGTTTCTTGAAGCCCATCCGCACGCCGTAATCGCCGGACGGCATGACGTCGGGCCGGCCAAGATCGAAGATCAGCAGCATGTGCACCGTCCACGGACCGATTCCGCGCACCTCCGTCAGCCGCGCGACAAGTTCGTCGTCCGCCATTCGGCGCGCAGCGGCAGGCGATGGCACCGTGCCATCGAGCGTCCTGGCCGCAAGGTCGCGGACCGACGCGAGCTTGTTTCGGGAGAGCCCGGCACCCCGCAACGCGTCCTCCGACATCGCGAGCAGGGCCGCCGGTTCGATGCGCCTTCCCGGGAACAGCGCTTCGACCCGCCCGAGAATGCTCCCCGCAGCCTTGGCGTTGAGTTGCTGATATACGATCGCCCGGAACAACACGCTGAACAGACTGCCGAGTCGCTTTGGCCTGAGAGGACAGGACGCGGCGCGCGCGATCACAAGCGCGAGACGCTCGTCGGCCGCCCCAAGGTGTGCAGCGGCAGCGGCCGGATCGAACAAGGGTTTCATCAGGAGAGGAGTCCCGCATTCGTCAGCGGGCAGGTGGACCTTGGCGCAAATTCCGCCCGGGTCAAACGCGGACACTGTGCCGCCTCGCTGGTCAGAAAAGTCGGGCCTGCTGCAATGC
>Ga0182027_10010955_pt1 | contig 12857 bp, 11 predicted proteins | sample 712E1DmetaG_FD_121300 | JGI IMG/M metagenome (GOLD analysis project Ga0182027, IMG submission 121300) | Permafrost microbial communities from Stordalen Mire, Sweden - 712E1D metaG (Illumina Assembly) | ecosystem: Environmental > Terrestrial > Soil > Wetlands > Permafrost | place: Sweden...
GGCAGTCGGCACCGGCATCCGCGCCGTCATGTCCGGAGAAAGCGACGAGTTCCACCTGGAGTATCCCTGCCACAGCCCGCGGGAGGAGCGTTGGTTTATCGTGAGGGCCACCCGCTTTGCTGGGGACGGACCGGTGCGGGTGGTCGTGGCGCACGAAAACATCAGTGCGCGAAAGCGAGCGGAGGAGGCGTTGCGCGCCTCGCAGCAAATTACCGAAGGGATCATCAATGCGATCCCCGTCAGAGTATTCTGGAAGGACAAGAATCTCGTTTACCTGGGCTGCAATGCGGTCTTCGCGCGCGATGCCGGGTTCGCTGCCCCCAAGGACATCATCGGGAAAGTCGATTCGCAGCTCGGCTGGCGCGATCAGACGGAATCGTACTGCAAGGATGACCGCCAGGTCATCGCGAGCGGTAATTCCAGGTCTCTCATCGAAGAGTCCCAAACGACGCCCGAAGGGAAGACGATCACGCTGCTCACCAGCAAGATGCCGATGCGAAATTCCAATGGGGAGATCACCGGCGTGCTCGGGACGTACATCGACATCACCGAACGAAAGAAAGCCGAGAAGGCGCTGCGGGAAAGCGAGGAGCGTTTCTCCGGGGCGTTCGAGTATGCGCCCATCGGCGTGGCCCTGGTAACACCCGACGGCCGGTGGCTCAAGATCAACCGGGCGCTCTGCGATTTGGTCGGTTATTCCGAAGCCGGGCTGCTCGCGCGCACCTATCAGGAGATTACCTGTCCCGATGACCTTGATGCCAGCCGTGAGAATGTGCGCCGGTTGATCGCCGGAGAAAGCCGGTCTTTCCGGATGGAAAAACGCTACATCCACGCGCGCGGGCATTTCATCACGGCCTTGACAAGCGTTTCGCTCGTCCGCGATGGCCGGGGGCAACCGCGCTACCTCATCGCCCAGATCCAAGACCTCACCGAACGCAAGCTGGCCGAGGCCAGGCTCGCGAAGACCTATGCGCAACTGGTCGACGCCTCCCGTCTGGCCGGCATGGCCGAGGTCGCCACCGGCGTGCTCCACAACATCGGCAACGTGCTCAACAGCGTAAATGTCTCGGCCACGCTCGTCGCCAGCCACGTGCGCAACACCAAGGCCGCCAATGTCGCGAAACTCGCCGCGTTGTTCGACGGGCACAAGGGAGACCTCGTCGGTTTCCTCACCAACGATCCTCGCGGCCGGACGATCCCCGAGTATCTCGGCTCGCTGGCGGAATCGCTCGCCGCCGAGCAGAAGATGATGGTCACGGAGCTTGATGAGCTCCGCAAGAACGTCGACTACATCAAGGGCATCGTGGCCATGCAACAGACTTACGCCACAGCCTCCGGGGTCATCGAGGCGGTCTCGGTGCCGGAGATGATCGAGGATGCCTTGCGCATCAACGCCGGTTCGCTCGCCTCCCGCGACATCGAGACGATCTGCGACCACCAGGGCCGGCCGGTCGTCACCACCGACAAACACAAAGTCGTTCAGATCCTCGTCAACCTCGTGCGCAACGCCAACGACGCGTGCAGGGAGTCCGGTCGCTCCGGCAAGCAGATCATCGTCCGCAGCACGAGCGACGACAGCGGCGTCAAGATTGCCATCATCGACAACGGCGTCGGCATCCCTGCGGAGAACCTCACGCGGATCTTCAACTACGGGTTCACCACACGCGAACGCGGCCACGGCTTCGGCCTCCACAGCAGCGCGCTCGCGGCGAAGGAACTAGGCGGCTCGCTTGCCGTGCAAAGCGACGGCGCCGGCCGGGGCGCCACGTTTACCCTGGAGCTACCCTGCAAACCTGAGGCCAAAATACCATGATACCTCCGCCGGCTGAAAAGAACCTTCGCATTCTTGTCATCGACGACAATCGCTCAATTCATGGCGATTTTCTGAAAGTCCTCGCCAGCGATGGCCCTGACAACAAGGCCCGCGCAATTGAATTTGCGTTGTTCGGCGAGGCGTCTGTTTCCCGTCCGCGCATCCGCTTCCAGCTCGATTCGGCCTACCAGGGCAAGGACGGTTTTGAAATGGTCGGGCGCGCCGTGGCCGAGGGCCGGCCCTACGCGATGGCGTTCATCGACGTCCGGATGCCGCCGGGCTGGGACGGCATTGAGACCACTGCGCGCATCTGGGAGGTCGATCCCGCAATCCAGATCGTCATCTGCACTGCGTATTCGGATTACTCGTGGGATCAGATGGGGGAGAAACTCGGCCAGTCCGACAAACTCCTGATCCTGAAAAAGCCATTCGACAACATCGAGGCGTTGCAACTCGCCACCACGCTCACCGAAAAATGGAATCTCGCGCGGCAGGCGAGGTTCCAGCTCGATAATCTCGAAAAACTTGTCAACGCACGCACCTGCGAACTGCGCGCCGCCAAGGAAGTTGCCGAGGCTGCAACCAAGGCCAAGAGCGAATTCCTCGCCAACATGAGCCACGAAATCCGCACGCCGATGAACGCTGTGATCGGCATGACCGGCCTGCTCCTCGACCTCGAGCTCGGTCCCGTCCAGCGCGAATACGCCGAGATCGTCCGCACCAGCGCGGACACGCTGCTCACCCTGATCAACGACGTGCTCGATTTCTCCAAGATCGAGGCGGGCAAGCTGACGTTCGAGGCGCTCGATTTCGATTTGACGGAGACTGTCGAGAGCACCCTCGACATGCTCGCGACGCGCGCACAGGCCAAAGGCACCGAGCTCATCATGGCCATGCCGCCCGAAGTCCCCCGCTGCCTCCGCGGCGATCCAGGCCGATTGCGCCAGGTGCTCGTGAATCTCGTCGGCAACGCGGTCAAATTCACCAAGGGCGGCGAAGTCGTCGTCCGCGTCGCCCGGCAGACCGAGAGCGACAACCGGGTCCTCCTCCGCTTCGAGGTGCGCGACACCGGCATCGGCATTCCCGTCGCAGTGCAGGCGGAATTGTTCCAAGCGTTCACACAGGCTGACAGCTCGACCACCCGGCGCTACGGGGGCACCGGCCTCGGCCTGGCGATCTCCAAGCAGCTCGTGACCATGATGGACGGCCAGATCGGCGTGGAAAGCGAGCCGGGCAAGGGCTCGACGTTTTGGTTCACGGCCCAGTTTGAAAAACCCGCCGGCAACCAGCCGACGCTCGCCGGTGAACGCGACGGCTGGTCGAACCTGCGCGTGCTTGTCGTCGACGACAACGCCACCAGCCGGCAGATCTTGCGCCATCAGATCTTCGCGTGGAAACTCCAAAAAGGCAGCGCCGCCGGCGGCTACGAGGCGCTTCGCGTGTTGCGCGCCGCCGTCGCCGAGGGCCACCCCTACGACATTGCGCTTCTCGACGTCGAGATGCCCGAAATGGACGGCCTCACGCTGGCTCGCGCAATCAAGGCCGATCCCGCCATCGCCGGCACGCGGCTTATCGCGCTCACACCGCCGGGTCACGCGGTCGCCGAAAGCGAAATGCAGGCCGCCGGCATCGACGCGTCGCTCGGCAAACCAGTCAAGCAGTCGCGTCTTTTTGACTGCCTTGTAACTGTGATCGGCAAGACCGAGGCTGGCGAACTCGCGGCGCCGAAACCCGGCGCCGGGCCCTTGCCGCCGCCCCCGGCCAGCCTGCCCGCGGAATTCGAAGGCGTGCGCGTCCTGCTGGCCGAAGACAACGCCGTGAACCAAAAGGTCGCGCTTGCCCTGCTGAAGAAACTCGGATGCTCCGCCGACGCAGTCGCCGACGGCATCGAAGTTCTCGATGCGCTGCAACGCATTCCCTACACGCTGATTTTCATGGATTGCCAGATGCCGGAGATGGACGGCTTCGAAGCGACGCGGCTCATCCGCAAACGCGAACTCGACACGGGCCAGGCGTGCCCGTGGAAATTCCCGGTCCACATCATCGCGCTCACGGCCTCTTCCTTCCAAGGCGACCGCGAAAAATGCCTCGCCGCCGGTATGAACGACTATGTGAGCAAACCCGTGCGCCTCGCCGAACTCCGCGCCGCGTTGGGGCGGTGGCGAGCTTCCCGAATTCCGGCCGCTTGAATGCGGGCCTGCATCGCTCGTCCGCTCGATAAAGCCCACCCCACCAATGCAGGCTGGAAGCCTGCGCTACGTTCGGCAAGGCTGCATCATGCCAGCAACCGGAGGAAGAACCGGCTTCAACCGTACTTAATAGGAATCGGGCGGAACGTCCGTCCGTCCGATTCCTGCTCGGATAGCCTCGAGCTCCTCCCAGCGGACGAACGCCGCGGCGACCTCGTGCTCGATCGATTCCAGCCGCTGCTTTGCCGCCCCCAAGGCGCCAGGCTCACGCTGGTAGAAGCCGGGATCGGCGAGCTTCGCAGCCAACTCGGCCTGCTCGGCCTCAAGCTGCTCGATCTGCGGAAGCAACCCCTCCAACTCACGTTGCTCTTTTTGAGTGAGCTTGCGCGGTTTCGCAGGGCGCAGGACCGCCGCCGGCTCCGCGCGCACAGGCTTTGCCCCCGCAGCCGCGTCGGCGCGGGCCGCCTCCAGCGCCAGCCAGTCGCTGCAGCCCCCGATGTACTCGCCGATACGCCCGTCGCCCTCGAACACGAGCGTGCTGGTGACGACGTTATCGAGGAATTCGCGGTCATGGCTGACGAGCAAAAGAGTCCCTGAAAACTCGACCAGCAGATTCTCGAGGAGTTCAAGCGTCTCGGCATCGAGATCGTTGGTCGGCTCGTCAAGCACCAGAACGTTGGCGGGTTTAATGAAAAGCCGCGCCAGCAACAGGCGGTTGCGTTCGCCACCTGAGAGCACGCGCGCCGGACTGCGGGCGCGCTCGGGAGCGAAGAGGAAATCCTGCAGGTAGGTGATCACATGCCGCGAGCGGCCGTCGATCGAGACGGTCTCGGCTCCGTTGGCAATGTTGTGAGCGACGCTGCGGTTGTCGTCGATCTGCGCTCGCAGCTGGTCGTAGTAGACAATCTCCAGACTGGTGCCATGGGTGATGACACCGGCCGTGGGAGTGATTTGTCCAAGAAGAAGCTGCATGAGCGTGGTCTTGCCCGATCCGTTGGGACCGACGAGGCCGATTTTGTCTCCGCGCAATATGGTCGTGGAGAAGTCGCGCACGATCGGGCGGTCGGCACCGGGCCAGGCAAACGACAGGTTCTCCGCCTCGATGACCTTCACGCCGGTCCTCGAAGCCCCTGCCAGCCGGAGGTTGACGCTGCCCAGCCGTTCGCGGCGGGCGCGACGCTCGGCCCGCATCGCCTGCAGCGCCTCGATGCGCGCCCCGGCGCGTTTGCGTTGCGCGCGGACACCCTGGCGGATCCATGCCTCTTCCTGGGCGAGCTTCTTGTCAAAAGCCGCCTGCTGCCGCTCCTCGGCCTCGAGCCGCTCTTCCCGCCGCACCAGGTAAGCTTCGTAGGTGCAGTCCCAGTTGGTCAGCGCGCCGCGCTCAATTTCGACAATGCGCGTTGCCAGCCGCCGAAGGAAGGCGCGGTCATGGGTGACGAAAAAGAGCGCAACCTTCTCACTGAGGAGGAATTCTTCGAGCCAGAGCACGCTGGCCAGATCGAGATGATTGGTCGGCTCGTCGAGCAGCAGCAATTCGGGCTGCCCGGCCAGCGCACGGGCAATGAGCGTGCGCCGGCGGAGCCCTCCGGAGAGGGATGCGAACTCCGCCCTTGCCGGCAGCTGCATTCGTTCCATCAGCTGCTCGATCCTCATCTCCCGCTGCCAGTCTTCCTCGTGCGGTCCGCCCGCCGCCTCCGGCCGCACACCTGCGACGACGATGTCATGCACGGCACCCGCGAGATCGGTGGGAACCTCCTGGTTGAGCCGGGCGAAATGCGCTCCCGGCTGCCGGCTGACAATGCCGGAATCCGGCGTCATCTCGCCGGCGATGATCCGCATCAGGGTGGATTTTCCCGAGCCGTTGCGCCCGACCAGGCAGACGCGCTCGCCGGGATCAACCTGAAAGTTGATGTGGTCGAGCACCGGCGCGCCGCCAAATGCGTGCGAAAGATCGTTGAGGTTAAACAGCGCCATGAAGCCCGCGAACGTGGAGACGCTCCCGGCCCAGTGCAATCTCGCGCCGTTACCGCCAGCGACAGAAGCGATGAGCCGTCCGTTCTGCTCGGCGCCCCTAGCTCTGCTCGGCCCGCTCGGCGCGGCGCGCCTGGCAGTCGCGCCCTACCAACGACGTCAATCATCGGTTCGAGGTAGGGACGGACCGCCCTCCTTCGCCAAGGCTTCGGCGGGCAGGCCGGCCCTTCCGTTCTGCTCGGCGCGCCCAGGTCTGCTGGCCAGTAGAGCACCCTACCGACGACGCAAGCGCACGCGCGAGGTCGTCCGAAGCGATTCCCGCACCGCTATCGCCAACGCCTCCACCGTTGTCTTGAGAGGCATGCTCGGCAGATCCGTCTTGCCCTTCACGCGCGCCGCCACCGGTTTTTTTCGCGATCGTCTGCGACGACGCCAAGCGACCTGCTCGGGAAGCAATGGCACATGGATAAACCCGCCCCTGGGTTGGTCCGCACTTTCCGCCAGCGCATGCATCAAACCGTAAAAGACGTGATTGCACACAAACGTTCCCGCAGATTGCGAGACGGAGGCGGGGATTCCGGATCCTCGTAACACCTGCACGATGGTCTTGATTGGCAGCGTCGACCAGTAGGCGACGGGACCGCCCTGCACGATGGGCACATCCCCTGGTTTCCTGCCGGCGTTGTCCGCTATCCGCGAATCGTCGACGTTGATCGCCACGCGCTCGACGGTCACCTCATCCCGACCAGCCGCCTGTCCCACGCAGATTACCAGCGCCGGCCGGATGCTCCGCAGATAACCCAGCACCCGCTCAATCGAATCCTGGTAAGTCGTCGGCAGCCGGCGGGCAACAATGCGATGTCCGCGGATTGTCCGACCGTCGAGTTGTTTGACCGCACGCCATGAGGGATTCACCCTCTCCCGGCCAAAAGCCTCAAACCCGGTCAGCAAGACAGTCTTCATGTTGGCTCCTTCGACTTCAGCGCGCCAGAGAGGCGCGCGCGGCTCCCAGCCCCCTCAAAACGATTCCCGCCGCGGCCAGTTCCTGCCGCAATCCCCGGGCAAATTCCACGGCATGCGAACCATCGCCATGCAAACAAACGGTATCGGCGGCGATCGGCACCCGCGTCCCGTCGGTCGCGATCACCGCACCCTCGCCGATCATGCACATCACCTGGGCTACCGCGGTCGCGAGGTCCACGATCAGCGCGCCCGGTTGCGACCGCAGAGTAAGCGAACCATCCGGCTGATAGGTGCGATCCGCGAAAACTTCGGATGCCACCCGCAAACCGCACGCCCGCCCGGCGACGAGGAGCTCGCTGCCCGCCAAACCCACCAAGATCAGCCGCGGATCCGCTTCGTGCACTGCCGCCGCCACTGCGTTGGCCAACGGCGCGTTGCGGGCGGCCAGATTGTAGAGCGCTCCATGCGGTTTCACGTGGACGATGCGTCCGCCGCAGGAGCACGCAATCCGGTCGAGCGTTCCGATCTGCCCCCGCACCAGGGCATGCGCTTCAAGCGCGCCCAACGGCAATTCCCGCCGGCCGAAATTCATCCGGTCCTCCAGCCCGGGATGCGCGCCAATCGCCACGCCATGCCGCAAAGCCAGCTCAACGGCCGTCCGCATGGTGTCAGTATTTCCTGCGTGTCCCCCGCAAGCGATATTCGCCGACGTGATGAGCGGCATGAGCTCCGCGTCATGCGCCGCTTCTTCGCCCAGATCACAATTCAGGTCGATGCAACGCATGAACCTAGATCCCGCAACTGCAGCTTCCGCTCCTTGTAGCCGCGAGCGCCAGCGAGTGGATTCCGCCGTGACTGCGGAATCTCGGATGATTCCACTCGCTGGCGCTCGCGGCCACAAAACGAGCCCGCTTGCCCGGCCTGGGTGGCGGTGTTGTCTTCATCCCGCGTTCACACAGCGTGCAGCGCGATGCCCTGCCTCACGGTTGCAAGCAAGCGTTCGTTGGCCATCCAGAGCTCCTGGGCGTCAACGATGGGGATCTCGGAAAAAGTCACAGAATCGCCTGAGCGCAGCTGGGCCAGCAGCGGCAGGTCAACGCTCGCCACGATGGCAATCTTGGGATAACCACCGACGGTCTGGCGGTCGGCAAGAAGGACAATCGGCTGCCCATCCGGCGGCACCTGCACCGCGCCCGTCACGACCCCCTCCGAGACGATTTCACCGATCGGCTGTTTGAGGAGGCCTCCGCCATCTGCGCTCAGCCTCAGCCCCATGCGATCAGAACGGGCATCCACCACAAACCGCTCGGCGAGAAACCGTGCATGCACCACCGCGTCGAACGCCTCCCATTGCGGCCCCCTCATCACCCTCACCACCGGCGCAGTTGTGTACTTCGGCCGCACGGCCGCGCCAACTTCCCAACGGGCAGCCACCATGGACTCGGCCCCGACGAGCGTCGGTGTGAATCGCTTCGCCCAGGCCGTCGGCGGCCCGATTTTCAAAACGTCTCCATTCCTGAGAGCACGCCCGTCAAATCCGCCAAAACCGGCGGCCAGATGAGTGCCCCGTCCGCCGAGGACGCGCGGCACCGCCAGGCCACCAGCGACCGCAAGATAACATCGGAGACCGGTCCGTGCCGTGCCAATCGTCAACTCCGCGCCCGCTCCCAGCCGCACCGGCCGCCACGCCGGCAGACGGATGCCGTCGACCGAGGCTTCGAATTCCGCTCCTGCGACCGCCACAAGCGTCTCCTCGGCGAAGCGCAGAGTCGGACCGGCCGCCGTGATCTCCAGCGCGGCCGCGTTTTCAGAATTCCCCGTCAACAGATTCGCGAGCCGCAGCGCGCAAGCGTCCACCGCGCCTCCCGGGGTCACTCCATACCGCTGCCACCCCGGGCGGCCGAGGTCCTGCACGGTTGTCATCTGGCCGGGTTTGAGCACGTGGATCCGGCTCATGACGATCTCGAAGCCCCGTATTCGTCGGACGTGATCGGCCGGAAACGCACCCGGTCGCCCACCTGCAGGAGGGAGGGCGCCTGCGAATAGGTGTTGAACAGCCTCCACGGCGTGCATCCGATCAGGTTCCAGCCGCCCGGCGTTTCAAAGGGATAGATGCCAGTCTGCGCGCCCCCGATCGCCACCGACCCGGCCGGCACCCGGGTGCGCGGAGTCGGGCGCCGCGGCGTGTGGAGACGCTCCGGCAGCCCGCGAAGATAGGGAAAGCCGGGAATGAACCCGATCGCGCTGACGAAATACTCGAACCCGCTGTGGAGCGCAATGACTTCATCCACTGTCAGCCCGTGGACGGAGCCCACCATCTCCAGATCCAGCCCAAACTCTCCGCCGTAACAGACCGGCAGAGTCATCTGACGTCCGGAAATGGGCGCCACCTGCCCAGCCGATGGGGCGCGATCCTCGATCCAACGGCAAACGCGCTGAAAGGGCGACGTCCCCCCCCGTTTCGGGATGCGCACCGGGTCATAAAACACAGTAATGCTCGCGTTGGCCTGCGCACATTCGATCAATCCCGGCAACGGTTTCGCCTCCAACGCCGCGGCCAGCGCACATCCTGCCGCCACAGTCGCCGCATCTGGAGTCTCCCCCAGCGTCACGATCACCGCCGAGTCGCCAAGGGGGGCGAGCTTCATGATCCGCTTGGCGCCGCAGGCGAGGTCGCGGCGACCTCCGCGTGGGTCTGCCTGCGCACCAAAAGCTGTGTGAGATAAAGCACTACAATGGTGTTGACCAAGAGGATCACCACACGCGTCCAGGTCACGCCCTCCCACAGCTTGTAGATTTCAAGCGGCAGGTAGATGGCGCCCGAGATCGCGCCAAACCATTCCGCCCAGCGGCGATCCCGCCACAATCCGTAGCCTTCGACAAAACGCACGACCGAATAGAGCAAAGCCACGGTTGCGAGCATGCGCAGGTGCGCATCGTCCATTCGCGCAGCCGCATCGATGAAAATGCGCGGGTAATGGCTGTCCACATCAAGATGCAGATGCCGGACCAGACGTTCGGCTGCTTCCTCCACATCCTTGTGCACGAGGTGAAACAGGCCCAGTCCGGCCGCCAGCACGATAAACCCTTTTGCTGCTTCGAAGCCAGCCACTACTCGTAATCCGAATCGAAACGCCATGTGTAGGCAGACGATCAGCGCACAACTTCGCACGTTTCGCAAGCCAGTAGCAACGCCCGCTAGTTGCCTGTCGGGCTTCGGCCCTCCATGCTGCTAAACAAACGGCGGACGCCGTTTGGTTGGAGGGCGAATATTACAAAGAAACTTCTGAAAATTGCACGGGGCGGTGCGTCCTGCTGCTATGCCCGCTTCTGCTGAACAGCAGAATGCTGGCCAGAAGAATCGGCTTGGACCGCCAGACGCGATGTGTTTTCCGTATGATCTGTGGGAGTGAGTGCCCGCCAAATGGGACCTTCGCCGAACCGCGCCGGCAGCGCCGTTTTATCTTCCGTAGGGTCGCGCCTCGTGCGCGGACCGCCTTCCGTTAACGAACCGGTCCGGACGCAAGGTCCGGCCCTACCCGAAGGCCCGCAGGCTTGTCCGTCCCGGGTCGGGAAGCGCACCCGTCTCGGGTGCTGGCGTCGCCAAAATCCCGCTCCAACTGGATTCGTGTCGAGCCTCCGCCCCCACGAAGCCATTTTTTAGGTCTCACGCACTGCTTTGCACAAGTCCGTCCCAAATGGCGCCAGCCATTTGCTTAGGAACATGGAGCGCGAAGCCCGACAGGTTCCTGCTAGTGTCCGAGCAACTCGATGACACAATCAACAATCCCTTCCACCGGCCAGAGGCGTCCGATGCCTTCATCGCCGCAGGCGAGCATGCCTTCCTCCGGTCCGATGAACCGCGCGCCGCGCGCCTTTAGCGTCGCAACGTTGGCCGCCGTCGCCGGATGCGTCCACATCTTCCCGTTCATCGCGGGTGCAATCAGCACGGGACTGCGTGCCATCAGGAAGAGCGAGCTCAGAAGATCCGGCGCCAGGCCGGTCGCAAATTGGGCGATCACGTCCGCCGTGGCCGGCGCGACCAGGAGCAGATCAGCCTTCTCCGCCAGCTCGATATGGCCCGGCCGCCAGCCGTGGCATTCGTCCCACAAATCCACGGCCACCGGCCGTCGCGCGAGGGTCTGCAAAGTCAGCGGCGTGATGAATCTCTGCGCCGCCGCCGTCATCACCGGAGTCACTTCCGCCCCAAGCTTGCCCAGCTTGCTGGCAAGATCCGCGGCTTTGTAGGCCGCGATCGAACCGGTCACCCCGAGAATAATCCGTTTGCCCGCGAGCCGTTGGTCCATGTCACATGAAACCAGCCTGCAGATCCGTCAGCAAGTCCGCAATGCGCCCGAGTCAGGTTCCTTCAGATTTCTCCGGGGTGGGCGGGGACGGCGGACGATCATCTGGTCCCGGAGGCGGTTCTCCTCCGCCAGAGGGCGCGCCATCGGGCCGATGCCGGGAGCCGCGCATTTCGCGGGCCTCACGGCGGGCCTGGAGGATCTTCTCGTACCTTGCACGCTGCTCCGGCGTCAGTTCAGCCGCGATCTGCTTTCCCATCTGGTCGAGAATGTCGATCGCCTGACGCCGCAGTTTGATCAACTGATCGATGTTCGCCGCGACGATCGGTTTGATGCGTTCCTTCTGCTCCGGGGTCAACTGAACCTCGCCTGTGATGCGTTCAATCTGCCGGGCGATCCAGACCTCGGGGGGAGGGGGCCGCTGGACCTGTCGGCGCGCAATATGCCTCTCGACCAGCCATCCACCGGCGATTCCGGTGGAAAAGATGGCGATGAGCACCAGCCAGATTTGCCAGGGTTTTGTCATCCTTATGAGGCGCTTGTAAACACCTCCGACACGGGATCTATCAGAGCTTGCTCATCGTCGGTCGAACCGGCAAAGGCAAGATAATTGGCCGCGCCGCTTGCCAGCGTCAGCAGACAGGCAATGCAAAGTGCGCGCAGCGCAAACCGGCCAAACGCCAACAGGGCAGGCGGCCGTTCACTCATCGCCCGGGCCGCAACCCGCGTCGCGAAACCATACGGCGCAGCCACCTCGTCCGCCGCCGGCGCCTGCCGGGCCGCGACCACCAACCGCTGCCATTTTGATTCGAAATCGTTCATGATCGTTCCTTTCGTTCTAACTCCTCAAAAAGTTTTTTCAATTTCCCTCTGGCCCTAAACGCACGCACCTTGACGAGGGACTGATTCCAGCCGGTCAGCTCGCTGATCTCGGCCACGCTGCGCTGTTCGAGGTCCAGCAACTGAAGGACGAGACGGTCATCCGCTTTGAGCTGACCGAGCAATTTGTAGACCAATTCCCGTGAGGCGAGCGCATCGTTGGCCGCCACTTCACCATCGCTTGTCAGGACCGAGTCAAGCACTTCAGCCTCCTGCTCCGAAAGATCGGCCCAGCGGAATTCCGGCCGGCGCTTCTGCGCGCGTAGCTGGTCAATGCAGGTCGTCACCGCGATCCGCGACACCCAGTGGCTGAAGGCCACCTCCCCCTTGTATTGGTCAAGCCGGGTGAACATCTTTAAAAAGATCTCCTGCGCCAGGTCTTCCTCTGCGACCCGACGCGGCAGGTGTGAGCGCGCAATGCGGATGACGAGCGGGTAGAGATGCTCGACCAATTCCCGCGCGGCCGCCTGGTCGCGCCGGCGCACTCGTTCAAGACACGCGGGAATGTCAAACGTCTCTTCAGCCATGGAGGTTGGATGCCAGCTCTGAACATGCTGGTAGAGACGTCGCGCAAGCGCGCCCAGTTACTGTTAACCGACGGAACACAACTCCTTCTTACAGCGTTGGGCCCGGCGCCCAAGGCAAATCGACGGGCCGGCTTGACACCGCTTCCCGCGAAGGCGTAGCCTTCCTTTCCGCGATGAACCTACCGCTGCAGGCGCTTCGACTTACCTAGAC
>Ga0182027_10010956_pt1 | contig 12857 bp, 12 predicted proteins | sample 712E1DmetaG_FD_121300 | JGI IMG/M metagenome (GOLD analysis project Ga0182027, IMG submission 121300) | Permafrost microbial communities from Stordalen Mire, Sweden - 712E1D metaG (Illumina Assembly) | ecosystem: Environmental > Terrestrial > Soil > Wetlands > Permafrost | place: Sweden...
CGAGCCGTGGCGCACATCGCCGGCTACAAACACGCCGGGCACGCTGCTCTCCAGCAGAAACGGCTCGCGCTTCTCCTGCCAAACTTCCGGCAACTTGCCGTCCATGCGCAGATCCGGCCCGGCCAGCAGAAATCCTTTCTCGTCGCGCAGGATACAAGGCGGCAGCCACGCGGTGACCGGCACCGCGCCGATAAGAATAAACAGCGAGGACGCGGGCACTTGCACTACGCTCGACGGCCCGCCCAACCTTAACGCCGCCAAGCGCTCTTCACCGATTGCCTCCAGCACCTGGCTCCGCGCTTCCACCACAATATTCGATGTTCTGGCGATCTCATCGATCAAGTATTTTGACATGGTGGCGGAAAGGCCCTCGCCGCGCACCAGCATGGTTACTTTGGCAGCAAACCGGGCAAAGTGCAGGGCTGCCTGGCCGGCGGAGTTGGCGCCCCCTACGATATAGACTTCCTCGCCCTTGCAGGCCAGGGCCTCGACGAGCGCCGCTCCGTAGTAAATGCCACGGCCCGTGAGGCGCTCGCAGCCGGGAATCTCGAGCTTGCGGTACTGGACGCCGGGAGCAAGCAGCACGGCGTGGCTTGAGACTTCGCGGCCGTCGGCAAGCTGGATAAAGCGGTATTGTCCGTCGACGCGCATGCCGGTGGCGCGCTGGGTGACAAACTCTGCGCCGAATCGCGAAGCCTGGGTATGCGCGCGCCGGCCGAGCTCTGCGCCCGTGACGCCCGACGGGAAGCCGAGGTAGTTTTCGATCCGGGAGCTGGAGCCGGCCTGTCCGCCGGGCGCTACCGGCTCGATGACCACGGTATTGAGGCCCTCACTGGCGCCGTAGACCGCGGCAGCAAGGCCCGCCGGGCCTGCGCCCACCACCACTAGATCGTAGAAATCCTGGGCAGCCTGTACGCGCAGTCCCACGCGGCCAGCAAGATCCTCGAGATCCGGATCGACGAGCACCGTGCCGTCGGCGAACAGCACCACGGGCAATTGTTGGGGATCGAGCTGACGGTCCTCGAGCAATTTGAGCGTTTCAGGGCTGGCGGTTACATCGAGCCAGCGGTAGGGCACATGATTGCGCGAAAGGAAGTTGCGGACGCGGTGATCGTTGAGCGACCAGCGGTGCCCGATAACGCGCAAGCCTTCAAAGGCCGGACGATAACCTGCGTGCCAGTCCTCGAGAAGATCGTCGAGGACGGGGTAGAGCTTCTCCTCTGGCGGATCCCAGGGCTTGTTGAGGTAGTAGTGAATGCGAGCGGAATTGATGGCGCGGATGGCCGCCTCGGTGTCAGCGTATGCGGTAAGGAGGACGCGGCGCGCTTCGGGATAGAGATCGCGCGCCCGCTCCAGCATCTCCACGCCGGTCATCCCGGGCATGCGCTGGTCGCTGAGCAGGAGCGCCACGGGCTGCTCGCGGATCTTCAACTGGGTCAATGTGTCCAATGCGGCCTGGCCGCCGCCGGCGCGCATCACCCGGTAGGTGTTGCCATATTGGCGGCGCAGATCCTGGACCACGGCCTCCAGCACGCCCGCGTCGTCGTCAACCGCCAGGAGAATCGGCCTCGCCATAGGGAAAGTGTAAAGCGCGCCGGTCCCATTCTAGTTAATGATTTTCACGGCCCCGTTTTCAGGTTCTTATACCCGTTTGGGCCGAAAGGATATAAACTCGCTTATAGCGTGCGAGGGTCGCGCCGAAGTTGCCAAAGCCGCCCATTGAGCTTCAAAGCGGCAGGGATCGAACTTGTAGCAATTGAAGACATTGCCAAGGTTCCGCGCCGTTGTGCCGATAGTAACAAAGGAAGGGAAACAGCGGGCGCCGTGGTTCAAGCGTCCCAGGGGTTTGGCGAACATCAGGGTCGAAACGCTGCATTTTTTGGGTAGGGACACGCGCAGGCAGAGCACACATCATGTACAAGATCATCCTGGCCGATTCGCAAGCGATCTTCAGGGCTGGCACCGCCAAGGTTCTGGCCATGGACGAGGATCTGCGCATCATCGCGCAGTGCACAGATCTGGAGCGCATGTACCATGCCATCGCTACCTTCCCCAGCGCCATCGTTCTGTTTGCGGCTTCGCTACGCCCGGAGTTTGCGCGGCTCGTCATGCTGCTTGAGACCACGGGCAGCCGCGGCATCGTGATCGCGGAGAACAACGAGAATCCCGCAACCTATTTTCAGCAGGGCTTTCGCGGCGTAGTGTTTCGCAGCGTGACCGGCCCGACGCTGGTAGATTGCGTGCGCAAGGTGGCTGGCGGCGAGGTATGGTTCCCCACCCAGGCCATGAAGCCGGAGTCGCCCGAGGAGGACATGGTGGGCACGCGCGTGCGCGACCGCTTGACGCCTAAAGAGATGCGCATTGTGGCCCTGATTGTGCAGGGGTGCAAAAACCGCGAGATTGCCCTCCGCCTGAAGACCACGGAACAGGTGATTAAGAATTACCTGCGATCGATCTACGACAAGACCGGAGTCAGCGATCGTCTGGAGTTGGCCCTGTTCACCATCCATCATCAGGTGCTGGCCAAGGCCGCCGCAGACGTTGGCCACAAGATGGAAGTCGAAGCAAAGAATGCTTCGGACGCGGTGGCGTAGAGGCGGACCCTCAAATTGCCCGAATCAGGCTGAGAGCAAGAATCAGCAGGACCGTCAGACTGACAACCGTATACAAACGGTCGCGCTCCAGTGCAAAACCCACGAGGGCGATGGCGACACGCGCCACGGGCGTGGCGATCAGCAGCAGCAAACCGAGCTGAATCAGCCCGGCACTGTCGAGGCGCGCGGCCGACGCGACGATGCCCGGAAGCGTGCGGACGCTTTGGCCACCGGCGGCGAAAGTGTGATAGTTCACCTGGCTGGAATGGTGCTGGACGAGATAGGAAACGCCGCCAGACGCGACAATGGCAGCAGCCAGCAGGACGCCGGCTCGCAAGAGCTGGCCGATGATCCCCTCCAGTCGGCGGTCATTCATATCTGCTAAATCCTCCCGCTCAGGCCGTTCACAATCATTTCGATCGCCAGAGCCAGAATCACTACCCCGAAGACCATCCTCAGCGTGCGCACGCGCGCATGCACCAGCACCTTGGTTCCCACGAGCGCCCCACCCAGCACGCCCAGCATCACCGGCATGGCTACGCGGGGCTCGATGTACCCGCGGCTGAGATAAACGCCGGCGCTGGCCGCGGCGGTTACGCCGATCATGAAGTTGCTGGTGGTGGTGGAAACTTTGAAGGGAATGCGCATGGCGCGGTCCATGGCGATGACTTTGACCGCGCCCGAGCCGATGCCGAGCAAGCCGGAAAGCGCGCCGGCCCCGAACATGATGCCCAAACCCGTGCGCACATTCCGCGCTCCGTATTCTTCGCGCTTGCCATCCACGGGATAGTTGCCGCCGAGGCGCAACCGTCTGCCGAGGGCGTCGGATTCGACCGGGAGTTCGCTGCCCGGAGTTGCTTTGAATGAATAGAATGCGGATTGAATGAGGGCCATGCCGAAGATGATGGCGAGCGCATGGGTGCCGATGCGCCCGGCAAGCAGAGCGCCGACAACCGCGCCGAGCGTGGTGGCGATTTCGAGGAACATCCCGATGCGGATGTTGGAGAAGCCCTCGCGCACATAGGCTGCCGCCGCGCCCGAGGAAGTGGCGATGACAGAGACCAGCGAGGCGCCGATGGCGTATTTGATGTCGACGCCCAGCGCGAGCGTAAGCGCTGGAACCACTACGACCCCGCCGCCAAGGCCGGTGAGCGCGCCCAGAAAGCCGGCAAGCGTGGAAAGCGCCCAGACCACAACTGTGAACTCCAACACTGTCATCGCGTGAAAAGGGTTCCTCGCAACCATTCCCCGCAAGGCGCCAGACGGGCCGCGACCGAGGTTGGGCAACAGGATTGAGGCCGGATCCCGGAGAGCATCGAACGCCGCGGCATAAGTCTACGGGACGGTAATCACAACCTTCCCAACCTGTTGGTTAGACTCCAGGTAACGATACGCCTCTACCGACTGTGCAAAAGGGAAGGTTTTGGCGATTTTGGGCACGAAGCGTCCGTCGGCCAACCGTTCGAAGATGTACTTCACCGCTTTTTCGTGCGGGACTTCCCCCATGAAGTAGCCGCGAACACTCAAGCCGCGCATCGCGGCTTCCGCCAAAGGAAATGGGGTGACTTCGCCGGAGAGCAAGCCGTACTCGAAGATGATGCCGCCCTGAGCTGATGCGGCTGCCAACTTCTGGATAAACGGCCCGCCAACCGGGTCGAAAGTGAGCCTCACGCCCACAGCGCCAGTGATCTCATTGATGCGGGCCACGTAGTCTTCTTCCTGGCTTGCAATCACATGCTGCGCGCCAAGAGCAATCAGTTCGGCGCGCTTGGCCGAGGTGCGGGTTACCGCAATCGCCGTGGCTCCCGCATCGCGCACAATCTGGATGGCTGCCAAACCCACGCTCGAAGAGGCTGCAGGAATCGAGACGAAATCCCCTGCCTTCACCGCGCCAATGTGCACCAGCGCGCCATAGGCGGTCAGATACTGCATCCAAATCGCCGCGCCCTGAACGGGAGTGAGGTTCGCTGGGTACTCGGCGAGCACGGAAGCGGGAACAATGGCCTCTTCGCCCAGCGTGCCGTATCGATTCTGCGAAAATCCCGGGATCGTGGCCACACGCTTGCCCAACCATGCGGCATCCACGCCCTCACCCACCGCCTCGACAATACCGGCGGCTTCATAGCCGATGCGCGATGGAAATTGCGGCTGTTCGAAGTACATGCCGCGGTAATACACCGACTCTGCACGATTCAGGCCCGAAGCCTGAACCCGCAATTTCACTTCGCCTTGGCCCGGCTGCTGCGATGGAATCTCTTCAAACCGCAGAACCGCCGGACCGCCTAATTCATGAAATCTGACGACTTTGGGCATTCGATTCACCTCACGGTTCATTGGATTGATCGTGGCTGCGTAAAGATGCGGCGCAATAGCCTTGGACGGCGCTGCTAGAGCTTCTCGCCCACGCTCTTGGCCTGGGTAAAGAGGTAGAGGTAATCGGGACCGCCGGCTTTGGAGTCTGTGCCGCTCATGTTGAATCCGCCGAACGGGTGCGCCCCGACCATGGCGCCCGTGCACTTGCGATTGAAGTAGAGATTGCCCACATGAAAGCCCTGCCGCGCGCGATTCATCAGCTCGCGGCTGGCCGTGTAAACAGAACCGGTCAGTCCGTATTCCGTGTTGTTGGCCACGCGCAGACCCTCGTCAAAGCTGGCCACTTTAATAAGCGCCAGCACTGGCCCGAAAATCTCCTCCTGCGCGACCACTGCGTGGGGCGGGACTTCGGAGAAGATTGTCGGTTCAATGAAAAAGCCGCCTTCGGCAATGGCGGGAGCGGCGCCGCCCGCAATCAGCTTGCCCTCCTTCTTGCCGGTCTCGATGTAGCCCAGGATGGAGTTGAACGACGCCTGATTAACGACCGGGCCCATATTGTGATTGGCCGCCGGATCGCCCACGGTCAGAGTGGCGACGTGCTCGCGCAGCCGCTCCACGAAGACATCGTAGATGGGAGCTTCAACGATGGCGCGGGAGCAGGCCGAGCATTTTTGCCCGCTGAAGCCGTAGGCCGATGCCACGACGCCCTCGATGGTAGCGTCGAGATCGGCATCCTCGCAAACCAGAATCGAGTCTTTGCCGCCCATTTCGAGAATGGTGCGCTTGATCCAGATTTGGCCGGGCTGAGTTTTCGCGGCACGTTCGTGGATCTCGAGACCAACGGCCCTGGAGCCCGTGAAGGAAATAAAGCGGGTCTTCGGATGCTCGACGATAGGATTGCCGAACGACGAGCCGGAGCCGGGGCAGAAGTTCACGACGCCGTCGGGCATTCCGGCCTCTTCGAGCACCTCGACAAACCTGGCGGCGATGGTGGGGGCGTCGCTCGATGGCTTGAGGATGACAGTGTTGCCGGTGACGATGGCCGCCGCCGTCATGCCCGCCATGATGGCGAAGGGAAAGTTCCAGGGCGAAATGACGGCGCCCACGCCAAGCGGAATGTAGAGCAATTCGTTGCGCTCGCCGGGAAACTGAATGGGAGTGGTTGCCGCGGCTAAACGCAGCGCTTCGCGGGCATAAAACTCGAGGAAATCGATGGTTTCGCCCACGTCGGCGTCGGCCTCGGCCCAGTTCTTTCCCACCTCATAGGTGAGCCAGGCCATGAACTCGAACTTGCGCTTGCGAATGACGTCGGCAGCGCCGAGGAGCAGCGAGGCTCGCTCCTCGGCTGACCTTCTGCTCCAGGACTCGAAGGCGTGGAGGGCCGCGGACATGGCGGTTTCAACGTGGGCGGCGCTTGCCTGCTGGTGCACACCGACCACCTGAGCCGGCCGCGCCGGATTAATGGAGCGAATCTTGTCCGGGGTTTTAAAGCGCTTGCCGCCGACGATCAGGCTGTACTCGGAGCCAAGGTGCGCGGCGACGTGATCGAGCGCGCGGCGCATGGAGTGAGCATTCTCAGCATTGTTGAAATCGGTAAAAGGTTCGTTGGCAAACACGCCCCGTGGCGTGCGCGGTTGAATCGGGGGAGAAACACCCGCTATGGCCATAACAACATCAGTTTACGGCAATAAGCCAGGAAGTTGGCAGAAAGGTCAGGGCAATCGCATGAATGGGCAGGTCTGGCCGCACTTGCCTTCTTGCGCCGCCCCTGCGGGGCTCCAGGGTGTTCCCGGGCCGCTTTCCCAGCGTTGAAACGCTGGGCTAACGAACATCGCGCCTACGGCGCGAGGAGATTGGGAACCACTGGAATCAACGAATTTCCTTCATGCGATTGCCCTGGCAGTAGGGAATAGCGAATAGAAAGCGACGAACGCCGTTAGCGGTCGCCGCTGCGTTTTCGGAAGACGATTTTGAGGTCGCGGCGCCAGTGCTCGGCGAGGGCGATGAGCTCCCACTCGATCTCCGGCGAGAGGTAACGCAGGACCGGCTCGTTGGCGGGATGGATGCGAAGGGCCGGGGCGGCGAGGACCAGGCGCGGGGGGAGCGGCGAGATCTCGACACCGGGGAAGTAGCCGGCGCGTTGGAATGCTGAGAGAGGCGCGGCGGCGCCTGCGGCGGGCTGGCGATCGGCGTTTAGGGCGCGGACACGAATCCAGTAGTCGAGCGCCTGCAGGGGCAGCTGCAAATCCTCATCGGCCTTCAATTCGAGGACAACCAGGCGCGCGCTGTGGTCGAGGGTGAGCAGGTCGAGCATGCCGCGGTCGCCGGTGGAGAGCGCGGGGACCTGGGTGTAGAGCAGATCGCCGCGAAGGCCGGGTAGCAAATCGGCAAGGCGTGAGCGGAGGCGGGACTCAAGCCAGCGCTCAGGCGCCATGCGGAAAAGCGGATCGGTATGAGCGCCGTCGGCGTGGCGGCTGAGGAAGAGACGGCGGAAGAGATCGCGGCAGAGGTCTTCGTTTTCGGGGGTGAGCGGGGTTTCGCTCGCGGCCGCGCCGAAGGTGACTTCGTCTTCGCGCGCGAAGGAGTGCGCCGAAACGCCGTGGCGCACGCGGGCAAACTCCAAGCCGTGCAAGAGGAGCCCAACTTCAGTGGGCGAGTGGGGACGGATTTCGACGCGTTCGCGCGCGGCAGCGGGAACAAGCGCGAGGAGCCGGTCGATACTGGACCGACAGCGTTCAAGGGCCCCCGTGGGCGAGAACGCGTGGACGAGGCGCGAGTCGAGATTGCCGGTGTCGCGGAAATCGACGGGAGCGAGCTCTTCGCTGCGCTCGTCGAGAGTGAATAAGGCGAAATCGGCGGCGGCGTGATTCAGCCATGCCATGCGCTCGGCAGTAGCGCGCCAGGCCCCGGCCGGCACAATCACCTTGAGGCCGCCAAAGTGGCGTCGCGCATCGGCCTGATGGCGGCAGTAGTCGAGCCAGAGAATTCCCAGAGTGAGAACGCCGTCGATGACGGAGGCGGATTCGGCGGCACTGACGCCGATGACCGCGTCTGCCGATGTTCCCTTGAGCAGACGGCCACGCACGTAGGCGGGGCCGAAGCTGTGCTCGAGATCCATGGCCGTGCGCAGGCCGTCGACCTTCGCGCCAATGAACTGGCGGGTGAGCGCGCGCTCGAGGAGGCGGAGGTAATTGCGGCGGGCGGCGTCGCGCGCGGAGGGGGTGCGGCGGTCGCTGGTGGGCGCGAGCTCAAGGGATTGCGGTTTGGCCGCGCCCATGCGCCGCGTGGAGAGGCGCAGGCATTGCGCGCGCTCCTGCACATCGACGACGGTGCGCACCAGGTTGCGCTCTTCGCTCCAGAGTTGCAGCAGGCAGCGGCCATGCGACTCGGCGACCGAGTAGCGCGCGGTGCGCATGTCGAAGAGAACGCGCCCATCCTCGAGCACGGCGGCTGCGGGGTGGTCGGCAAGATAGGTTTCAATGATCTCGGCCAGCCGAGCGGGCGAGGTGGTTTCGGCGGCGACGTGCCCGGCGTTGGCGTGCATGGCGGTCTCTACCAACCCATGCGCGCGCGCAGGCTTGTGATGTGGGCCGTGTGATGGCGGGAGTGCCACTCGTAGAGCGCCAACGATGTGGCCAGATCTTGCCGGCCCAACTCCGGATGGTTGAAGCCGCGCCGGAAACCCTCTTCCGGCATGGATTGGAGCAGTGCTACCCAGCGGGAGTGCAGCGCGCCGATGAAGACAAGCGAGCTGTCAATGGGCAGGAAGGAGTCGGCCAGGCGTGCCCATGCGGCCTCGTCGTAGGGCTTGACGGTGGGCCAATCCTCAGTAAGCGCAAGCTTGAAGCGAACGACGGAGTTGGCATGGCTGTCGGCGAGGTGATGGACAACCTGGCGCACGGTCCAGCCACCCTCGCGGTAGGGCGTGTCGAGCTGGGCATCGCTGAGGCCATTCACCGCGGCGCGCAGACGCTCAGGAAGCAGGCGTAACGTCTCGATCTGGGCTGCGCGGATACCGGGAGTGCTGGCGGCCGGCGGACGGAAGCGTCCGATTGGATAGCGCAGTTCGTCGGAATCGGTCATGCCAAGAACCTTACCATGCTTTGGCGTGGGCTGGAATGGATGCGCAGCGGGGGGACGCGCACACAACTCACCTTGCCTGTGTGAATGGCTGCCGGAGATGCCGGAAGCAAACTCTAGGCGTGATGATGGTGGTGATGATGGCCGCTATGGTAGTGGTGATGGTGGTGTGACCCGGCGGCGAACACTGGGCTAGCAAACACCAACATGAGCAATGCCGCTGCGAGAATCTTCTTCATGGAAAAAATCCTAGCATGCTTCGGTTCCCGGCTGACCGATGAAGCCGCACCAACGTACCCAAAGAGAAACATTAGGGAATGGCGGCCGGAGCGAAGGCGGTTTCACGTGTTTGAGGGCCATTTCAGAACGACCAGGCCATTGAATGAGACAGACGCGAGCGGCGTACACTGGGATTACGATGACGCACCCGGAAACTTCCCCAAAACCGAGCCATCGGCGTTATTTTTTTGAGAAATTCGGCCTGACGGAGCGGCTGCTGGAGCGCTGCCTGGGCGAAGCCCTGAGTGCCGGCGGTGACTACGCAGACCTTTATTTTGAGTCGGTTACAGCCACCGCGCTGGGTGTCGACGAGCAGATTGTGAAGTCGGCCAGCCAGGGGACGAGCGCGGGGTGTGGCATCCGCGTGCTGAGCGGCGAGCGCACCGGCTACGCCTATACCGACAATCTGAGCGCGGAGCGCCTGCTGCACGCGGCGCGGACCGCGGCGCTGATTGCTTCAGGCCCGGCGAAAGTGCCAGTGCAGGGGTTTACAGAGACACGTGGAGCGGATTTGTACCCGATTCCGTTGGGCGGCTACGACCTGGACCTGGCGGCGCGGCTGGAGTTGATTCTTCGCGCCGACCGCGCAGCGCGGGCCTTCGATGCGCGCGTCGTGCAGGTGCGCGCGAGCTACGGCGAGGAGCTGCGGCGGATTCTGATTGCTGCGTCCGATGGAGCTTTTGCCAGCGACACGCAACCGCTTTGCCGGCTGAACGTGTTTGTAATCGCCAAAGAGGGCGCATTGACGACCAAAGGCTCGGCTGGCGGAGGAGGCAGGGCCGGACTGGAGCAATTCCAAGGGTCGAAGAGCCCGGAGAGTTTGGCGCGCGAGGCGGCGCGAGGCGCGATTTTGCAACTGGGCGCCGTGCCTGCGCCCGCGGGAGAGATGCAAGTTGTGCTGGGTCCGGGCTGGCCGGGAATTTTGCTGCACGAAGCAGTCGGGCATGGATTGGAAGCCGATTTCAACCGCAAAGGGACCTCGGCGTTTACGGGATTGATTGGCCAGCCGGTTGCGAGCCCGAAGGTGACGGTGGTTGACAACGGCACGCTTGCGGGGCGGCGCGGATCGCTGAACGTGGACGACGAAGGCTCGGCGACGCAGGAGACGGTGCTGATCGAGCGCGGCGTGCTGAAGGGCTATTTGTCAGACAAGCTTTCGGCGCGGCTGATGGGGATGCCGAACACGGGATCGGGCCGGCGCGAGAGCTATCAATCTATCCCCATGCCGCGCATGACAAATACCTATATGCTGGCAGGCGACGATGCGCCCGAAGACATTTTGCGCAGCGTGAAGCGCGGACTCTACGCCGTGAACTTCGGCGGCGGGCAGGTGGACATCACCAATGGGAAGTTTGTGTTCTCGGCGTCGGAGGCGTACCTGATCGAAGACGGCAAGGTGACGGCGCCGGTGCGCGACGCCACGCTGATCGGCAACGGGCCGGAGGCGCTGAAATACGTGTCGATGGTGGGCAACGATCTGAAGCTGGACGAAGGCATCGGCACCTGCGGCAAAGACGGGCAGAGCGTGCCGGTGGGCGTGGGCATGCCGACCATCAAGCTGGACAAGATGACCGTGGGGGGAACGGGAAGGTAAGCCAATCGCCGGTTGCGGTCAAGTTTGAAGAGAAGGGCTAATCGTCCAATTCATTAGAGTGCTTCCAGCCGCGAAGTTCTTCGAGAATAGCGATTAGAGCCCTGTAGATAGCCCACAGCATTGCGATTGCCCAAATGGACGCAATAAAAAGGAGCATGAGCCCTAAGCCTATTGCACGATTGTCCATGCCGTCATATTCTCACTTCTCAAACAGAGCCACAAGCCCTTCAATGGTCCAGACATGATCTGAAAGACCCGCTTCCATCGCCGGAGTGACGCGCAGGGTCTGACGAATCCGGCAGAAATTGTAGTGCATCTAGTGGAGCGCGATTGCAGCTTCGTGGTTAGCCGGCTTCAGAATTAGCACACGATTGAATTTCTCGCTCGCGTCTAACGACAATCGCTGTTATTGTGGTGACCGTTTCACATCGCTTCCATTTCAGGGGCGCACAAAACGGACGCCGCGAGCGACAGCGAAGCGAAACCTCCTTTGGCGCATTGGATTTTGTTCTTGAGGCGGTATTACTTCGAGTCGCGTCGAAGCCGGAAGATGTCGCGAAAGGAATAGCACCGACACTTCTGCGATGCTTTTCCATCCCCTTTCAAATAAGAACTCGGCAGTCTTGGGTTCATACAACTTTTCAAAATTTGCGACTTCCGGCTTTCGATGCTCAAGATAGTCATTGCGGAACGCAGCAAGTTCACATTGCCAGTCGCTTCGTTGCTTCCGCAAAAAGTCTCCCAATGCTGTCGGAATATTTTGATGTTCGTTTTGAAAGACATTCCACCCCGTCTCAAATTTCCCATCTTCCTGGAACGCAAAACCAATGTTGTATCCCATTGTTGCGATCGCTTGAGGCCATAAGTCCTTGTATGCGTGCCACAGCCTTCCCGCGAAGTCCTCGAAATGCTGGCTCCGATTGAGTATAGGGATGTCTACTCCAACCGAGGCGCGAATTCTCTTTAGATGCTCGAACGCCGGAAGCAAGCCTTCAATCAGAATTGTTCCGAATGCGTCCTTCAGTTCCTTGCGTTGATGACCAAAGATCAGAGTTGCATCAACAATCTCAGGCAGCTCCGAAAAAAAGAAGTTGACTACCTCCTCCGACCCCTCACCCGGGTCAGCGAATGCAACAACGGCCCAATCCCTCGGTTCTTTGCCGGGTTCTGCAACGACCTTGTGCAGCATCGCTTCGCCTCCCTACCATCCACAGTATTCTCTTTCTGTTCGCCTGTAATCTTACCATGCTTTAGGATGAAGACAGGAGGACTGCCATGACCTAGGTACGCAACTGCGACCTGGAGTTTGTCATGAGCCGCTCAACCCGTCGCCCCTTCGCGGCGATTACGGGTCTTTCTAGCGCAAAATGGGATAAGCAGATGGCCCACCGCGGTGTCCGCCGCAAACAGAACCTTGCGCTGAGGGCCTGTCTCGATTACGACAGCCTGCTTCTTCCGCATTTTCTGGAATGTCACTGGAACGATACCTATTGCTGGGGCCGCGACGGGGCGCAATGCTACTGCGGTTCAATGCGGCATTCCCAATATGAATGGAACCGGAACTATTACCAGAAGCTGCTGCGCAAGTAATCTGACAGGCGCGAAAAGCAACCGCAGATTCTTCGACTTCGCGGGCCGCGCGTGGCGCGGCCCGCTTGGCTCAGAATGACAGCGTGGGAGAGCGGTTCGTGGTATCCGAAATAAGGGCTGCAGCTTGGGCGATTGTTTTGACGGGGAAAAGCGTCAACACACGTCACCCGTGAGGTAATCAGAAAGCCTCCCAGAAAGTACTTGCGGTAGAATTTACGCGGCTTCGATCCGGAGCTTGACTTTGCGCCCAAGCGCTGACGCGATGTTGACCAGTGCGTCGAGCGAGAAGCGCGAGATGCGTCCTCGCAGCAAATCGTTGATACGCGGCTGCGTCACCCCGCACTGCTTTGCCGCCTCAGCCTGCGTCCAGCCGTTTTCCTTGACAATTCCAGAAATTTCTTCCATTA
>Ga0182027_10010958_pt1 | contig 12856 bp, 9 predicted proteins | sample 712E1DmetaG_FD_121300 | JGI IMG/M metagenome (GOLD analysis project Ga0182027, IMG submission 121300) | Permafrost microbial communities from Stordalen Mire, Sweden - 712E1D metaG (Illumina Assembly) | ecosystem: Environmental > Terrestrial > Soil > Wetlands > Permafrost | place: Sweden...
GGTTTTTTTATACGGCATATACTATTATTATTTGTTTAAGTTATAAGATTTTATTTAATCAACAACATGTTGTGGAACTTTTCTCCGAAGACTACTAAATCCGTTTGTATTACACCATATCTTAATGTAGTTGTCAAGGAGTATGTTAATTAACTTACCCCGCGAGAGCATAAGTTTCGGTAGCAAATAGGCCTCTAGCGGGGACAAAAATAAATATAAATTGCAAAAACAACCTCAATATTACCCCTTGACATAGCCTATAATAAATGATACACTTCTTATTCTTAAAGACGGAGTATGAAAAAAACGTATTTATCAATAGCATTTTTATTAACAGTTGCCTGTTTTGCATTACCTATAAAATCTTATGCCGACACTTCGTGTCAACCGATTTACGGCGGAGGTCAAACTTGTGTCACAACCGGAAATATCGGCATCAACAAAACAGTTTTGAATCCTCAGACAAATCAATTTGTAGACAATTTAAATATTAACGATCCTCGATACCAACCGGGATCTACGGTTACTTTTCAAATTGCCGTTACCAATACGGGAAGTTCAAATATTTCAAGAATTAATGTAAAAGATGTTTTCCCTCAATATCTTACTTTCAGTTCCGGAACGGGAAATTTCGACAGCAATACCAATACGCTAACTTTTGAAGTTGATAATCTTGCGGTCAATGAAACAAGAAATTTTACAATTCTGGGCAAAGTGGTTGATAGTTCTCAAATTCCGTTGGCTCAAGGATCTGTCGTATGCGTTGTCAACCAAGCAACGGCTACCAATCTGGATAACAATTCCCAAACAGGCCAGGACAATGCTCAATTCTGCATCGAAAAAATAGCCGCAGTAACCGGATTTCCGACTTTCCCGTCGACAACTACTATCACAACCACTCCCCCAACCGGACCTGAATCTTTGGCGCTTTTTGCTCTTATTCCGACCGGGCTTACAGGATTATTCTTGAGAAAAAAATCAATCAAAAAGGAGGCTGGAAAATAATATGGAAAAAAAATTATTTTTCAATAATCCACTTTCACCAACCATTAAAAAAAGCTTGGGAGCAAAAGATAATTTTGCTGATAATTTGACAAAGAGAGAAGCTAAATGGGAAAGAAAATGGAATTTAGCTTTTGGTGAAAAAACGCAAGTCAAGAAAGACACAATCAAGACTAAGCCCGCCACAAAGATTGTTCACGAAACTCAGGCTAAAGCTACATCTGAATTTAAATTTACATATCCAAGAAATGAGTCTACGATAAGACCGGAAGACACGGTAGAGATATTGGAAAAAATCAATAAACAAAGAGAAGAAGGTAAATCCAATAAAACTGTTGATCAAAAAGCAAAAGAGGAAGTAAAAGTAAAAGTGAAAGAAAAAATTATTTCATCTCCCACGCCCACCCCTGAGCAAAAAACAACGCCGGTGGATCCAATAACTCCTGTTTCGGAAACTCCAGTTCCCACGTCTTCCTCTGGGCAAAAAACCAGACAGGCCTGGGATGCAGCAGCAAGAATTGGTCAGACAATAAGCAAAGGGGACCCAATGGATCTTAAAGCAAGAGAATTAAGAGACGCTTGGGATACTGCGGGTAGGCTGGGTAAAGTAGTAGAGAAAGGGGATTTGTTGGCCAGAATGGAAAAGGAAGGCCAGCTGATAGATCATTCTAAAGATGCCAAAGCTGAAATCAAACCAGCTGCAAATGGAGCAACAGAAAATAAAGTTACAGAAAAAGCCGAGCCGGTCAAGGCAGAACAAGAACCTGCGCCTGTTGCCGCTCCAGCTGAACCGAAAAAGCAGGTTGCGAAAGAAGCAGAATCCGTAGTTTTGGCAGAAAAACAACCCGGAAAAAATCAACCCAAGACTGAAGAAAAAAATGAAGAAATGAGGCAGGCTCTTGGATCAATATTGACTGAGCAAATGAGGAGTCTTTTGGAAAAACGGAAGGCAGAAGAGAATCTCAAAAAGTATGAAGAAAAATGGTTTAATGAGGGACTTGCTGCCGAAGCAAAAGCTAAAATGGAAGCAGATAAAAAAATTGCTGCAGCTGAAGAAAAGGAAGCAAAAAGGGTTTGGGAGATAATTTCACGACCAAGAGGTATTAAAGAAAAACTAAAGATTATGTTTAAACGCTATCCCAAGAATCCGACAACTTACGAAGAGAAAGTAGATAAGTATTTGAGGGGACATTATTGGACTGGCGTAGGGCTCTTTGGTGTGGGTGCTGCAGCGACACTCGGAACGTGGGCAGGAATGCAAGCCACAGGCAACTATCTTCCTTTTATTGGCGATCCTATAAAAGAAGTGATTAATAACTTATTTATTAACGGGACATTAGTAAAATAATTTAAAAGGAGGTGAAGAAGAAATGAACAAAGAACAATTTAAGGGAGCAATCAAAAGAAATTGGCAAAAGGCAGTAGTTGTTGGGCTAGGAGTTGCAACTATTGGATCAGCAGTAGGTTGTGAGGGAAAAACTGTAACTAATAATTACAATTTAACCATTCCTGCCATAAGCCAACCTGCTGAGCAGACTACGGCAGCAGTATCACAAGATGGTAAAACTATAACAATCAATATTAATGGCAGCGGAGCGACAGCATCATCCGGATCATCGGGAGAATCAGGAAGGGAAAAAGTTGTTGTTCCTACAACTGAAACGACTGTCAGTCCGACAGTTACGTCAACAGTTGAGCCAACAACTACTCCAACAACACCGGACGATCCTTTATTAAAGGAGTATGGTAATTCCATTGTAGTTGGTAAGATGGGAAGTGTGGTCATTACATCTCCAACTGTCATAAGCGGAGATCTTTGGGTAGGTGGACACAGAGATTACGATGATGACGGTACGACCGGATCAATTGAAGTTGCCCAAATTGGCGGTATTGAATTTAAATCAACATCTCCAGCATGGGGAGGAAGTGGAAGAACCAATCTTTCTCTTGACCAACTTGATGTCGCTACAAGACAACAGGCGTTAATAACTTTTTCACAGAACCCGACAATCACTAGAATATTCGTTTACGACGCAGTAACTGGAGTACAGAATCCGACGCCTTTTCTAAGGAGCGATTTTGCGAGATATCTTAATTAAGCTATTTTCGCATAACAACAAGCCCTATCATATTGTAGTATGATAGGGTTATGTTGTATTTATGAAGCTGCTTAGTCTTCTTAAAAAAAATGTCTTCATTTCCATTCTTTTAGTAATGGGTATCTTTTTAGCGCTTACAAACTATACGCCAAATACCTTCCTATCTGGATGGGACACGCTGCATCCTGAATTTAATTTCGGTATTGCTTTTCAACGGGAGATTTTTGGAGTTTTCAGATTCGAACAGGGATTAGGGGCTGTCGCCGGTCATTCTCACATGGCTGACCTCCCCCATCTGATAATTTTGTATATTTTACACTTTGCTTTTCCGGTTTCCCTGCTTCGCTACCTTTATATATTTTTGTGCCTGATTATCGGGCCTGTGGGAATGTATATTTTCCTCAATAAGCATGTTGCCGGCAATAGAATTGGGTCATTCTTGGGCTCATTATTTTATTTGCTAAATTTAGGCACATTACAGATATTCGTGGTTCCTTTTGAGATGTTTACGACTCAGTATGCCCTTCTTCCTTGGATATTCCTTTTTGCAACCAATTATATGCGTGGGCAGAAATCATCCGGACAACTCCTGTATTTTGCTATAGCGATTCTCCTGGCAACACCGAGCGCATACGCTGCAACACTTTGGTATCTGTTCTTTTGTATTTTAATTCTTTATCTGTTTTCTCTGAATCTTTTTGACCGTTCCGTTTCAACTGTAAAAAAATCTCTTGTTCTTATAATTTTAACTTTAGCTATTAACTTATTCTGGATTATGCCTAACATTTATTATGTTGTTAATCATGGCAAAGACGTGACAAATGCCTTGATAAATCAACTTTTTTCTCCTCAGGCGTTTCTTTACAACAAGGAATTCGGAAACATCAGGGATATTCCTCTGATAAAAAACTTCCTGTTTGATTGGAATGTCTATTCGGGGAATAATAATTTTAGCCAGCTTCTTTCTCCCTGGATCAGTCACTTGAATCAAAAGCCTGTTATGCTGATCGGTTATATTTTTGCCTTAGTTGCTCTTGCAGGTATATTGAACGGAGTTTTTAAGAAAAATAAGATCCTGATCTCTTTAGCCCTTCCTCTTTTAGTTTGCTTTTTCTTTTTATTTAACGATAATTTTCCGACAGCCTCAATTTATAATTTTCTCCAAAGCAAGATTCCTCTCTTCAGAGAGGCTTTTAGATTTCCCGATGATAAGATCTTGGGAATTTTTACCTTCCTATTTGCTGTCTACTTTGCCAAGGGCCAAGAAGTTATTCTAAGTAAACTTAAACTTAAAGGTTTTCAATTCGGTTATTTGCTTATTTGTTTATTTTTAATTATTTTCTATATGCTACCTGCATTTGAAGGCAATCTGATTAGCCCCTACATGCGCGTACAAATTCCAAAATACTATTTCGAGATGTTTAACTGGTTCAATTCTCAACCCTCCGACGCGAGGATAGCCGAGCTTCCGATCAACTCTTTTTGGGGATGGAAATATTATGACTGGTATGGAGATAAAAATCCGAGTTTCCAGGGGGCGGATTTTTTACAATTCGGCATCCGACAGCCGCTTTTGGACCATGATTTCGACAGATGGAGCCCATACAACGAGCAATACTACCGGGAGATGTCCTACGCTGTCTACAGTAAAAATCCTGGCCTCCTACGAGCCGTCTTGCAAAAATACGATATCAGATATATTTTATTGGATACGGATATTATTGCCCCAAAAGATGATCCCAAAGTGCTTTTTTACCCTGAGATAAAGGATCTTCTTAGTCAGGATAATTCGATACGGGAAGTAAAAAGTTTCAATAATAGTATCTTTATCTATGAAGTAAAATCCCAACCCCAAGAAAAAATTATCAATAATCCTCCTGCTGTCTCTGCAAAACCTAAGGCTAATTACGAAGATTTTATCTATGAAAATTACGGTAATTATATATACCAAAAAGAAGGCTTTAATTTCCCTCTTGCCGATTTTATCGACAATCAAAACAGAGTAAACCCTGCATTTGTTCAACTCCAACAAACCGGGATTAATCTTGATATGCAGACAAAGCAAGCTCTCGACTTACCGTCCCTGACCGACACCGAATCTTATATTAACGCTCAATTGCTGGTTGAAAAGAATAATAATAAACTGACTGTTAGTATCTATCCTATTATGCCTTCCGGGGCAAATTTTGCATCACCGATATCAATCCCTGTTACCCTCAGTCCCCTGCCCGACGAGCTCGTTGCCAGCATTAATCAAAAAAGCAATCTTATTCTTAATTTGAAGGACAATACTCCGTTCTCAATCGGCAATGCCCAGCTTAGCACGACAAAAATAAATACACTGGCGATTTATTCTCTGAGTTCTAAAAAAACTACGTTTTCCGATTTATCTAAGATTAAATACTCTCTTTCTTACTGTCCTCAAGCAAAAAACCAGGAAATATTCGGCATTGAGCAGGGTCTTAATAAAAATAGTTTTTATATCTTCGGCAAAAATAATCCGCTATGCCTGACTATCCCCTTGGAACAATTCTTAAGCCAAATATCTTCCGCTGAAGCGTTGGTCGGAATAAATTTTAATTATGAATCATCTATTCCTTCCGAATTATGTATTGCCAGAAACAATGCCTGCGTCTATCAACCCATAAAATATAATCAATCGAATTACGCGGCAATAAACAAAGAGAATGCCGGCGAATTAGCTATAAAACTTTTCGTGAATACAAATTCCGAGATTCAAGCCGATAAAGCTTTGATTGAAAACTTCTCCATAGATATTCTAAGTCCTTTATCCGAGACTGATATTCCGCAGGAAGATATCAAAAAAGCTGTCGGAGATACAACCGCAAATAATATTCAGAATCCGCTTTTCACGATTCCTTTTTCTGGAGAAAAAGCGCTGGGAACATCAAGTATCTTCTCCGATGAAAATCCGACCTATACCACCGACTCTTCATCGAACTCAACCAATAAACAGATTATTAAAGACGATAGCGGAGATTACATCAGATATATCTCTACGGACGGTTCCCTCTCGGATAATTTTGCCTACCGGAATCTTCCCCAGGACAGAGCATATCTTATCGCTGTGACTTCAAGAAACGTCAAAGGTCTTCCCTTAAATTTATGCGTCATAAATGAGATTACAAAACATTGTGATATTTACGCTGCCCTTTCTTCCTTTGAAAATTTCTCAAAAGACGTATTCTTGCTTCCTGCTCAATTAAAAGATAACTTCGGTTTTGATGTGAATATCAATAATTTAGGCATCGGGAATGATCAAAGCATAAACGATCTGAAATCTATAGAAATTATCCCATTCCCCTACAGATATCTTTCACAGGTTTCAACCGGCAATACTTCTTTGCAAAAAGATAAAAATGTCTTTGTTCTGGCAGAATCGTATGAAGAAGGTTGGAAAGCTTACGAATTTAATAATGCAAATTGGCTGGATACCGCACTTCCTTTCTTGTTCGGAACGGAATTAAAAGAGCATGTCTTGGTAAATAATTGGGAAAACGGCTGGATATTGAGTCCTAACAGCCAAAATTCAAAAATAATTGTAATTTTCTGGCCTCAATATTTAGAATATTTGGGATTTGGAATATTATTTGCTTCCTTTGTCTTAATATTTTTTCTTTGAACTATGCAGCCATACTAGCTTTTCCGCCTGAAGTTGCTAGGAATTGCGATCTAATCTGAACTATTGGACAATGAAATCCTAGAGTGTGTAGAAAGCTGGTGATTTTGAACTTAAATAGGCTGCACTTGCAATTATCTAAAAATAGTGTATAATCCTAGAGTATGAAAGAAAATGACGTTTCAGGCCAGATGGAAATACACAAAAAACATTCATTTCTTGGTAAAAGAATTACTCTTAAACTTGCCGAAAGGCTGATGGCAGGAATGATTCTTGCGGCAACAGTCGGAGGACTTAGCGCATGCTCGTCTCAAGGAGATATCGAAACACATATGTTTGTCAATGGAACAGAGATTACGTTAACTCCTGCAATTATTCAGCCAACAGAAACTGCTTTAAATAATCAGACAGCCAAAACTCCAGAAACACAAATTTCGATCACGCTCGGCGAAGAGGCCAGCGCTTCTTTGACAAAATTCGGTATAAGCTGGACGCCTGATCTGCATGTTTCTTTTATAACTGATTTTCAAAATAACACCCGCAGATTCTTTATAGGAGCAAATGAAAGAGGCGAAGATTATCAAGGAAGAACATATCTCCTAGAGGGGAAAGCAGATCAATCAATTGAAGACGTAATCAAAAATGCTCCGACAGGTAAATTACCTATTATTTGGGGGCCTGAAAAATTCCCTAATCCAAACGAATATACATATAGCTGTATCGGATCAGTTGTACCAGTTGAACAAAATAACCCAAATCACTTAATTGGTTTTACTCATAATGAAGAACATGCCGGAAATGGATACTTTACAGCGTCTATTTCCCAGATTGAATCTTTCGACGGAGGAGAAACCTGGAAATTGTCTTATCCCGAACCAATAATTAAAGGTGATGCACCAGTACCTCCCGGGAAAATTTACTCCGGAGCAGGACAGCCGGACGCAATTGTAAAAGATAATAACGTATTACTTTATTACACAGATTGGGCCTCAGGGCTTCATCAGGACCAGATTTTCCTGGCAAAAGCACCTATTGTTAATAATAAATTAGACAAATTTAAATTTTATAAAGGAAATAATCTATTTGATTATGGAGAAACCAATCTTACGCCTGTAATTCCCGTACCTGAAAATTCTACTTATTCTGCTCTTGCCAGTGTAAGCTACAATGAAGTATTCAACCAATTATTATGCGGATTGGAAGGCAGTAGTGGATTTTTCGTGTGTACCTCAAGTGACGGAATAAATTTCAGCAAGCCTTCGCTTTTATATAGATTTTCTCAAGGATTTGAACATTATCCGACGATTTTATCCGATGGAAAAGGGGTTTTCTCTGATGGAACAACAGATGTCAATGCAAAATTAGTCTATGCTTATTCTCCCAATGAAATGCTATCCCCTCATGACATGGTGATACGCCCACTTACAATAAAATAATTTTCGGATTGGTATTAATTAGTCTACTTTAGTTTCAATTACGTATTTGTCAACTATTTGCTTTATCTCTTCAAATAATTTTTCTTTTGGAGTTTTTTCAGGCTGGGACACACTTCATCCCGAATTCAATTTCGGAGTCGGTTTTGAGCGTGAAATCTCCGGTGTTTTCAGGAGTGAACAAGGATTTGAAGCTGTCGCCGAAGATGTATTTCTGCTGTCTCCTCAATTACCCGGCGGATCCGGTTTTAGCATAAGTATCAACAGCTTAAATATCGTAAATATTCAAACCGTAAACGATCTAAAATCCATAGAAATTACTCCCTTCCCCTATCGCTATCTCTCACAAATTTCTACGGTTACACCGCAGCGGAAATCAGGAAATGTTTTTGTTTTGACAAAATCATACGAGACCGGCTGGAAAGCTTACGAATTTAAAAATGTAAACTGGTTAGATACCGCCCTTCCTTTCTTGTTCGGAACGGAATTAAAAGAACATGTCCCGGTAAATAACTGGGAAAACGGCTGGACATTGAGTTCCGGCAGCAAAAATTCGGAGATTGTGACTATATTTTGGTCTCAATATCTGGAATATTTGGGATTCGGGATTTTAATGGTAATTGTTGCGTGGCTGGCGGTATACGTAAAGAGGAAATCTAAGCGGCTGGTGCCTTCTGCGTAGCTTTTTCTACCGAATAGTTATCCAAAATTTTTGAAAATTCTTCCATAATCTCTTCTTTTGGAGTTTTCTCTGCTTTTGGCATAACTTCAGCTACCGGAATCGCATTATCGCCGGTTGCTGATACATTTTCCTGTTGCGGCGCTGTTTCTGCTGTTGGTGTTGCCTGAGTAGGCTCATCAAAAGCTGCCTGTGGCCCTCTCGTAAGCAAATCATTCAAGGTAACCGGATTAGGCGATGCTGCATCAGGCGAAGCTTCGGTTAGAGGCTGATTTACATTTGTTAAAGTAGGAGATTCCGGAGAAAGGTCAATCCTTGGCTCCTCACTGATTTGATTGGGTTTATCACCGAATTTAGCCAGATAATCCTCAACCGGAGATTTTGGCGGATCTTCTTTTAAAACTCCCGGAGATGAGACGGTTGACGCCGCCGTATTAAGAGCATCAAGAACATTTTTTTCTGAATTATTTAATTTTGACTCAGCAGATGAGACTGCGGAAGGATCTATTCCCGGAATTTTAGACGCTGCCGGATCAACCGGTTGATTAGTCGGTTCCATTCCTACTATTGCAGGAGGAACATCTGCAACTGAAACAGGCGCTGTTATGGATGACTGATTTCCACCCTCTCCGACAGGATTCATATCTTATGATTATCTTGACAGTATTTTTATATCTTGTCAAATATTCGTTGAGTTATGCGGCTAAAGGAACTTACTGCTTAGGAGTTTCGGTCGGTGCCGGAGCCGGCGCTGCTTCTGCGGGTTTTTTGTTTTTTAATATTTCCATAAGTTCTTGTGGCGTTTTTTTATCGATATCTTCTTGAGAAATTCCATTTTCTTTCAATATTCGAGATAAATTTTCTGTAACATATAGCATAGCTGTTTTTTCCTTATCTATGTTTTTCAATAAATCTTTTGCCTCCTGCGTTAACTCAGTGCCCGGAGTAGCTTCGGGCTTTGTGGTCTCGACCGGTGTAGAAGCCGGGGCTGATTCTGCCTGTTTCTTTTCAGCTTCACTTTTTAGAAATTCATTTGCCTCACTATAGAATTTGAATTCAAACGGCTTTCCTGCCTTATCGGTAACATATTCTCCCTTTTCGTTACGTAGCTTCAGGAGGTCATATGCAGACTCCCCTGTCTCTGCAGTATATCCTAGATCTGCAAGATATTCCTCATATTGTTTCTTTGGATCTTTTGCTTCATTAGCCGTATCTTTTAATTCCCCCTTATTTTTTGCCAGTTGCATTGCGCGGTCCATATCCTTTTTTTCTGCCAGAATATCAGCTTTCTCGGCTCCAGTGAATGGAGGCAAGTCTCTCCCTGCCTGTTCACTATATTCAGCATGTAGCTGATCTAGATATTTCTGTTCTTCGCTGACCTTAGGGCTATTATTCTCTGCTTGTCCTTCTTGCGGTTTTGCTTCTTCTGATGGTTTTTTTTCTGTGGATTGACCTGTAGGACCTTGAGCTGTTGTTTCGGTCGATTTTGCTGCAGGAGAGATGACTTCTGCCTGTGGTGCTACCGGTTCAGGTTTTGTCGAAGATGCAGTTTCTTCCGTTTTTCCTCTAATTTTATTTTCAAGCTCACTTTTCAGAAAACCGTTTGTTGCGGCCGCTCTTTTCTCTAAATAAAAAGTGTTAATTTTCATAATTATTTTTCCTTTTTCGTTTGTGATAATATCCGTATCCAGAAGCAGACCGCCGGTTTTTACTTTATAGCCCACCAATTTATCCAGGTAAAATTGGCGGGTAATTTTAGCTTGGTTTTCAGAGGGTATACCTTTTAATTTCTCTGTTAATTCTTTATCCATTTGGGCAATTTCTGCTTTTATTGCTTCTCCTGCTTCAGGTTCCGTCTTAGCTTTGGCATCCAGATCAGCTTTAATTTTTGCTTCTCTTTCTGCGGCTGCCTCAATTTGCTTTTCTTCAGCGGTTTTTACGGGATTAAGCGGAACTTCTCCGGGTTTTTCAGCCGTAGGCTCAACGGTGGTTGTATCGGGTGAAGTAATTGGACTTTCAGGGGTTGCGGCTGAGGCAGGGTTTTGCTCTGCATTCGATTCAGTTTTTTTCGTTTCATTTACTGCAGGCGGCACCTCTGTATCAGCAACCTTAGAATGATCTATCAGCTGATGATCTTTCTCCATTCTGGCCAAAAGATCCCCACTTCCCCCCTTCTCTTCCACTGGTTTGCCTAATCTATTCGCAGTATCCCAAGCATCTGCCGCTTCTCTTGCGGGAAGGTCCGTAACATCTCCTTTTCTGACTGTTGTGCCAAATCTTGCTGCCGCATCCCATGCTTCTTTGGCTTTTTGCCCAGAGGAAGACATGGGAGCTGGAGTTTCCGAAACAGGAGAGATTGGCTCTTTTGCCGCTTCTGACATCGTTTTTTGCTCAGTAGGAATTACCAAAGGCGGTACTTCAACATTAACTGAAATTTTATTAGCAGCTTCTCTTATTATGCTTGCTTGTTCCAAAGCTCTCGTTGCAGTTGCAACATTTTCCGGTGTTACTGGTCCGTCAGACATATTATTCTCCCTGAAATTAAGTAAGACATACCCAGGCAATTTTGTCAAGAATTCAAGGCTTATTCGTTATTTACTATCGCAAACTTGACCTTTTAACAAATGTGGTGTTATAATATTACCTTCTTATGTAACTTCTGCTTAAGTTTGCCCCACACCTTGAAAATTAATTTTTATGAAAAATGCCGATAAACCTTTAGTTTCTGTTTTGCTTTCTGTCCATAACTGCGAACGCTTTCTTGCCGATTCTTTAACAAGCCTTGTCAAGCAAAATTACAGGCAAATTGAGATCATTGCAATTGATGACAAATCCTCCGACGGTTCCCTCAAAATCCTTAAATCCTTCACCAAAAAATACAAAAAGATCCGCGTTTATAAGAATGTCAAAAGGTACGGAATAGTTATGACTCTAAACCGCTTATTACAGCGGGCCAAAGGAGATTATGTTACTTTTATGTCCGGCAAGGACATTTGTGCCAAATCAAAAATCAAAAAACAGCTTGATTTTCTTCTGGGAAATCAAGGAGTGGTGGCGGTCGGAGCACAATGCAGATTCATGAATAAAAAAGGCAAGTTTATCGGAAAGTCTGACTTTCCCAAAGAAAATCAGCTTATTTACGCCTCTCCCCTTCACGGAATCTCCATGCAATTCGAAACAGTTTTAATTAATACCACCCTAATTCCCAAAGACTTGCTCCGTTTCAAGGCTAATTCCGAACATTTTATCTATTCCGACGTCTTGATGAAACTTCTTCCTTATGGAAAATTTGCAAATCTTCCGCAATATCTTCACTATCACAGAAACGATCCGAAAGCCTACTTTGAAGACCTCAGAATTCACCTGGCTTCCCTTATGAAACTTTGGGTGAAATCGATTGTTAACTATGATTACCAGCTGTCAGTCAAATCCTTCTTCACTCCCCTCATTAAGCAAGGGTAAAATTTTAATTTACAATTAACAATTTACAATTTTCATTAAATTTTCGATTAAACAATGACTCAAATATTTGATAATTGAGCAACTGATTCATTTATTGAAAACTGAAAACTGAAAACTGAAAACTGAAAATTATTTATTCCCCTAGTTATCCACATTTTTTTTCTTAAATTATTTATATTGATTTTGCAACCTAAACTCCCAACATATTACTCTAGGCTATACGCTTTTTAACGGTTTTTTTGCTATAGGTTTGACATACTTGACAACGTATGGTAGAATCCTCTTAGGTATGATATTCGGATTTAGGAAACAAAAAAAGACATCTGCTAAGGAAATTGCCGATTACAAAATGGAGACATTAGTAAAACAAGGAAGAGATCAATTCAAGAAATTAGTTGAAAAAGGAATTAATATACCGGTCGCACTTTTGTAAATTGTCGATAAAAAAGTAAAGAGCATCGCTTTCGTTACTCAAAATATAAGTTCAGGTACGATAAGCAATGCTCTTATGAATTTGACAGTTAGTTTTTCAGGCAGGACA